>OGJH01002488.1_pt1 | contig 11685 bp, 8 predicted proteins | sample 1572021 | NCBI WGS metagenome assembly OGJH01 (sample SAMEA2582098, study PRJEB24529) | metagenome | biome: Human gut stool | place: China | collected 2011
CCACTGCTACAGTGTGGGAGAGCATACCATTTGCGCTATGCAGGAAGTTCCGCAGGATAAAATATTACGGCTTACCATGCTGCTTCATGATGTGGCAAAACCGGTGTGTGTTACTACGGATGAAAATGGTCAGAATCATTTCAAGGGACATCCGGCAGAGGGCGCAGAAATGGCGCGTCTTATCTTACGGCGTCTGAAGTTTGACAATGATACGACAAAACGTGTCTGTCTGCTTGTGCGCTACCATGATGACCGTCCGACAGTGACGCCGCGCAACGTGCGCCGTGCCATCAGTCGGATCGGGGTCGAAAATATGGAGGCACTTTTTGCAGTAAAGCGTGCGGATACACTGGCACAGAGTATGTATGAAAGACAAAAGAAACTTGCCTATATTGATGCCTACGAAGAAACATATCGCAAGATTATAAAAGAGGGGCAGTGTGTGCAGAAAAAAGATCTTGCCATAAATGGCAGGGATCTGATTGCACAGGGAATGCACACAGGAAAAGAAATGGGCGAAGTGTTGCAGAGCCTGTATGAGCGGGTTTTAGATGACCCACAACTGAATAAAAAAGAGACGCTGCTTGCACTGGCACTGCAATTGCAGCAGACAAAACAGGAATAAATAAGACACCCTTTCCATATGATGAAAATAGATTCAAGTCATGTGGGAGGGGTTTCATTTTGTATTATCAGCCGGAAGCAATGTTGGAGCAATATGACATAGAAATAAAACAGATCACGAAAGGCAGAGGTGTGTTTTGCTGTGAGACGGATCAGGGGAAAAAAGTACTTGCACCGTTTCGGGGATCTGCAGAACGCGCAAAATTTGTGCGCGAAATATTATGCAGCATGCAGGAAAAGGGATATCCGGTGGAACAGGTCAGTCTGACAAAAGACGGGCAGTGTGTGGTAACGGATGAAAGTGGCATGCGTTTCTGGCTGAAAGATCTGGTAGAGGGAAATGAATGCCAGACAGGTCGGGAGAAAGATGTAGCTGCCGGTGCCCAGGCGCTGGCAGGGTTTCATTGCTGTGTTTCATCCTGTGTTACGGAAATTCCGGATTTTATGAAAAATACAAAGAATGAACCGGCAGTGCTCTATTACCGGCATTACCGGGAACTGATCCTGGTAAAAAATTTTGTGCAGTCAAGAAAAATCCGAAACGAGTTTGAGCGGTCATTCTGGGAACAGTATACGCATTATATCGCACAGGCGAAAGAAGCGGTCGGGATGCTGCAGGAGCGAAAAGACCAGGGGGGAACCAGGGGGTTTTGTCACGGGGATTGTAACCAGCATAATATGCTTCGTACAGCACAGGGGGTCCGGCTCGTAAATTATGAAAATCTGTTTTACGGAGAACAGATGGTGGATCTGGCAAACTATCTGCGTAAGATTCTGGAAAAAAACAGTTGGAGTACGGACATGGGAAAACATATTCTGGAAGCCTATGAAAAGCAGAGAAAATTGTGCAAGGAAGAAAAACAGCTGCTGCATGTGCTGCTTCTGTTTCCAGAGAAATTCTGGAAAGTATCCAATCACTACAGTAACTCGCATAAAGCATGGGTATCCGGCAGAGATATTGAAAAATTAAACCGGCTGATTGCAGCGGAGCCGGCAAGGGAACATTTTCTGGAAAATTTGTTTTCTTTTCTGTGAAGAATGAGCTATACTAAGGATATGAGAAGAGACAGAATTAAAAAAACAATTACATATTTGAGTCTGCTTTTTTGGCTGTGCCTGCTTGTGGCATGTGGACAGCAGGAGGAGACGACAGATGACGGAGTTACCTATTTTCATCATTCCATCGCAGACCGGAATACACAGGAAACACAGGAGAATTCCACGGAAACGGAAAAGTCCGAAGAGTTTCTGCTGACCGCAGTCGATCAGATTCAGGAAAGTCTCCAGCTGTACCGGTATGCGGATGGAATGGAATACCGGTATTATTACGGAACAGGCACCCGTTTTTATGACAAATACGGAAACCGGACACCTGTGACAAGTTTTGAACCCGGTCTGCTTGTGACCATTGGGGATGTAGACAGCGAAGGAATCCTCACGGAAGCCCGGATTTCGGATCAGGCATGGGTATACGACAATATCACCCGGTTTTCGGTAAATCCGGATCTGGACATGCTAAAGATCGGAGATGGAAAATATCGCTATACGGATGACACGATTGTGTTTTCCGGAGATAAAAGAATCCAGATGACGGATTTGTCGGATGGGGATACGTTAAGCGTTGTCGGCAGGGATAAAAACATTCTTGCGGTGCGTGTGACAACCGCACAGGGAACGCTTGCACTGTCCAACACCAAACTGTTTGAAGAAAGTTTTTTGCAGCTGGGCACAAAGATTTTTGCGGAAATTACACCGGATATGGAGATTCAGGTGCCGGAAGGAACCTATGAACTTCGCGTAGCCAATGACGGATGGGGCGGCAGTACGGAAGTGACGATTACGCGTGGCGAGACTACAAATGTGGATCTTGACACCTTAAAAGGCGAAGGACCGTCTTACGGAAAGGTGCAGTTTGTCATCGATGCAAAAGATGCGGTGCTGTCAATTGACGGAAAAGAAACGGACTATGAGAAGCCGGTGAAATTAACCTATGGAAGCCATACAATTACGGTATATTCTTCGGATTATGATACCTGGAAGCGGAACTTATATGTCAACTCGGAGAAATCGACAATTGTTATCAATCTCGCGGATGAAGATTCCAGTGAAACAGGCAGCAGTCAGAGCAGCTCAGAAAGCAGCAGCCAGAGCAGCTCACAGGGGAGCAGTCAGAGCAGTTCAGAAAGCAGCAGTCAGAGCGAGTACAAGAACCGGCAGGAAGAGCTTGATACACTCAAGGATCTGATTTCCAGTATGACATCCTCCAGTTCGCTTGTGTCAAAATGACGGTTTTTCGGACAGAATTTTGGTTGTTTTTAAGTGCCCCAAAGCCCGAAAATATCGCATTTTTCCTTGACAAAAGGATGGAAAACAAGTATAAATAGATTTGTAAGTAATTTGAGAGAAGGAACTCGAATTATATAATATAGGAATCCATAGGAGGAATTTTAACATGAACAAAGCAGAGTTAGTTGCAGCAGTAGCTGAGAAGGCAGAGATTTCAAAGAAAGACGCTGAAGCAGCAGTTAAGGCATTCACAGATGTTGTTGCTGAGGAGCTGAAGAAGGGTGAGAAGATCCAGTTAGTTGGATTCGGTACTTTCGAGGTTTCTGAGAGAGCAGCAAGAGTTGGAAGAAACCCACAGACAAAGCAGGAAATCACAATCCCAGCTTCTAAGGCACCGAAGTTTAAAGCAGGTAAGGCTTTAAAGGATTCCCTGAACTAATTCTGGTGGAATATGTGGGAGAGCGTCATTGGACGCTCTCTTTTCTGTTATAAGGAGAAATAATATGAGATTAGATAAATTTTTAAAAGTATCACGCCTGATCAAGCGAAGAACGGTCGCCAATGAAGCCTGTGATGCAGGACGTGTTATGGTAAACGGAAAACCTGCCAAGGCATCCACCAATGTAAAAGTCGGAGACGAAATAGAAATTCTGTTTGGACAGAAATCCGTAAAAGTGCGTGTTACGGATATTCAGGATACGACCAAAAAAGAACAGGCGAAAGATCTGTTTGAATACATATCCTAGAAGTGTGGCGCATACTCTTTAACAGGAGGGCGCTTGTATGGAAGAAAGAGGACAGTCAAACAGCACAGGGCAGCATAAGCTGATCCTGCAGAACCGGAAAAGCGGAAGTTTTACCGGTGTAACGGATGTTGTAAATTTTGATGCAAATGAGATTATCCTTGACACAGAACTCGGACGGTTGACGATTAAGGGAAAAGAACTTCACGTAAACCGGCTGGACCTGCAGAAAAAAGAAGTGGAAATTGATGGAACCGTGGATATGCTTCAATATTCCGGAACACCTGGCCGGGGTGTCTTTGGAAAGTGGTTCGGTTAAGTGGAAGAGGGCAGGATTTTTGTACATTTTTTTCTGTTTGGGATGATAGCATTTGCGGCATATGACGGAATCCGTGTAGTTCGTAGAATTTTTCCGCATGGGATCTTTATGATTTCCTTAGAGGATCTGGTATACTGGCTGGTCATTTCGCTTTGTTTTTTTCTGCATCTCTGTCAGGTAAATAATGGAAAAATCCGGGGCTATGTACTCCTGGGAAGCCTTCTGGGAGCGTGGATTTATTACAGTTTCTGCAGTCGGTTTGTTATGCGGTATCTGACGGAAAAGATTCATTATCTGAAAAAGAGGTTGAAAAAGTTCCGGGAAATGACTACAATAAAGTTAAATAAGCTTCGTAAAAGAAAGAAGCCTGAAGAATCGGAGAAAGAACATGAGAAAAACTAAAAAGCGTCGCCGTGGAAGCGGTACTGCAGGAATCATGATCATTGTGCTTGCATTTTTGGTTGTCATGACGGTTCAGATCTGCAGGATACGTTCAAAAGATGCGGAATATGCGGCAAAAGAAAAAGAATTACAACAGCAGTATGAGGAAGAAACCGAGAGATCTACGGAGATAGATGATCTTGAGACGTATATGAAATCCTCACAATATATTGAAGATGTGGCAAAAAGCAAGCTTGGACTGACTTATAAGAATGAAATCATCTTCAAGGAAAAGAAGTAGAAAAGAAGAATCTGTCTGAACAGGTTCTTCTTTTTCTTTAATGCATTGATGGAAGATTTGAGCGAAAACTTTTTTGAAAACCACAGAAAATCTGACAGAATATGCGTCATTGTCTGTGTATACTTGTCCCTCGAAAACAATTTTTTGGAGGTGTATCATGCGTACAGGACAATGGAAAACAATGGGGATAGGATCGCTGATCGGAAAAATGATCTATGCAGTATTCGGGCTGGCAGCAAGTATGTTATGTATCATGGGATATTATCCGGTGGTGCCGGCATTTTACACGGCATGCTGTCTGGATAAAAAGAGAAATTTTCTGTTATACATAGGACTGGTTGTGGGAATGGGCTGGTGCATGCCGGTGGCTGCGATTGTAAAATATCTGTTTATTCTTTTTGTACTGGGAATCGCAATCCGGTTTTATATATGGGCAAACAGGCGCTGCAGCGGATGGACGGCAGGAATGATTGCGGGAATTACAACGATCGCGATGAATACATCGGGACTTCTGATTCTGAATATGGAGAAAAAGGCATTGATCCTTGGCATCAGCGAAGGTGTGATCGTGTTTGCACTGGCAGTATTGTTCCATTATGGAATCGGAATGGGCAGTCAGATTTTCCGGGAGAGACATAAGAACCGGGTGGAAGAGGAAGGCGTGGAAACGATGGTTGGAATGGATCCTCAGGGGCGGATTCATGCATTTGCAGAGGCAGTTGACGAGCTTTCCGTGGCATTTGCCGCGATGGACGGCAGGCAAAAGCCAAAACAGCAGGACCATCTGGATATTCTTGCCCAGGAGATTACCGGAAAGCTGTGTGCGGACTGCGAGGGATGTGTCGTGTGTTTAGAGCAGCAGAAACCGGATTTCTGGATAAAAATCCGCCGGATGCTGCAGGCAGTTGCACAACACAGTACCAAAGAAGAAATTTTAAGTCAGAATTTTATGGAAGAGTGTCCTCGTTATTCCGGGATGGTGGAAGAGGCAATCTGGGCTTTTTCCCGTATGGAACTCAATGAGGCATGGTATCACCGCCTGCAGGAGAACCGCAAGGTAATCGCGGATCAGCTGGATGCGATGGCGGATGCTTTGCAGGACTGGGATCAGGGAATCCGGTGTATGGACCGGACAGAGCGTGTTCTGCTGGCAAAAATTGCGTTTGAGACAAGGGAACGGGGACTGGATGTAAAACAGATACATGTTTATGAGGACAAAGAAAAGCGGCGCATGGTGACCGCTTTGGTGGCAAGTAAGTGGGGAGGCGGAATTCCTGTTAAAAATTATCGAAAAGCGCTCGAGCGTGCTTCAGGCATGGCGGTCCGGCTGAAAGAGGATACCAGATCCATACTGACACAGGAACCGGTTATGATTACAGCGTATGAAGATACCTGCTTTTATGCATTATCCGGGGTTGCTTCGGAAAAAGAAGAGGGATCGAGTGTCAGTGGAGATAACTTTTCTCTGTTTTCGATGGAAAATGGGCATTATCATGTATGTGTCTCCGATGGTATGGGAAGCGGACCGTCTGCATTCCGGGAAAGCGATATGGTGGTAGAGCTGATGCAGAAATTTATGGAAGCAGGATTTCCTCAGGAGACAGCTATCCGCATGATGAATTCGGCAATGGTTCTGCAGGGAGATTGTGAGTCTTACTCTACACTGGATTTCATGGATCTGGATCTGTACAGTGGGCAGATGACGATTACCAAAATCGGTGCAGCAGCATCTTTTCTGAAACATAAAGACCGGGTGGAGTGCCTGCGGGCGTCCACACTTCCGGCGGGAGTCGATGCGTCCTGTACCGGGGATGTCATCCACAGAAAGCTCACACATGGGGATTTCCTTGTCATGGTTACGGATGGTGTGTTAGAATATCTACATGTGAAAAATCCGGAAGAAAAGCTCGCGGAAATGATAAAAGAGATAAAAACAGAGAACGCAGGTACTTTTGCTGAAAAGCTGATGGAACATGTGATGCTTTTTACAGGAGGACATGCACCGGATGATATGACAATAGTGGTAAGCGGAATCTGGGAGAAATAATGATCGTACAGGTAGAAAAATTTATGAGAAAGTGGAATATGGTGCCGGAGGGAGGCAGGGTACTCGTTGGAGTGTCCGGCGGTGCGGACTCTGTCTGTCTGTGCCTGATTCTGTATGAACTTTCCACGAAAATGAATTTTTCACTTGAGGTTATCCACGTGGAGCATGGAATTCGTGGAGAAGAGAGTAAAAATGATGCGGTGTTTGTGGAACAGCTCTGTAAACAACGGGGGATTGTCTGTCATATCCGGAATGTTGATGTTCCACGTTATGCCAAAATACATCATCTGGGAGAAGAAGAGGCGGCACGAATTCTGCGATATCAGGTGTTTGCGGATGCAGCCGGGCAGGACAGAAACGTCCGGATCGCACTGGCGCATCATATGGAAGACAATGCGGAGACCATGCTGTTTCAGCTGATCCGGGGAAGCGGACTGGATGGACTGTGCGGGATGCGTCCACAGCGGACAGGAACAAACGGGGAAATCTATATCCGTCCCTTTTTGCAGTGCAGCAGGGAACAGATCGAACAATTTCTGGAGGAGCGGGGGCAGGGATATTGTATGGACAGTACCAATGCCAACGAGTCCTACAGCAGAAACCGGATGCGAAAGAGGGTGCTTCCGGAACTGATACAGATGAATCCGCAGGCGGTACAGCATATGCAGACGGCGATGGAACAGCTGCAGCAGGTAAGAGATTATCTGGAAGAAGAGACGGTTTCCCTGGAGAAAAAATTTATTTCCGGGGAGAGGAAAAATGTGAAACTGGATACGGACGGGCTGGCAGAGCTTTCGCAGGCTGTCCGGATGCGGCTGATCCGCAAAGCTGTCTGGAAAGCTGCCGGGGCATGCAAAGATATTACGGCGGCACATTTGCAGGCAGTGGCGGACCTTCTGGAAAAACAGACCGGAAGATATGTAAAACTGCCCTATGGGCTGACCGCCACAAGAGTTTACAATGTGATCGAAATCATGGGAAAAAGAAAGGAAACGGAAAAGATCTGTCTGCCGATAGATACGGACCGGCTGCCGGAAAATCTGCTGGCCGGTGAATGGAAATTTTCGTTTAAAAAGTTTCTGTATGATGGGAATACCGATAAAATTCCACGAAAAATGTATACGAAATGGTTTGATTATGATAAGATAAAAGATAGTTTAGCTATACGTAACCGCCGAAAAGGAGACTATTTTGTGCTGGATGCGGCAGGACATCACAAGAAGCTGGAGGATTATTTCGTCAATGAAAAGATTCCGGCATCGCATAGAGATGAGCAGCTGCTTCTGGCCGGGGAGGATGAAATCTTCTGGATTGTCGGAGGGCGTATGGCATATGGCACAGGGATTTCCGATGCAACCCGATGGGTGCTGGAGATCACTGCCAGTAAATAGCAGCCATTGAAGGAGGATAAGAGGATGGATTACAGTAAGAAACATGAGATATCGGTATATCTGACCGAGGAACAGTTAAATCAGCGGATTGCAGAGATCGGTGCACAGATCACGGAACGTTTCAAAGGCGAGTCGGTTTATCTGGTCTGTATCCTGAAAGGATCTATCTTTTTCACAACAGAACTTGCAAAGCGGATTGCGCTGCCAATGACGATCGATTTTATATCAGCATCCAGTTATGGAGCACAGACCCATTCTTCCGGTGTCGTAAATATCAAGAAGGATCTGGAACAGTCGATTGAAGGAGAGAACGTGATCGTTGTGGAAGATATTGTGGATTCCGGAAATACATTAAGCCGGCTGATGCAGCTGTTTGAGAGTCGTAATCCAAAAACTCTTACGATCTGTACGCTGCTGGATAAACCGGATCGCCGGGTGGTAGAAAACCTGCAGGTGGATTATACCGGATTTGTGATACCGGATAAGTTCGTAGTCGGATTTGGTCTTGATTACGATCAGAGATACCGTAATCTTCCGTATATTGGATTCGTGGAAGATGCGGATTAAAAAAAGGAGAGTAGTACATTGAATACAAAGAACAGACCCCGATTTGGAGGATTTGGTGTCTATGCGATGCTGATCCTGCTTGTGATTATTTTGTGGTATACATTTACCAACAACAGTACAACCAGTGATTTCACACAGAATAATCTCTGGAAAGCCATCCGTGAGGAAAAGGTTGTCAGTATCCGGGTAGAGCAGAACCGTGAAGTACCGACCGGTTATCTGAATATCAAACTGAAAGATGGTTCTACGGAACGGATGTATACCTCAGATGTGAACGAGATCCAGAAAGAATTAAAAGAAAAGGATTTTACCCAGTTTGTTGTGGATGATGTGCCGTCAGAGAGCTGGATTATGACACTTCTGCCATATCTTCTTATTTTTGGTGCCATCTTCATTCTGTTTATGATTATGAGCAACAATGCGGCAGCAAACAACAGCGGCGGTAAAATGATGAATTTTGGAAAAAGCCGTGCAAAGCTTTCCACCGAGGAAGATAACCATATGACATTTGAGAATGTCGCCGGTCTGAAAGAAGAAAAAGAAGAACTTGAGGAACTGGTGGACTTTCTGCGTGCACCAAAGAAGTATACAAACCTTGGTGCACGTATTCCGAAAGGTGTGCTCTTAGTCGGACCTCCGGGAACCGGTAAGACACTTCTGGCAAAAGCCGTTGCAGGCGAGGCCGGAGTACCGTTCTTTAGTATTTCCGGTTCCGATTTCGTAGAAATGTTTGTCGGTGTCGGAGCTTCGCGTGTCCGTGATCTGTTTGAGGATGCCAAGAAAAATGCACCGTGTATCGTATTTATCGATGAGATTGATGCTGTGGCCAGACGCCGTGGTACAGGTATGGGAGGCGGTCATGATGAGCGCGAACAGACCTTAAACCAGATGCTTGTTGAGATGGATGGATTTGGTGTTAATCAGGGAATTATCGTGATGGCAGCAACCAACCGTGTGGATATTCTTGATCCGGCGATCATGCGTCCGGGACGTTTTGACCGAAAGATTGTAGTCGGAAGACCGGATGTGGCAGGCCGTGAAGAAATTCTTCAGGTTCATGCAAAGAACAAGCCGCTGGGAGATGACGTTGATTTAAAACAGATCGCACAGACGACTGCGGGATTTACAGGAGCAGATCTGGAGAATCTGCTGAATGAGGCTGCCATTCTTGCAGCAAAAGAAAGCCGGGCATATATTCAGCAGGCAGATATCCAGAAAGCATTCATCAAAGTGGGAATCGGTGCGGAGAAACACAGCCGCGTGATTTCCGAAAAAGAAAAGAAAATTACAGCATATCATGAATCCGGACATGCCCTTCTGTTTCATCTTCTGCCGGATGTGGGACCGGTGCATACGGTATCCATTATCCCAACCGGTGCCGGGGCTGCGGGTTATACCATGCCGCTTCCGGAGAAGGATGAGATGTTTAACACGAAGGGCAGGATGCTGCAGAATATCATGGTTTCTTTAGGCGGACGGATCGCGGAGGAGCTGATCTTTGACGATATCACCACGGGTGCGTCCCAGGATATCAAACAGGCAACTGCCATTGCCAGATCCATGGTGGTCAAATATGGTATGTCTGAGAAAGTCGGCATGATCAACTATGAGAATGAAGACGAAGAAGTGTTCATCGGACGCGATATCGGTCATGCGAAAAATTATGGCGAGGGCGTAGCGTCTGTGATCGACAGTGAGGTAAAACGAATCATTGACGAGTGCTATGCGAAAGCCAAGGCAATGATCGAGGAACATATCGATGTTCTTCATAAGTGCAGTGACCTTCTGATTCAGAAAGAGAAGATTGGACAGGAAGAATTCGAACAACTGTTCGAATAAATGTACAAGTTGCACAAAAACTTGAACTTATCACCAACTTTTTGCTACGATTTCATCATAAAACCTCACTACAAAAAAACTCAAAAAAATACAGAGGGAAAGGTTCAGATAGCGCTAAGCAAAAAAGTACATCTGTCTGAAATTTTGCGGCAGGCTTTTTGTTGCGAGTCCTGCGGATTTGCATTATAATAGTGGATAATTCGTAATCATTCAGTAGGTCTGCGCACTTGCTGCGCTGACCGTAATAAAACACAGGCTTGAAGGCAAAAATCCCATCGGCGAAGCCGATTTGGAATGGATTTTTGCATGTAACTGTGAGGCACTGAACAGTTACTTGGTTTGCTATGCGATGGGCTTAGTATAGCATAACCAAAATAAAATGTATGTTGTGGATACAACGAAAATGGAAGAAATTGTTAAAAAAATAACAGAAGGTCAAAGCTTAAAATTTACTCGTTGTAGGAACCGGTCGTGATCGTATATTTGCCAGTGCCCTGCACAAATACAGTTCCGTCTGTGCCGGCAATCGTCACGCTTTTGCCGTCAGCTCCTGTGATGGAACCGTTACAGGTGAGGGAGGTGACGGTGCTGTTTCCGGTTACGGTCCAGGCGGAGAGGGCGTCTATGGTGACGTCGCAGGTTCCGTCTCCGCCGTCACCGGCGTTTGTCTCGTCCTGAAGGATGGCGCCTGTTAAGATGGTGCCGTTTGTGAGCTTCAGATCCAGATTACTGATGCTGTCCCAGAGGATGTCGCCGCTCATTTCCTGGGAATCTGCGGTAAAGGTGCAGTCGGCACCATTATTTCCAGACTGGCCCCAGCCGCGTTTGTTGGCATTTCCGGTGCATTTTAAGAAAAAGTTATTGGACGGGGAGTAGGTGATGTCCACATTCTTAAGATAGAAGGAACTCTCCGTGTTTGTCGTATAAAAGAGGCCGCCGTTTAAGGAGGTTAGGCTACCACCGTCCATGGAAAATTTGCTTTCGCCGACTTCTGAGTCACCGGACATGCTCTGATAGAGGATGACGGTCCAGTCGCAGTCATTCTGTTCATTTTCCGGAATGTTTCCGGAGAGAGAGCAGTTTGTGAGAGAAAGGGAGTTCAGCCCTTCGATGCAGACAGCCTCGGAGTTTTCAGCAGTGAGCGCCGCGTTGTTGACGGTAATGTCGGCGGTACAGTAGACTGCCGG
>OGJH01002514.1_pt1 | contig 11548 bp, 7 predicted proteins | sample 1572021 | NCBI WGS metagenome assembly OGJH01 (sample SAMEA2582098, study PRJEB24529) | metagenome | biome: Human gut stool | place: China | collected 2011
TGCCCAGCATGGCTTGCTGGAGTTTTTTCTCCTTTTCCAGCTTCTTGGTGTCGGTAAAAAAGTCCACCTGATAGATGCCCTCGTCCGGGGTGACCTTGTTGGCGTTGAGGGTGATGCGCCGCACCGTCAGCGCAGGGTTAGTAATGCGCTCAAACAGCTTTGCGCTTTCGTTGATGAGGGTGCTGCCTAGATTAGTAGGAGCATCGAACCGGACGGTGCCGTGTGCCGCTTTGGGGATGATTCTGCCGTAGCGGTCGGTCTGGGTCAGACCACGGTAGCCGCCCTTGTCCACGTTCTCCCGGTCGTAGCCCACCTCCAAGGTGATGGATTCCGTCACCAGCTTCTTTTCCGTGAGCCGGAACATCAGAATCTCCGCCATCTCCCGGACAATGAGTTTTGCTTTATCATACGGGTAAGGAGTGGATAGCACCTGCCCCTCGCTGATGCTGTTGGTGCTGGGCTTGTAGCTTTTGATCTGCTCCATGCCGCAGGGTTCGTAGCCCCATGCGTGGTCGATGAGAATCTCCGCATCCACGCCGAAAATCTCATACAGACGATCTTCTCCATGGATGGAGAACCGTGCCAAGTCCCCCATGGTATAGATGCCGTGGGCTTCCAGCCGCTTGACGGTGCCGGGACCGGTCATCCAGAAATCCGTCAGCGGGCGATGGTTCCACAGCAGATACCGGTAGGACTGCTCGTCCAGCTCCGCAATGCGGACACCATCCTTGTCCGCAGGGATGTGCTTTGCCACAATGTCCATGGCCAGCTTTGCAAGGTAGAGGTTGGTGCCGATGCCTGCCGTTGCGGTGATGCCGGTGTTGTACAGCACCTCCCGCACCATGGTCATGGCAAGTTCATGGGCGCTCATGTGGTAATAGGGCAGATAGCCCGTCACATCAATGAAAACCTCGTCGATGGAGTAGGGGTAGATATCCGCTGGGGACACATATTTGAGGTAGGTCTTGTAGATTTGGGTGGACACGTCCAGATACCGCTGCATCCGGGGCGGCGCAACGATGTAGCTCAGCCCCAGCGAAATGTCCGCGGTCAGGGCGGTTGCATCGAAAGAAGTAGCAGAAAAATGATACTTCCCATCCTCGCTGCGCACTGCCTTGCCCTGACGGATGGCCGTTTGCAGCCGCTGGGCGTTGACCTCTTTCACCCGCTGAACGGCTTCAAACAGCCGTGCTCTGCCGGGTATCTTGTAGGCTTTTAAGGACGGCGACACCGCAAGGCAGATGGTCTTTTCCGTCCGGGAAGCATCTGCTACCACCAGATTGGTAGTCAGCGGATCAAGATGGCGGTCAACGCATTCCACCGAAGCGTAGAAACTCTTGAGGTCGATTGCCAGATAGGTGCGCTGCGCTGCCATACTTCAGCCCTCCTTTGTGTTATTTGGTTTCCACCTCCACGAACCATCTGCCGAACCGGGATGGAAACCGTGGGTCGGAACGCTCGAAAAATAAGCACCGCTCCTGCCCCTTTATCATTACAGTATAACAGTCGCCGGGCATATCGGCAATGGTATTTGCAGGGCGAAAGTCCCGCACCTGTTCGATGGGATACGTCCGCCCATCGCCCCATGTGATCTGCCGGGGCTGCATATAGCCGGTTGCGTCAAAATCAGAGTTCACCTTCACGTAGACCTTTTCTATTTTACGGCGGCAGTTCCGATTCATTCCTCACAGCTCCTTTGCAAAAGTCACAACTATTTATCTTATTATAATAAATCTTTACGCTGTTTTCAAGATGGTGCAACTATTTCGTCTGTGATATAGACAACAAACAAGAGTAATACGTTCCTTGGACATAAACAACAGCCTGCCGAGGAAGAGCCATTGACTATGAATTGCTACAAAAGGAGTGGGGTACTCCAAGAACATCAAACAAATTAACATGGAGATTGCTGAATTGAGATTATTTTTGATGAATCGTGTAGCTGATTCATCAAAAATATGTTATAATGATGATATGTAGGACTCTGCGATTATAAGGAGAATGCTGTAATGAACAAACAGGAATTGGCGACTAAAATCTGGGCCACGGCGAATGAGCTTAGAAAAAATATTAAGGCAAGCGAGTACAAAGACTACATCCTCGGCTTCATGTTCTACAAATATCTTTGCGACAAGGAAATAGATTATCTGAAGGATCTCGGCGGAGAAATCGACGACCTTCAAGATGTGGATGAGGATACCAAGGATAAGTTCAAGGATGGTATCGGTTACTTCATCTCATATAAAAACCTTTTCCATGTATGGAAGAAAGCTGGAGTCAGCCTTGGTGCGAAGGACGTATCTGAGGCATTGGATGACTTTTATCTGAACCTTAACGACCGATATAAAACTGTGTTTGATAAAGTGTTCAGTGCATTACAGACGGGCCTTACAAAACTTGGCGAAATTTCCGGGTCCCGTGATAAAGCGGTCAGAGACATCGTAGATCTGATCGACTTCATTCCTCCCACAAGCCGTGACTACGATGTACTGGGATATATCTATGAGTATCTGATCCAGCAGTTTTCCAGTGAGGCAAAGAAAGACGGCAGCTTCTACACACCGCATCAGGTGACATCCATGATGTCCCGTATTTTAGCCGAACGGCTCAAGGGGCGCAGCGAAATCACAGTTTACGACCCAACCGTTGGGTCTGCTGGTCTCCTTCTGAATATCGGTACGGAGGTTGGCAGATACATTCCATCTGACCGCATCCATTATTTTGGTCAGGAACTGATAACGGAAACGGCAAACCTTGCAAAGATGAATCTTTTTATGCAGGGCGTTCCTGTCCAGAATATCAATATGCGCAATGCCAACACCCTTGATGACGACTGGCCTTATTTCGATGAGCAGACATCCTACACGCCGTATTTCGTAGACGCAGTGGTTTCAAACCCGCCATATTCTGCCCACTACAACCCAGAAGAACATCAGACCGATGAACGCTATAAAGGCTATGGACTTGCCCCCGCAGGAAAGGCAGACTATGCATTTCTGCTGCACTGTCTGTATCACATTAAGAAAGACGGAGTGATGGCGATTGTTCTTCCCCATGGTGTTTTATTCCGTGGTGACAGCGAGGGAGAAATTCGTAAAAATCTGATTCTGAATCATAATATCGAGACAATTATCAGCCTGCCGCAGCAGTTGTTCTTTGCAACTCCGATTCCCGTTATTGTTATGATCCTCTCAAAGAATCGCCAGAAAGATGACATTCTCTTTATTGATGCCTCTCAGTCTTACAAAAAGGACAAAAAACAGAACGTGCTTAGAGAAAGCGATGTTCAAAGAATTTTCGATACCGTCGTCGTACGGAAAGATGTGCCCAATTATGCACATCTTGCAACTATGGAAGAAATCGAAAGAAATGGATACAATCTGAATGTTCCTCGCTATGTGTCGGCAACGACACAGGAGGCACCGTATGACCTGTTTTCTGTGATGACCGGAAAGGTGTCTGATGAGGAACTGAAAGCCTTTGATAAAATCTGGAATCAATTCCCTGCACTTCGTGAGAAACTGTTGAACAAGGCCGATGAATATAATTCCTTCGCTGCGGTGGATGTAAGAGATACAGTATTTGCAGATGCGGATGTAAACGCCTTTCTTGCTGATTTTAAGGGAGTGTCTGAGGAATTCAGAAAGTATTTGGTCGGTACACTTGTCAACCACGATGCTGTTCCATCCGTGTATAACGATATCGTCAATAAACTTTTTGTAGATTATCGCAAGCTGCCGTTGGTGGATGTCTACAACGTATTTCAGGCTTTTGCTGATAACTGGGCAGTTGTAGATTCTGATCTTGCGAGACTTGAGACAGAGGGCTGGAATATCTGTTCTGAAACAGAGCCCAATATGGTAACAAAGAAGGACCCCAAGACCAAGAAAACGGTTGAGGAGCAGAAGGGATGGAAAGGTAAAATAATCCCGTTCGACCTTGTTAAAGCGGTGTTCTATACTGCCGATTTTGACGAAATGTCTCGTCTGGCGGCAGCGGCTGACTCAAAAGCATCAGAATATGCTGGCATCTGGGAGAACATGGACGATGAAGCAAAATCTGTTGTCTGCAAGGATGATGATGAAACTGCATTCGATACGAAGAAGTTTAAGGCAGCTATCAAGAGCGGAGATTTGGACGTAGATGCAGTAGAAAGCATCAACGCCATCCAGCGTGCAATCGCAGAGGAAAAAGCGCTACGCAAAAAGGTAAAGGAAATCGCCACCGTCCTTGAGGACAAGGCAAAGGCCAAGGTGGAATCTTTGTCCGAAGACGAAATCAACGACCTGCTCGAAAGAAAATGGATCGCACCGATTATCGCAGCGATCAATCGTGTTGGCGAAGGGGTCCCAATGCAATTCGCAACCGACTTTAATGCATTGGAGAAAAAATATGCCGATCCCCTTTCCGAGCTGTCCGAGAAGATCGAAAAGACCAATTCTGAGTTAAAGGCAAGCCTTAGAGAGTTGACAGGAAGCGATACAGATATTGCAGCTGTGAAGATGTTGCTGGAGGAACTGTAAAATGAAGAAAATAAAAATGGGGAGTGGTGGCAAAATGCACACAGTTCCCATCTCAGAATTGTTAGTACAGAGAATTGAATTCCAGACAATTACCAATAATACTCCATTACTTGCTTTTACTATTGCTGAAGGAGTAATCAATCCAGAAGACAAGAAAAGTAATAAACGCGATTTCTTAATGAAGGATAAAGATAACAAACGTTTTGAACTTACAGAAAAGGATGATATCATCTACAATCCTGCCAATGTTGTTTTTGGTGCGATCCATAGAAATGCACTTGGAAAAGGTGTAGTATCTCCTATCTATAAAATTTTCAAATGTGTTAATGTTGATCCTTTGTATATGGATTGTGTGGTCTCACGAGCTTCTTTTATACATGAACTTTCAAAATATGCAGAGGGGTCAGTGACAAAATTGCGCACACTTGCTCCAGAGAGTTTTTTGAACTTAGAACTTACCGTTCCGACTGATGTTGATGAACAGCATAAAATCGGCATACTCATTGAGAGTTTGAAAACTAAAATTGAAAATGAAAAAAAGCAAACAGAAAAAATAAAAGTGCTAAAGAAATCCATGTTGGATAAAATGTTCCCAAAAGAAGGTGAAACGGAACCGGAAATTCGTTTTCCGGGGTTTACTGATGCTTGGGAACAGCGTAAGCTGGATGAAGCGTTTGATTTTACAGTTCCAAATAATACGCTTTCCCGTGCTGAACTAAACCAAGAAAGTGGCTCTGTTCGGAATGTCCACTATGGCGATGTCCTGATAAAATATGGCTCTGTGTTAGACGCTCAGAACGATGAACTTCCGTTTATAACCGGGAGAAGCAAAGACGATTTCAAAGGTGCACTTCTGCAAAACGGAGATATCATCATTGCTGATACTGCTGAAGATGAAACGACCGGAAAAGTCTGTGAAATCGTCAATATTCAGGATAAAGATGTTGTGGCAGGACTTCATACGATGGTGTGTCGTCCCAAAAATAAAACAGCGGAAGGCTATTTCGGCTACTACATGAATTCAAGCTCCTATCATCACCAGCTTTTACCGTTGATGCAGGGCACTAAAGTTCTATCCCTTAGTAAAACCAATGTTCAAAAAACAACGGTGAAATACCCGAAAGATAAAGCAGAGCAACAAAAAATTGCAGATTGTCTTAGACGTATTGATACCCTTATCACCCTTCATCAGCGCAAGTATGAAAAGCTCATCGATACAAAAAAAGCATTCCTTGAAAAATTGATCGGAGGCGAAAAATAATGCCATTGCCCTATACTGGTAATAAAGGCGAATCAAATTTTGAAGCGGATCTGGTCGAACTTCTTACAAAAGCAGGCTGGGAAAAAGAAATCTTGAAGAACAAGACCGTTCCGGAGCTTATCGACAACTGGAAAAATATCCTGTTTGAACGCAATCGCAGGACATTGAATAACGTTCCGCTCTCTGACGATGAGATGGACCGTGTGCTTGATGTTGTGAAACTGCAGGCAAACACTCCAGTAAAGGCGAATCACTTTGTTAACGGTCGTCCTCTTGCCGTTAAACGTGATCTGGATTCTCCCGACACGCAGCACGCCGGGCACGAGGTCTATCTCGACCTCTTCTCCGCTGCAGAGATAGCCGGTGGCAGCTCGCGCTATCAAATCGCTGAGCAGACTTATTTCAGCACTGATCCGCAGTACAACGACAGACGCGGCGATGTCACGCTTTTGATCAACGGTATGCCTGTCATCCATATCGAGTTGAAATCCTCCGGTGTTGATGTTTATGAAGCATCCAACCAGATCATCAAGTACGCTAACGAAGGTGTCTGGAATGGCTTTATGGGGCTTGTGCAGGTGTTCTGGGCAATAACGCCAGAGGATGCTATGTTCTTTGCGAATGCTGGGGCTCCAAATAGTTTTAATCCAGCCTTTTTCTTCCGCTGGGGAGACCGGGACAACAATATCGTAAAGGATTGGCGTGAACTTATTACTGGGGAGTGTCACATTCTGTCTGTTCCGGAAGCGCACAAGCTGATTGGCTATTATACTGTCGCCGATTCCGCAAAAGATGTTCTCAAGGTCTGCAGAAGCTATCAGTATGCTGCCATTCGAGCAATCGTAGGTAAAACCGCCAAACAGAAATGGGGCGACCATAACCAGTTGGGCGGATTTGTCTGGTGTACTACCGGCGGCGGAAAGACGATGACCAGTTTTAAGGCCGGTCAACTCATTACCGACATGAATCTGGCCGATAAGGTCGTGTTTGTTGTTGACCGCAAGGTTCTTGATGAGCAGTCCACAAGCGAATATAACAGTTTTCAACGGGAGGGCGAATCCGTATGTGAAACGGCAAGTTCAAGAGACCTCTTTAACAAGCTGGAAAGTTCAAAGCTGTCAGAGCGACTTATCGTTACGTCGATCCAGAAAATCTCCAGAATCAATGATGATGTCGCAAAACTTCGTGAAGCTGAACTCGATGTTATCAAGGCTAAGAGAATCGTCTTTATCATCGATGAGGCTCACCGTAGCCAGTTTGGTGTAATGCACGAGCGTGTAAAAAGAACCTTCTATAATTCCCTGTTTTTTGGCTTTACGGGCACACCTATTTTCGCAGAGAACATGAAGCCCGGCGAGCTGACGACAGAAACTGTATTTGGAGAATGTCTGGCTGTTTATTCCTTGGCAACCGGCATCAGAGACGGCAACGTTCTGGGCTTCTGGCCGGAGGCCGTCAAGACGTATGCCGACAAAGATCTGAAAGAGGCTGTTGCACTGGCTGAGTGCCATGCGACAAGCAAAGAAGATATTGTTGTTGGTTCTGATAACTGGAAGCTGTACCGACGTTTGACAGAGCAGACACCCATGGCATCTGAACTGGATGATCACGGGCAGATCAAACGGGACAAGAACGGCAATTACATCAAAGGAATTGAAGATTACCTGCCGGGTAAACAGTACGATAATGACGATCACCGCAAACGTGTTGTTGAGAGTATTCTGGCCAACTATAAAACGATTGCCTATGGTGAATACGGGACCCTGTTCCATGGTATTCTTGCTACGGAGTCTATTCCGGAGGCGTATGAATATTGGAAACTTTTCAAGGCAATGGCACCGAACCTTCATGTCACTTCTCTTTTCGACCCTAATATCAATGCCAACAGTGCTTCTGTCTTTAACAAGGAAAACGCACTTGCTGACATTGTAAGCGATTATAACAATACCTTCGGAACCAAGTTCGACCGGAAGACCGACCCCAAGTATGCCACCTTCAAGAAAGATTTGACAGACCGGTTGGCTCATAAGGGGTCTTATAAGCATATTGGAAACAATCATGCAAATGCACTGGACATTGTTATTGTTGTGGACCAACTGCTTACCGGATTCGATTCCCAGTGGCTCAACGTTCTGTATCTGGACAAGGACAAGGTCATGGACACCGACAACATTATTCAGGCTATTTCTCGTACAAACCGTGTGTTAAACAACAACGAAAAGCCTTGGGGTATGGTCAAGTTCTATCGTAAGCCGTATACCATGAAGCGGAATCTTAACGAAGCGCTAAAGCTCTACTGTCAAGGCGATTATGCGGGTGTCGAGGTTGGCAATATTGATGAGAACATTGAAACTCTGAATAAGACCTACAACCGCATCAGCGACATTTTCGCTCATGATAACATTGAGCATTTTGAGTGTCTGCCACATTCTAATGAAGATCGCCAGATGTTCCGAAAGGAATTCTATCAGCTGAAATCCACGCTGCGTGCAGCAATACTTCAGGGATTCAAGTGGAATAACGAGTACGGCACAAGGGTGGATTTCGACGAGAAAACCTACCGCATTCTCACAATGAGATACAAGGATTTGCCCTCTAACAGAGGCGGCGGTGGTTCCACTGCAAAGCCGGGGTATGTACTGGATACGGACCTATCCACCATGGAAATGGACAAAATTGACGCTGCATACCTTGAGGCACAGTTCAAAATCGTCACGATGAAAGACATTATAAATGTCGAAAAAGATGCCAAGAAGATGGCGGCTATCCACGAGATTGAAACCAATCTCGGTATCCTCTCCGAGATTCAGCAGAGATATGCCCGTCAGATTCTTAAAGATATCAAAACGGGCACCCTTGAAGTTATCGAAGGAAAGACATTCCTCCAGTACATTCAGGAATATCAAGAAAAAACAATCCGTTCTAACATTCATGCGTTTGCAAACAACTTTGGAATTGACGAGGATGAAATGTTTTCGTTGTATGTTGCAACACGAAAATGCGAAGTTGACGTATTGCGGCTTGATAGACTGGAGGCCACAGCAAACAAGGAAAAATTAAAATCCTATTACAACGCACCAATATTCAAGGCACACGTCAAACTCCATCAAGACCTTAAAGAATATATTGAGGGGCGAAAGGCTGACAACCTTGAGGGAGTAGACTGATATGCCAAGACAGAAGAAAGATGCGAAGATCCTAAACATAAAGCTGGCTACGACGATCAGTGACCAGCTTGAGCAGTTCTGCGAGGAGACCGGTATGAGCAAGACCATCGCCACGGAGAAGATCCTCTCGCAGTATCTGGCTGAGTATTTTAGCAGACCAGAACAAGATAGAAAATTATTCAAATAGCTCCTATATTCAAGCAGCCCCTGCACATCACTTTTGTTGTACAGGGGCTGTGGATTTTATAAAAAAATTGCAGCCTGAAAGGACGCATAGTCGGTGCAAGCAATGTTTTCGTCTATACAAAAACACTTTTTGCGTTGCAAAATGCTTGTTGGGGAAGTGCCCCAAACCCCTTTGATCTGCATTTTCCAATGCAGGCTACGCGTCCCGGCGGGACGCTTTTTACCCGGTGATGCTCTCCGGGTCGTTGAGGACTTGCATGAGGTGAGAAGCGGCTTCTGTCAGAGAAGCATACTTCATCTGTTCCGGGACAGGCGCATCCAGAAGCGTAATGCCCCATTTCTGCATACAGTCCGCAAGCTCCTTCCGTGCCAGCAGTGCAGCCTCCCGGCGCACCTCCGGGGAAGCGTCCGTGTCCAGCACATAGGCAACAGTAAACTCGCCGTTGCGATCTTCCGTCAACTGCACCATGGAATGGTGGTCGATCCAGAAGTGGCAGAACCAGACCCTGCCACCGATGTTTTCCATGTTATGGCGGAGATCTTCTTCATCGCTCCATTGTGGCACTTCGGAGAGAATGCTCTGCAACTGCTCATATGCTTGCTGTTCGGCAGGGGTGACTTTCTTGCAGCGGTATTCCCGCTGAATGGTGCGCTGCCAGTACAGCGTCAGCTTGCCCTACTTTGCGCGCTCGATTGCGTCCTGAATATCCACTAAAATACTGTACTGCGGTTCTCTCATCTTGACACCCCCCCAAATAATCAACTCTTTAGGAACTGATACATTCTATAAGAATGATTATAGCCGAAAGGAATGCAAAAGAAAAGCGCACCGGCTAAATTTCAGCCGATGCGCTTGCAAAGTTTGTGATTTTATTCCTCGTTTGTGAGATAAGGGAGATTGCCGATATAGGTGTCCAGCAGATCGAGTGCCGCTTTTTTCTGGATGGGAGTCAAACCTTCCAGCCGCTTGCGGATTTCATCGTCGGTCACATGGGATGCACTGGGAACCAGATCGCACAGCAGTGTGTCTGCGGAAATGTTCAGAGCATTCAGAAGTTTAACAATGGTGGCAAGACCGGGTTCCTTTAAGCCGCGCTCTACCATGCCGATATAGTTGGAAGAAAGTTCGGATTTTTCCGCAAGCTGTTCCAGCGTCAACCCATGCTGTATCCGCTGCTCCCGTAGTCGCTGTCCAAAAAGCTCTTTCATAGTGCAACCTCATCCTATAGTATTTTTTACACTCTATAGGATACCTGTTGGTCGCGCCAACATACACAATCGAAAGAAATGAATCATTCCGTTAAAGATTGAACCAACGAAAAAAGATTGCCAAGTGCCGACCTCTTGCGGTCAACTCCCGGCAATCTGCTTTTATCGAGCCTGCTCGTTCTCCTGTGCTGGCTTTTCTTCTGCAAAAAATCGTTCCACGTTTTTCTGTGCCCGAACCAGTTCCTGCATCTCGTTCCGCGCCTTGCGGTAGTCCGGGTAGGCTGCTTTCTTTTTGGTCAGCAGCTCTGCGAACTCCGCATCCAACTCCTTGACCTTCGGCAGCTTTTGAAGCCCGGCTTCATCAAAGGCAGCTTTCGCCGCCTTGTGCAGAGTAATTCCCTCCCGGTGGGCTTCCAGAAATGCCTTACTGTACCCAGCTTTCCGATAAGCGGTGTACACCTCACGAGTCTTGGCATAGTTGATGATGTGGGTTTTCAGCACGGCAATCTCCGTCAGCCTTGCTTCCGCTGCCTTGATGGAATCGCCCATGGCATGGTAGCGTTCCGTTGCAGCCGCTGCACGCTCCCGTAGTTCGTCGGCACTGCCGATTTTCTGCTCCTGCAAGAACAGCAGCGTCTTAGACATCTCTTTCAGATTGAACTTGGTCGCCCACTTTTTGTAGCCGACACTTTTGCCCGCTGCCATTTTTCCCTGAATGTCCACCAGCAACTGGAAGGGCTGTTCTTTGGGCGGCTGCTTCTGATGTGGGAGGTGTTCTGCCTTTCCCTCCAGCACCGCCTTGATTTCGTCCTCGCCGTAGCCGATGCCCAGTGTGCGGAAACGGATAAAGCGCTTCTGCCCCTTGCCCTTCACCGCCGTGTGCTTGCCACGCTTCACCTCGTAGCCCTGCTGTATCAGCTTTTGAAGAAAAACTTCAAAGTCCTTCGGCTGCTCTGCAAGGATGGTGTCGATGATTCCGCACAGGCGGTCACGGTTGCTTTCTCTCGGCGGGTAAACGATGCGCTTCTGCCGTTCCCGATAAGGCTTGTACTCGATGGTGGAGAGCTGATGTTCCAAACAGATCAGATCGCTCAACCGCTGTACTGCAAAAGTGGAAAGCCAGAAATTTTTGAACTTCCGGGTCCCATCCAAGGCAGTGGAATTATAAATAATGTGGTTGTGGATGTGCGCCCGGTCGGTGT
>OGJH01002525.1_pt1 | contig 11487 bp, 16 predicted proteins | sample 1572021 | NCBI WGS metagenome assembly OGJH01 (sample SAMEA2582098, study PRJEB24529) | metagenome | biome: Human gut stool | place: China | collected 2011
CAGCAAAAGGGGATGATAAGTTTATCACCACCGACTATTTGCAACAGTGCCGTAATTATTTAGGATATAGCTCTGTGATTTAGTCTTTTTAGGGCGTTTATTTATGTCTTTATGCTGTAATGTCGGTGCTGATTTGGTCTTCAATAAGGCGATTTTTAGCCCGCTTTTTCCGGGGGGATGAAATGTTATTGGATTGCTAAATGATTTCAAAAAAGGGGTAACATAGAGCGGGGATTAGTGTGGCGAGGCGCAGGTTTCCGATGGCAGGCTAAACGCAAAAAATGCGCTTTTTAGCCGGTGATGAGGTGAGGCCGGGAGGGGATGCGTCGCCGATCACAGTTTACAACAGGGTTTGATAACGGGAGGAAAAGTCATGCTGCAGGGATTGAATCATCTGACGCTGGCGGTCAGCGATCTGGCGTCAAGCCTGGCATTTTATCAGCAGTTACCTGGAATGCGCCTGCACGCCAGCTGGGATAGCGGAGCCTATCTCTCCTGTGGGGCGCTGTGGCTGTGCTTGTCGCTGGATGAGCAGCGGCGTAAAACGCCCCCTCAGGAAAGCGACTATACCCACTACGCCTTCAGCGTGGCGGAAGAAGAGTTTGCCGGGGTGGTGGCTCTGCTGGCGCAGGCGGGGGCTGAGGTATGGAAAGATAACCGCAGTGAAGGGGCGTCTTACTATTTTCTCGACCCTGACGGCCATAAGCTGGAGCTGCATGTGGGGAATCTGGCGCAGCGGCTGGCCGCCTGTCGCGAACGCCCCTACAAGGGGATGGTCTTTTTTGATTGACGGGTTAGTTCAGCTTACTGCCGGATTTCAACGTGCAGATCCACAGCGGTGAATTGATAGAGCTGAGCAAGATAGCCTTTTCGTTGAGCTTCTGAGCGTTGAGAAACAGCCCGTCGTGGCTGTCGGACATCTCGCGCATAAAGTAGTCGAAAATCACGTTCGGCGATTCATCAATCGAGGAGGCGCTCGATTCCCACTGATTGATGCGGTAATGACGCTCGGTGGCCGAGATGCGTTTGCTGCTGTAGGTAAACTTCACGTAGCGTTGCAGGTAGAGCCAGCCGGCGGCGGAGTCGGTGTAACCTTCGACCACCATCGAGCCTTTACCCTGCGCGCCAAAATTGAAGTGAATATTGCCGTTAACGTTCTCTTTGTCCATGTTCTCAAAGCGCATGATGCCCTTAGTGGAACAGCTCATGACACCCGCGTTGTCGGCAGGCAGCAGCCGCCAGGCGCTAAACGCGGCGGCGGCAATAAATACCAGAACGCAGAGGGCAAAGAACGGACGCGGCGCGAGTCTCATTACGGCTTCCAGGAGTAGTAAAAGTAGTTATCGCAATAGCTGAACGGGTTATCTTCATGCATGGCGCAGTGGGCAAGGAACACGCGCCCCAGCCCGTTGGTTTCGAGCCGATCGCCGTAGAAGAAAAGAAAACGTTCACCGGGTTTACAGGCAATATTCAGCCGCTGGCGTACCTCATCGAAGTTTTTGCCGTAGGACTCTTCACTGACCGAACGTCGCATTTCATCGCTGGCCAGCAGTTCGCACTGGCTATGGCTGAGGCGGGTCAGCGCGATAGGCTGGGATTCACTGATGCCGACCAGACTGAAGGCAACCAGAAGCAGGGCAATGGTGAGCAAGCAGGCTCCGGCCATGTACCAGCACATCCCGCGAGCATGTGCGGAGCGCGGTGCGTCTGGCGTTGTCGTAACGGGCGGCGGTTCGGCAGGCGTCTGTTGTGGTGAAACCGGCGGCGCGTCGTCCAGCGCTTCGATAATGACCTCGGGATTAAGCTGCAAATAGCCGCGCGAGACGGTGACGATGATGTTATCGACGCCGTAATGGCGAAAGGTCTTCCGCAGCATGCTGAGATACTGATTCAGATTGCTGTTGGATGAGGTTAATCCATTGTCATCCCAGACTTTTTTCAGAACATCTTCCCGGCTGACAATCTCGGTATGGCGCAGAAAATAGTTAAACAGGGCGCTGGCGGTGAGGGATAGCTGGCTGTCCGGTTCATCGCTTTGCGGCAGCGTCAGGGTTCCGTCGGTGGCGTCGTAGATAAAACGGGCATTGATGTTGTAGCGCATCGCGGCCTCAGTCTGTGCTTCACGCGGGAAGCGTCATTTTATTCAGGGAGTCAACCAGCGCGCGACGGTGGTCGGCGCTCATGGTGATCCCTTCCGTCAACTCCGAAAGCCAGATGCCGTCAGCGGCGTAGCGCACCAGCGTGCCGGTTGGGCTGTTATCCAGCTCATCGCCCTGCGCCAGTTTCTCCAGCATCCAGTCGCGCCAGCATTTGCGCAGCACCGGTTCATCGGGCATTGCCAGCGACAAAACCATAAGCTGGCGGCTTTCATGGGTGTCCGTGAGATCCGCCAGATAGTTCAGATAGGCGCGGGTAAACCGGCCATAGCTCACGCCATCCTGTTGCATCAGCGCGGTAATCGCTTCTTCCATGATTGCCAGCAGACGCGCGAACAGGGCGAATATTAGCGCCTGCTTGTTCGGGAAATGGTGGATAAGGCCGCCTTTACTGACACCTGCCTCGCGGGCAACGGCGTTCAGCGACAGGGCGGCAATGCCATCCCGACCAGCAATCATTGCCGCGGATTCCAGCAATTGTTGGTGCAGACGGACCGGATCTTTCTTGCGGTGTTGGGCTTCCATATTCATGGCCCGAATCATACCGACCAGACGGTATGATTATTTTTGACGACGATCAAGGCGTACGGGATGTCAGTAGATTGAATGTGGTTAATGCGTGAGAGGTCACAATTCGTAGTATGAATCAGGCAGTTATCACCCAGGGGGCGTTTTGGCAAAAAAAACGCGGTGAGGGGGCTCACCGCGTTCGAACGTTTATGACGATAACGACTTACTTCTGCGCGGCGCTTTTGGCCTTCGCTTTGGCGTTGTCACAGGCGGTCTGGTTTTTCGCACAGGCGTCTTTCGCGGCTTTCGCCTCTTTCTGTGCGTTAGCTTTCGCCGTGCTTTTGGCCTGAGCGCACTGCGTAGGGTTGTCCTGGCAGGCGGTTTTCGCTTTGCTGACAGCCTGACCGTTAGCCGCCGTTGCTGCGCCGCAAATCAACATAGCGCATGCTCCCAGCATCAGAGTGATTTTTTTCATGGACTTACTCCGCTGCCGCCTGGGCCAGATCGTTCTGTACCTGCTTACGCTGCTCTGCTGTCAGCACCTGGCTTAAGTCGAAGTAGTATTTCACTTTGTAGTAGCGTACCTGCTGGTCAACTTTGCTGAATGCCGCCAGCTGCTGCTTCACGCCCGCTTCGTTCCATTTACCGGACTGGATCATATCGATGATCATGCCGTCTTTAACATCTTTCATGGAGATAGACTGAACGTTTTTCTCCAGCTGCTGGTGCAGTGTTTTGATTTTAGAAACCTGAGCATCGGTCAGCTTCAGGTGCTGAACAATCGGGTCCTGAGCTGGAGCCGGAGCGGCTGCGACATCAGCGGCCTGAGCGGTGAAGGTTGCGCCAGCGAGCGTTGCGACCAGTAAAGCCGTGCGGGTAAATTTTTTCATTGTAGTCATCCATAAAGCATTTGAATTGACGCCGAAGCATCAGACGGGGGAGTCCCCATTTATTGTCGGGCTAATAATAGGTTGCCTGATGCTGACGATGCTTGCGGATTGTTGTGTCTGTTGGTAACGATGGGAAACAATGACTCTGTGAAATCATCCTTTTTTACGTATTAAGACCGTCTTAATCTTTCGCACTCTCCCTGCTATTTCAGCAGCAAACCCGGTGTCTGTGGAAATGCGAAATATCGCTAAGCATTTGCGGTTTTTGTCGCAGTTAAGCCATGCTAATCAATTTTTTACCTTTATATAACAATCACTTTCGTTAAAGGATATTTCGTTATAAGCCATAGCGAATCGTTATTTGTGCCGATGAAGACGGTGTGGGAGCGTAAAAAGACAATACAAAAACAGGGGTATCCAGAAAGATTATGGCAAAGACAAAACAGACAGTAGCACAGCTCGCGATCGTGACCGGCCTGGTGGCGGCCAGCTTCACGACCTTTACCGCTCAGGCGGATCAGCTGGCGGATATTAAGGCGAAAGGGGTGGTGAAAGTCGCCACCTTTGACGCAAACCCGCCGTTTGGCTCGGTGGATGCCAAAACCCATGAACTGGTGGGCTACGACGTTGATTTCGCCAAAGCGCTGGCAAAATCGCTGGGTGTGAAGCTGGAGCTGGTGGCGACCAACCCGGCCAACCGTATTCCGCTGTTGCAGTCTGGCAAAGCGGATCTGATCGTGGCCGATATCACCATCACGCCGGAGCGCGCGCAGGTGATTGATTTCTCCACGCCGTACTTCGTCACCGGTCAGCAGTTCCTGGTGCCAGCGAGCAGCGGCGATAAGCTCGACGATTACAGCAAATCGCGTATTGGCGCGGTGAAAGGCACCACCGGCGAGCAGACGCTGCACCAGCGCTTCCCGCAGGCGCGCGTGCTTTCCTATGATGATATCCCGCTGGCGCTGACCGCGCTGCGCAACGGCAACGTGCAGGCGATTACCCAGGACAGCACCATTCTGGCGGGCCTGCTGGGCGAAGCGCCGGATAAAGCGAAATTCAAAATCCTGCCGGATCTGCTGAGTAAAGAAGAGATCGGCGTGGGCGTGAAAAAAGGGGAGCCGGCGCTGTTGAAGGCGGTGAACGATGAGCTGGTGGCGCTGGAGAAATCCGGCGAGGCAGCCAAAATTTATGATGTCTGGTTTGGTCCTTCCACGAAAGCGCCGCAGCCGCGTTCCTTTACCATAGAAGCAAAATAATATGTTGTCGGCTTTACTCTCTCGTTCCGCGGCGAAGGCCGCGGATTTTTCACATCTGCAGAACGCCAGCGTGGAGTTCCGTCAGGTGGTGAAGGAATACGGCAGTCATCGCGTGCTGAACGGCATCGATTTGACGATTAATCCCGGCGAAGTGGTGGCGATCCTTGGGCCTTCCGGCTCGGGAAAGTCGACGCTGATTCGCCTCATCAACCAGCTTGAAAGCCTGAGCGGCGGCGAGATTCTGGTGGACGGCAAAGCCACCCGCCAGCTCAACGGCCGGGCGCTGCGCCAGCTGCGTAGCCGGATTGGCTTTGTCTTTCAGCAGTTCAATCTCTATGCCCACCTGACGGCGGCGCAAAACATTATGCTGGCGCTGGAGTCGGTTCACGGCTGGACGCGCAGCGATGCGCATCAGCGGGCGCTGGCGCTATTACAGCAGGTGGGGCTGGCGGAAAAAGCGGACGCTATGCCTTCGCAATTGTCGGGCGGGCAGCAGCAGCGGGTGGCGATTGCCCGGGCGCTGGCTTCGTCGCCGCAGATTATTCTGTTTGATGAACCGACCTCGGCGCTGGATCCGGAAATGATTGGCGAAGTGCTGCACGTGATGCAGTCGCTGGCCCACAGCGGTATTACCATGATCGTGGTGACGCACGAAATGCAGTTTGCCCGCGAAATCGCCGACAGAGTGGTGTTTATCGACGGCGGCGACGTGCTGGAAGTGGCGCCGCCAGCGGCATTTTTCGCCCGGCCACAGCATCCTCGTGCGGTACGTTTTCTACAGAAGGTGCTGGATCCGCTGCATCAGGAGCGGACGGCGTGATGAGCAATTTCGACTGGCTCGGGGTGCTCAGCGGGCAGCCTCTGCAATGGATTATTTCGGGCTTTCTCACCACGCTGTGGGTTTCCCTTGCGGGAATTGTGCTGGCAAGCGTACTGGCGACGCTGTTTTTGCTGCTGCGGCTGGCGGGCGGTCGGCTCGGGCAGGGCATTACAGGCTGCTGGGTGTCGCTGTTTCGTAATACGCCGCTGCTGGTACAGCTGCTGTTCTGGTACTTCGCGGCCTGGAACTTTCTGCCGCAGGGGATGCGTGATTTTGTGAACGATCCGCATGACTGGTCGATTCTGCCCGGCGACGTCTGGTGGTTGACGCCGGAATTTCTCTGCTCGGCATGGGGGCTTGGCGTTTTTACCTCGGCGTTTCTGATTGAGGAGGTGGCGGCGGGGCTGCAAAGCGTACCGAACGGGCAGCGGGAAGCGGCGCTGGCGCAGGGTTTTTCCACCGCCGGGTTGCTGCGCCACATCCTGTTGCCGCAGGGGCTGGCGAATGCCTGGCAGCCGGTGGTCGGCCAGTATCTTAACCTGATGAAGCTATCGTCGCTGGCCAGCGGTATTGGGTTTGCCGAGCTGACCTATCAGGTGCGGCAGATAGAGAGCTACAACGCGCATGCGCTGGAAGCCTTTGCCGTGGGCACCGTGCTGTACCTGTTTACCGGCATCGTGCTGGGGCTGCTATTGAGCCGCCTGGGGCCAAAGCCAGTAGGGCAGGCGAAGCGGCGACGTCAGGTTAGGGATGTGCAGGGAGGGATTCAGCATGAACGCTAATCTGGCGGTCATTGTCGATAACCTCGACTATCTGCTGTGGGGGCGACTGGCGGACGGCGAACCGGGCGGCGTCGCGCTGACCCTGATGATGGCGCTGGGGGCGGGCGCATTAGCGCTGCCGGGTGGCGTGTTGCTGGCCTGTGCGGCATGGCGATTCCCCGGCATCACGCGGCGTTTACTGTACCTGTGGGCGGAGATTATTCGCGGTATTCCGCTGATATTCGTTATCTTTTGGCTGTGGTACCTGTTGCCAATGCTGACCGGCAGCGATTTACCCGGCGCGGTCACGGTGACCTTAGCGCTGGCCTGGTTTACCGCGGCGTCGGTGATGCACTCGGTGCTGGCAGGGCTGCAGGCGTTGCCGAAGGGGCAGTATGAAGCGGCACTCACTCAGGGATTTAGCGCCGGACAGAGTCTGCGGTTAATTCTGTTGCCGCAAACGCTGCGCAACGTGCTGCCGTCGCTGGTGGGGATTTTCATCAGCCTGCTGAAAGATACCTCGCTGGCGTTTATCGTCAACGTCCCGGAGCTGACGACCGTGGCCGGGCAGGTGAATAACCGCGTACAAATCTACCCGACGGCCATTTTTGTCTTTATTGGCGTGGTCTACTATCTGCTCTGTTTTGGGCTGGAAAGGGTGGCGAAGCGCTGGCAGCGTCGAGTGACGGTATAAAAAAACAGCCCGGCGTCGCGTGATGCTCAGTCGGGCTGGGATGTTATTTGGTCAGGTCCGAATTAAACGTTCTTACGTTCAATGGTTTGCTCGCCCCAGAACAGCGCATCTTTGTCTGTTTTACGGAAGGCCAGCTCAAGAACGGCATCGCTGCCTTCTTCCCAGATTTTTTCCGCGACTTTTTCGTCATACTTTGCGAGTTCAAAAATCGCTTCGGCAATTTCCGGCGAGGTATTACGCAAGCTCGCCCATTCACCTATATGATGTGCTTTGCCTTCTTGTGTGGGCATCTCTCTTCTCCCTTAATTAGCCTTTGAGTTTAACGGCCAGGCCAGCGACATATTCACCCTGATAACGGGCAATCGACAACTCTTCCTGGCTTGGCTGACGTGAGCCGTCGCCGCCGGCAATGGTTGTAGCGCCATACGGCGTGCCGCCGCGAACCTGCGAGATATCAAACAGTTCTTGCGCCGCATAACCGATCGGTACAATCACCATACCGTGGTGGGCGAGCGTAGTCCAGGTGGAGGTGATGGTTTGTTCCTGACCGCCGCCGGTGCCGGTTGAGCTAAACACGCTGGCCAGTTTGCCGTACAGCGCGCCGGACGCCCACAGGCCGCCGGTCTGATCGAGGAAGGTGCGCATTTGTCCGGCCATATTGCCGAATCGGGTTGGCGTACCAAAAATAATGGCGTCGTAATCGGCTAACTCCTGCGGCGTGGCGACCGGGACGGCCTGCGCTTTGCCGCCCGCTTTGGCGAACGCTTCTGCTTGCATGGTTTCCGGTACGCGCTTGACGACGACATCAACGCCGTCCACTTTATTTGCGCCTTCCGCGACGGCTTTAGCCATCGTCTCAATGTGTCCGTACATGGAATAATAGAGCACCAGAACACTTGCTTTTCCACTCATCTTAACTCTCCTGTGTCAAATTCGTTGGTTACGTAACAAGCTTCCTTAAGCATAGCCCGTGCTGACGGATTCGCTGCATCACGCCAGTAAATTCTCGCTTAAACAACGCGATTGCCTGTTTTTTAAACGAAGGCCGGTTCTGCGGTGCATCAAAACAGTAACTCATTAATAACTATGATGAATAATATTGGCGATTAACTATTTATTTGGTTGATTGTTATCAACAACTTTTGCGCCTCATTCCCGGAGAATATGCGCTGGTGGGTCACACACAACGGTAGGTGCATGAAGAAACAAATAGCGGTGGCTGTCATGATGGGCGCGAGCCTGCTGGCGATTTCGCTGGTATCAGCCCCGGCGATCGCGCAGGACGCGCAGATGGCCAGTCAGCAAATTTATCAAGGCTTCGGCGTGACGGTCACCCGGCAGGGCGATAGGGTGACGGTGAACGGCGCGGCGGCAGAGAAGGCGGAATATAACGCCGATGCTGACGTCTATATTCAGGGGCCGTACCGGTTGGTATTTCACAAGCGCACCGGCAAAGTCCGGCTGATGAAAGACGGCAGCTATGTGGGCGTGCTGAAGTAACCTCGCGAGGTGCGGCTGACGCATAATGTCACATTTTTCTGTCGCCGATTTTCCCCCATGATAAGAGTTGATTAGGGGAACACCCCGGCGTCAGCGGGTAAAACCTGACGGCAGATATGTCAAAATATGACCAGCTGCCGTTTCACACCCCTACGGCGACTATGCTTATCACTACCGCGTTATATCGCGGGTGATTACGCTTTTCATCTACGTAATGCACGATGTCGTTCTCTCAACTGGAGGTCAGTAATGGCAAACCATCGCGGCGGTTCAGGTAACTTCGCTGAAGACCGGGAAAGAGCATCAGAAGCAGGTCGTAAGGGGGGCCAGCATAGCGGCGGGAACTTTAAAAACGATCCCCAGCGCGCCTCAGAAGCGGGCAAAAAAGGCGGGAAAAACAGCCATGGTAGTCATCGCGGCACCTAACGGCGCATGACGTTATGGTTTCTCACCTAACCGCCGGTTTTACCGGCGGTTTCTTTTTCCGGTTGAAGCCGGCCCTCGCTACCCGCAAAATAGGAGAAAATCACAAGGAGAGGGCGTATGGCTCTGAATGCAGTAAAGAAAAGCGGCAAACGTTCTCAGGCGGTTAGCGCCAAAAAGCAGGCCATTCTCACCGCCGCGCTGAACACCTTTTCCCAGTATGGGATCCATGGCACGCGCCTCGATCAGGTTGCCGAGCTGGCCGGGGTGTCAAAAACCAATCTGCTCTACTATTTCCCGTCTAAAGAAGCACTGTACGTTGCCGTGATGCAGCAGATCCTCGATATCTGGCTGGCGCCGCTGCGTGCTTTTCGCGAAGATCTGGCACCGCTGGTTGCCATTAGCGAATACATTCGTCTCAAACTTGAGGTATCGCGTGATTACCCGCAGGCGTCGAAGCTGTTCTGTCTGGAGATGCTGCAGGGCGCGCCGTTGGTGATGGATGAGCTGACCGGCGATTTAAAAACGCTGGTGGCCGATAAATCGGCGATTATCGCGGCGTGGGTGAAGAGCGGAAAATTGGCGCCCATCGACCCTCATCATCTGATTTTTATGATTTGGGCGACCACCCAGCACTATGCCGATTTTGCCACTCAGGTGGAGGCGGTCACCGGGAAAACGCTGCGTGACGAGGCGTTCTTCCAGCAGACCGTCGAAAACGTCCAGCGGATTATCATCGACGGTATTCGCGTACGTTAGCTGGCTGGCGGTAGCGGGCAGCTCAGATCGCCTTCTTCACATTGCAGTAGTGAGGCGAGAAACGCTTCACGTTCGTTGGTTTTATCCGTCAGGCACTGATTGTTGACCATCGGCTGCACGCTGCCGCCGTGGCTGCTGGAGCTCATAAACGCGCAGTCCGCGTCGCGTAGGGCAATCCATGCGCTCTGGGCCTTCTTGAGTAAATCGCGCTGCGCGGGCTCGGCGCGCTTGAGCACGTCCTGCCAGGTTTGATTCAGCTTCTTATCTGCCGCCTGATATTGTTCAGCGCTGCAGCTGTTCAGCTCGGCCTGCGTGTTGGCGTTGTCACACGCGTCTGCCAGTGCGTAACTGCTGGTGAGCAGCAGGGCGAGAGCCGATAATGCACGTTTCATTCGATAACTCCCCAAAGTATTGCTACAGAGTCCAGGCTCTGGATATAACACGATTTTACCCCGGAATCTCCTCCTACCACCGTGTGTTTTTCTGATTTTGAAAGCCAGCGCAATGTTCGGATAGACGCCTTGGGTGTAGAAGGTTGATCATCCCGCGTTGGGTGCGTGTGTAGACTGAAAAAGGGAGAGCGTCAGCGATGACGGGCATGGAAAGTCAGGTTCGGCTGGGGCTGTTTACTCTGGCATGGCCAATATTTGTCGAACAGCTGCTGCGATTAATGCTCGGCTACGTCAGCGTCTTCATGTTAGGGCACTATTCGGATGAGGCGGTCGCCGCCACCGGGGTCGCTAATCAGATCCTCGCCATTTCGGTGATCTTCTACGGTTTTCTCACCGTCGGTGTACAGATCGTGGTGGCGCAGCTATTGGGCGCGAAGCGTTTTCGGCGCGTTGAGCGGGTGATTACCAACGGTTTGGTGGTGGCGTTTCTGATCGGCGTCGCGATGAGCCTGGTGTTTGTGCTGTTTGGCGATGCCTTCCTGCGGATGCTCGGGCTAAGCGATGAGCTGGTGGTGGTGGGTTCGCCGTTTATCCGCATCATCGGCGGTATTTCGGTAATTATCGCGCTATATTCGTCAATCTTACCTATTCTGCGTACCCACGGCTTTGTGCGTCAGGCGATGCTGGTGCCGATCACCGTCAGCGTGGTAAACGTGGTATTTAACTACCTGTTTCTTTACGGCCAGCTCAGCTTTCTTGGGCTGGGCGTCACCGGCGTTGGGATCGCGGTATGCATTGCCAACGTCATCGGTATGCTGATGTCGGCGTGGATGCTGAAAAAATACATCGGCTACGTGTTTCGCTGGCAGAAGCTGCGGCAGTGCTCGCGCAAAATGCTGGGGGCGATTCTGCGTTTTGGTCTGCCGTCAGCCGGGGAGAATCTCTCCTACGCCGGGTCGCAACTGGTGGTGACCGCCATTATCGCCTTTCTCGGCACCGAGGCGCTAACCACCAAAGTGTATGCGTCAACCATCAGCCAGTTCGTGGCGCTGTTTGCGATGTCGATAGGCCAGGCCTCGCAGATTATTATTGGCCGCGCAGTGGGGGCGAGGGAAATAGAATCCGCCTACCGGCAGGGCGTTAAAAGTTGGCGGCTGGGGCTGCTGGTGGCTTTTTCTCTCAGCCTGATTATCTTTTTGCTGGCCGAGCCGATTATGCAACTCTTTACGCCTAACCCGCAGGTTATCGCCCTGACCAAAAAGCTGTTTATGTGGCACTGTTGCAAAGTTAGCGATGAGGCAGCCTTTTGTCTTATTCAAAGGCCTT
>OGJH01002540.1_pt1 | contig 11436 bp, 7 predicted proteins | sample 1572021 | NCBI WGS metagenome assembly OGJH01 (sample SAMEA2582098, study PRJEB24529) | metagenome | biome: Human gut stool | place: China | collected 2011
AGACAAGAGTCGTGGCGATGCTGTTAGAGGAGCAGAAAGACTGGTCATCCGAGAATGAAACCATCTTGGAAGAGCTGCGAGTCGTCATTGATGCCGACCAAATCAGCGTATCCAATGAAACGGGCATTCTGATTGCCAGCACGGATTTTTCCAGCACCGGAAAACGGGCATACCGTGCCTTTTTATCGCATACCACAGACCCTGTTTTCACAGATGTGGTCTTTACCATGCAGAATGACAAGCCGATGATTCTGGCAGCCTCGGCGTTGGGGTCTGGAAAGGGTTTGATTCAGGTGCAGTATCCAGCAGAATCCATGCTCACACAGTCACAGGAAAACGATGTTTCTGCGATTGTAGCGGATATGCCATTTTCCGATATGGGTATTTCGGCAATTATTGATACCGATACCGGAAAATATGTCAGCCACACGCAGGTGGAACGCTGCGGAACAGACAGTGATTATGATGAAAGTTTATTTTCTGGGAAAAAGGGAAAAGTGGATTTGTTGCGGCAGCATCAACGCTATATGATTCGCTATCAGACACATGAAAATTATATTCTGCTGGTGGACATCCCTTATCGGGAGATGGACAATGCTCGTGGCATGGTCATCAAGTGGGTGTTTGCGTCTGGGTTGATTCTGTTGCTGGTGGCAACGCTCTCCATGCGGATGGGCTATTTCTACCTGAAAAAGAAATCACCGGAACTGTTTCCGAAAGAGCCGTCAGACTGGGCAGAACAGCAGAAACAGAAGAAATAAAAATCATAGCAGCCGAAATGCAGATGTGTGCAAATTGGGCTGCCGTGTTCATTGGTTGCTGGGATGGGGTACTTCTACTTGAAAAAGAAATCATCGGAACTGTTTCCGAAAGAGTCGTCAGACTGGGTGGAGCAGTAGAAACAGAAAAATAAAGAATACGGCAGCCGAAATGCAGATGCGTGCAAGTTCGGCTGCCATGTTTTAGAAATTAAGCGGGCAAGAAAACATCAATTTCAATCAGAGGAAGTAGCTTGGTCACTGGTGACGGCAGTTGTTTTCGGCAAGACCTGCTGCCCATTTACAAATACCATGCCATTATTTGCATTTGTGTAAGGGAAATCACTTTCGTTACTCTGTGTAATCCGAACCATACTATTTGCACCAGAATAAATGCTTTTTGTGGTACTATTGGTGCAGCTGTAAATTTTTGCGTCACCTTGTCCGGTTACATAAACAGCATACTGTGCATTGCCTTTAAATTCCGTACCAGAACAGCAAATGTTCGACATATCAGAGACACCAACTGCATTTTTAGAGTTGGCATTCACCACACAATCAGAAATCCGAACCGTTCCATTATACTGTGCAAGGATTGCGGTTGTGGATGTGTTTGCAGTATCGCTGTCGGTGTTGTCAATGGTGACTTTGGACAGATGCAAAAATCCATTTTCACAGACAAAATTCCCTTGAATGGTTGTTGTCGCTGCGGCATTGCCATAAATCCGAACATCTCGACCAAGCAGGGTTAATGTTTTGTTTGGAATGGGATAAGTTCCAGCTGCCAAATAAATGACAGCTTTCTTTGCGTATTGCGTGAACTGTAAGGCTCTGCTTATCGTTAGCAGGGCTTTTGCCTGTGAAGTGCCATCCCGTGCGTCTGAGCCGGTGGCAGCGTTCACATAAACGGTCTTTGTTTCAATGCTGCCCTCTGCAATGTTCTTTGTTTTCTGTAACTTTTCCGGAATGGCGTCAATGGTCAGCACGGAACAGCCATCATTTCCATAAGAGCCGATTCCAAAACCGCTGTAATCGACTCTCGCCCCCTGATTTACCTGAATGCCGCCGATATGGTGATACAGGCTCTCTGCGTTGGAGATGACGGAAAAGCCGCCATACTGTACCCATTCTCGCTGAATGTCGCATAATCGTACCTGTGCAAAGCTGTTGTGGGATTCCACCCAGTAGAACGCACAGCCTTCAAAGCTGGAAATCGTGTTGTACATCGTGAATACACTGTTGTTTCCGGTGAGGTCAATGTCTTTCCATTCAAAATTGCAGTTATAGGTGAAAATCGCATTCTGAATCTTTGGCTTGTTGCTTGCTGTGCCGTAGGCTTCAAAGCGGAGCGTTTTGTGATACAGCTGAATGCCCATGCCGTATTCATTGCTCTTGTCCGTGGCGGTGTAGGTCTGCCCACGCTTTAGGCAGATAATCGCCTGCTGGAAGGCATTCGCCAGTACAAGGGCACGGTCGATGGTCTGCACAGCAGTGGTGGTTGCCTTTCCGTTGTTGGTGTCTGAGCCGGCTTCTGCGTCCACATACAGCCGTACTCGGTCGCCAATGGTCAGCCCCTGCATGGATTGCAGCAGGGCTTCTGCACGGCTGACACAGCTTTCTGCTCGGTCGGCATCGGCTTTTACGGTTTCGCTCTTCTTGGTGACATCCTGCTGAATGTCCCGCATGGTGTTCAAGTACTCGTCATATTTGGTGATGAGTTCTTCCGGCGTGGGAAGTGCCGAGGTGTCGCCCTGAATGGACGGCTTTACAATCGAGGGAATCAGCTGAGATTTTGCAATGACAGACCCCGTGGAATTCTTGGCAATCCACTGAATCGGGACAATGCCAGCGTATCCGGTCACAGATGCCGGAAGAACGACGGTATTCTCCGTGATGGGCAGGTCATAGATGAGGGATTCCGGCAGCTGTACCCGTAGAAAATACTGGTCTGCACCGGAAACCGCAGGGTAAGTGAAGTGGACAGAGCGTGTGTTTGCCTCGCCTTGGATGGCGAGGATGCGGCAGTCTGTCACGGCATAATAGGTTGCTTCTTCAATGGTAATCTGCATGAATCGTCAACACTCCTTTACATGGTTTTTGTGTGCGAAAGAAACCCCTTTCACTATACAGCGATTTTCGGGAAAAACTTGTACGCAAACGTACAAGTTTTTTTGAAATTTACAAAACGTCCATGTTGTTTGGAATTTCTCACAAATTGGAATGCTGATTTTTGTGCAGAATTGTGGCGGCTGATTGATGATAAAATGCATAGAACCATAAAAATAAGAGGACAGCGGAAACCGCCATCCTCCCATCTGATTTCGATTTATGGATGCAAAATCGCATCAGCCTAAAATTTTCTCTGCAAGTTCTTCCGGCTGGGAAACAATTGTTTTTGCCCCATGTTCCAGCAGAAAATCTCTCGACCGGAAACCCCAGTCTACAAAAATACCGTCCATCTTGGCATTCTTGGCGGTTTCGACATCCACATCCGAATCGCCGATATAAACCGCCTGCGAGTGGTCAGTCTGCAACTGCTGCAACACCTCGTTGACAGCGTCCGGAGCAGGCTTTTTCAGAATGTTCTTCCGTTCGCCCACGGCAAAATCAAACATCCCGTCAAAATACTGCTTGCAAAGCTCCTGCACAGCATAGTCCGCCTTATTGGAAACGACAGCCGTCTTGCAGCCAGCGTTCCGCAGCTGCTGCAACAGTTCCGGAATCCCTGCATAGGGCTGCGTGGTGTCCGCACAGTGTACCCGATAGTGTTCCGTGAAATCCTGATGCACCTTGTCAATCTGTGCAACGGGTGTCCCAGCTGGAACGCCTCGTTCAATCAGTTTCCGGATGCCGTTTCCGACAAAGAACCGGACTTCTTCCAGTGTATGTTGCGGATAGCCCGACAGCTGCAACGCTGCATTCAGACTGTTGGTCAAGTCCTGTAAGGTATTCAAAATCGTGCCATCCATATCAAAAATCGCAAGTTGATAACGCATACTATCACCCTTTTTTCATTGGTGCTTTTATTATAATGCGAATTGTATTTCCTTTTCAATTGTTTTTTGTGAACACAGAAAAATTGATGGATTTGCAGCCCAGAACATCCAGCCCAAAACGCAAACAAGGACTTCCGAAAGGAAGCCCTTGTTTGCATATGATTGAGAAAAATAAATAGGATGGTTCAAGGGAACAGTGGCGAAGAACCACTGTTCCCTATATGAGGATTACAAAATGAAGATTCCTACACTTGGGGAAGCGCGAAATTCTGTAGTTTATTATAGCAGAGAAAAGCAGGACTGTATAGCAGATTTGTTCTATAATTATCAGAATTGTACGGGAAAAAGAAAAAATTTTTGGAACGATTTGCGAGAATCCCTTGTAAAAAGTTACAAAAGCAGCGTTGTATCTCGGCGGTTTTTATGGTATAATGGAAAAAATTGCGGAAAAGAGGGTGCATTTTTACCATGAAATTTTTTTCAAAAAAGCGTTGGATGGCAGGGCTGCTGAGCGTTGTTCTGTGCAGTTCCGTGCTGACTGCGAACGCTTGGGCGGCAAACGTGGAAGAAACTCCCGGTTTACAGCTGCAAACGATTCTCATTGACAATGACGGGAAAAACTGGACAACGGAAAGCTGGGGCGGTGCAACCATGACCCCAAACACCAACTGGACAACACTGAATATGCAAGACTATTACGAACACGGTATGTTGCACTTTGCGGTGAAAAACAACGGTACGGGAACGACGACGTTCCGGATTGGCTTGGTTTCCCATCACCACAACCAGACCATCAAGATTGAGTGGTCGAGTCTGGAACAATACGGGAAACTGAACGCAGAAACCAACTGGACGGCATACAGCTTGCCGATTAAAACGCTGGTGGATGCCTATCCGGATTCCGATTTCCGGCTGGATAACTTCTGGTATGTGTATGTGGGCGGTGTGTCGAGCGATACCACGCTTTCGTTCCAAAATGTCAAGATTACCTCCACGGATGACGAGCGGCAGTATCCGATGATTAAGGTGAATCAGGTCGGCTATTTCTCCAACGGAGCAAAAACTGCACGGGTCAGCTATTTTGAAAAGTTCGGCTCACTGGATGGAAAAACCTATGAAATTGTAGATGCGGAGCAGGGGGATGTTGTTGCCACGGGAACGCTGCCCACGGCACAGAAAGAAGAAACGCTCTCCGGTGAACTGGTACATACGATTTCCTTTGATGCGGTGACAGAATCCGGCTCGTATTATATCCGCATTCCGGATGCTGGATTGGATGCGTCTGCTCGTTCGCCGCAGGATGTTGCGGATGGACTGGATACCGACACGATTTTATCGCCGACATTTTCCATTGAAAATCATGTCTATGATGCACTGTTCAGCGACATGACGAAATATTTCTACTATCAGCGGCAGGGCATCGACCTGGAAGAACCCTATGCCGGTGTATTTGCCCGTGAGAACCTGCATCCCAATGATGTGACGGTTAAGAAGTGGTCAGACCGAGAGAACCCCAATGCTGAAACCTATGACGTTTCCGGCGGCTGGTATGATGCAGGGGACTACGGGAAATATGTTTCTTCGGCAGCCGGAACGGTGGAGGATTTGCTGCTGGCATACGAACTATTTCCGGACACGTTCAACAACATGGATTTGAACATCCCAGAAACCGACCCGAACAATGCCCGTTATGTAGACGCTCCGGGAGTGCTGAGCGAATTGAAGTGGGAACTGGATATGCTGCTGAAGCTGGAGCACAGCGACAAGGACGGCTCGTTCTATGTGGCAGCGAACTATAAAGATGGCGTGATTTATCTGGAAGATACGCTGCGTTCGACCGACACTTACCAGTCAGACGATTCTGCAAAGGACTTGCGTTCCCACCTTGCAACCGCCGATGCAGCGGCAATCTTTGCACATGCTTACCTGGTCTATCGGGAGATTCCAGCATATGCCGACTTTGCAGATACCTGTCTGGAAACCGCACTGCGTGCATGGAACTGGGTGACAGACCCATCCAACCCAAAGCATATGTCAATTGGAGCAGCGAACCGGACTTATACCTTTACGCAGGAAGAATTTGACCGAGATTTATTCTGGGCAGCCGGCTCGCTCTATCGGGCAGTGAAAACCGCTGGCGGCGATGTCAGCCCGTATGAAAATTACCTGCTGGCGAACTGCAACACCGATGCTGTGCAGAACTGTTTCAAGAACATTTCGCTGAGCTATAACCATGCCGGAGAATCGTTCTTAGGCTTTTTCCACTATCTGTATCAGAACGAGCAGCCAAATGCAGCTATGACGGAGGCGTTTTCCAACTTCACCCCGTGGCGAACAAATATGTTGCAGCATAACAACTGGGGCATGGTGTTCCCGAACTGGGGCTATTGGTGGGGCTCGAACCGCAATGTTGCACAGAATGCCATGACCTTGCTGCTGGGCAGCGTCATCCTCGAAGGGCAAGACAACATTCCAACGGCTGTTTCTGAGGCAGCAGACCATGCTTTTGATTATCTGTTGGGGGATAATCCGATTTCGTTCAGCTATGTTTCCGGCTACGGGGAACGCAGCGTGGAAAATATCTATAGCAAGATTTACTCGGTTGATGCAGCCTTGACTCCGTATCAAGTGCCGAAAGGCTATGTGACAGAGGGCACGAACAATCACAACAACCGTCATCTTTCCAAGTTTGATGGGAAGTGCTACATGGACAGCGACACGGAATATACCACCAATGAAAATACGATTTACGGGAATGCATCGGCACTGTTCCTGACCGCTGCGGTGATTGCAGGGCATACCGAACCCGAACCAGACACCGTGCAGGGCGATGTAAATGCAGACGGCACGTTTGACCTTGCAGATGTGGTGATGTTGCAGAAGTGGCTAATCCGTGCTGGAGAGCTGACCGACTGGACAGCAGGCGACTGGAACGCCGATGAAATCATCACCGTGGTTGACCTCTGCCTGATGAAACGGGCGTTAAATACGCCAAAAACTTTGGAAAGAATATTTCTGGAGTCAGAGCTTTTGCTTGCTCACAACAGGTGGAGTACCGATTGAAGTGATAAAGAAATATATCGAAAGCCAAGGGCAGAAAGACAGAGGAAAGAAGTGAAATTATGGCAAACAAGGCATACAAATTCAGGATATATCCAAACACAGAACAACAAATCTTGTTTGCTAAGACTTTTGGCTGCGTTCGCTTTGTATACAATCGTATGTTGGCAGATAAAATTAAGTATTATGAAGAAACCGGAAAAAAGCTGAATAATACACCTGCTCAATACAAAAAAGAATTTGAATGGTTGAAAGAAGTGGACAGCCTTGCTTTGGCAAACGCTCAAATGAATTTGCAGACAGCATACAATAATTTTTTTAGAAGTCCTAAAATTGGTTTTCCAAAATTCAAATCCAAGAAATCCAACCGCAAAAGTTATACAACAAACTGTGTAAATGGAAATATATCCGTTGAAAATGGTTATATCAAACTTCCAAAAGTCGGATTTGTAAAGCTAAAACAGCACAGACAGGTTCTATTTGATTACAAACTGAAATCTGTTACAGTAAGCCAAACTCCAAGCGGAAAATATTATGCAAGTGTTCTTTTTGAGTACGAAAATCAAGTACAAGAAAAAGAACCTCATAATTTTCTTGGACTAGACTTCTCCATGCACGAATTGTACAAGGATAGCAAGGGAAATGAACCTGCATATCCAAGATACTACAGACAAGCAGAGAAAAGATTGAAACGTGAACAACGGAAACTTTTGCTTATGCAAAAAGGTTCTAAGAATCGAGAAAAACAGCGTATCAGAGTTGCAAAACTGCATCAAAGAGTAGCGAATCAGCGTAAGGATTTTCTGCACAAGCAGTCAAGACAGATAGCCAATGCCTACGATTGTGTGTGTATTGAAGACCTTGACATGAAAGCTATGTCACAGGCGTTACATTTCGGGAAATCCGTTTCCGATAACGGCTGGGGGATGTTCACAGCATTTTTGAAATACAAACTTGAAGAACAAGGCAAAAGACTTATTAAGATAGACAAATTCTTTGCAAGCAGTCAGCTTTGTTCATGCTGTGGATACAAAAACACAGAAACAAAGAATCTCAGCATAAGAGCATGGGATTGCCCTGAATGTGGCACACATCACGACAGAGACGTAAACGCTGCAATCAATATCAGAAATGAAGGAATGCGAATCGTTTTCGCATAGCCAAAGCCAATAGAACCGTGGGACACACGGGGTTCGCTCGCTTATGCTGTAGTCAGAGGACTGCTCGAACGAGAACCGACTGCTTGCTCTTGCAAGAGGAAGCCCCCGCCTCTTCAGGCGGGGGAGGATGTCACTCAAATTCACACAGATACCCAATCCGTTCCGGCTTGTAATATTTCAAGATGTCGTTGCTGGTGTCGTTCAAGCTCCAGTAATCGTCTACATACCACAGCAAAATATAAGGCTCTAGGGAGTGTTCCGGAGAAGAGTTGTCCCAGCCGGAAGGCTCATTTGGATACCAATGGCGTGCATTGTCGATGTAGTTCAAGTTGCTGCCATTCAGCCAGCTTGCGGTGATGGTAGAACCATCATTGGAAATATAGGTCGAGCCGCCCAGCCATACATACCGCAGCCCCGTTCCGGACAAAACAGAAATTGCCTGATTCCAGTCTTCATCGCTGGTGATGTAAGCGAGATGACCGCCGGCAGCCTCGCATTTTTGTTTGGCATCTGCCCAAGTGCAGGCATCTACAAACGCCTGATACGTTTTTCCGGCAGGCTGTGGGTCTGGTTCTGGAGTCGGAACGGCATAGACAGAAGGCGAGTCGGTCTGTGGCACGGTGACTTGTTCAATGACCGTTACCACAGAAATTTTGGTTTCGATTTCCGGAGCAGCCGTTTCCGCTGCTGGCGGTTCTGTTTCCGCAGCCATTTCCGTGGTTTCTGTCTGGGCAACGGCTGCAAGTTCAGAAGTATGGTTGGTCGTATCATTCTGATTCAATTGATGAATGAGAAAGAATCCCAATACAATCATTGCTGCCAAAATCAGAAGAATTGCAACCAGCAGACCAATTAGCGTACCTGTTTTTTTCGGCTTTTCTGCATAATAGGCAGTGGTTGTTTGCGTTGGCGGCGGCATAAAGGATTGCTGGGACTGGGTGGAGGACATCCAGTCAAGCTGACAGCCGCAGTCGTCGCAGAACGCATCCTGAGCAGGAAATGTTTTTCCGCAATTCGGGCATTGTTTATAGGAATCCATGCGTGTTCCTCCTTTGGTACATGAGTTGGAAATTCATGTTTTTTCTATGAAGTATAACTTTTATTATACCAAAAAATCATAGACAAGTCAAGAAAAATCCTGTAAAAAATCCCATTTCTAGAAAAAACCGACAGAAAGAACCCTGCTTTCTGTCGGTTTTGAAAAGCCATCGAATGAATTTCTATTTATGCGGTCTGTGCGAACTGGGAACGGTACAAATCTGCATAGAAGCCATTCTTTGCAAGCAGTTCATCGTGTGAGCCTTGCTCGATGATGTCGCCATCTTTCATGACCAGAATCAAATCTGCATTTCGGATGGTCGAAAGCCGATGGGCAATGATGAAGCTGGTTCTGCCCTCCATGAGGTGATCCATTGCCTTTTGAATCTGGATTTCGGTTCGGGTATCGACGGAGGAGGTCGCCTCGTCCAGAATCATGACCCGATTGTCTGCCAGAATTGCACGGGCAATGGTGAGCAGCTGTTTCTGTCCCTGCGAAACATTGCTGGCATCTTCGTTCAATTCCATCTGGTAGCCGTCCGGCAGCTGGCGGATAAAGCTGTCCGCATGGGCTGCCTTTGCAGCAGCAATGACTTCTTCATCCGTTGCATCCAGTCTGCCATAGCGGATATTTTCCATAATCGTGCCTTGGAACAGCCAGGTGTCCTGCAAGACCATGCCGAACGCTTTCCGCAGGTCGTGCCGTTCAAAGTCTTTGACGTTGTGCCCGTCTAACAGAATCGCTCCGCTGTTGACATCATAGAACCGCATCAGCAGTTTGACCATGGTCGTCTTTCCGGCACCCGTTGGACCTACAATCGCAATCTTCTGTCCAGATTGAACATCTGCACTGAAATCGTGGATAATCTGCTGCTCCGGCTGATAGCCAAAGGAAACGTGCTGGAACGAAACAGTTCCGGCAATCTGTTCCGGCAGAGCAATCGGATGTTCGGTCGGCACTTCTTCTTCCTCTTCCAGAAATGCAAAGACCCGTTCGGAGGCAGCTGCCATGGATTGTACCTGATTCAAAACCTGTGCAATCTGCTGCATCGGCTGGGTGAAGTTCTTGACATACTGAATGAATGCCTGAATATCACCGATGGTAATTGTTCCCCGAATGGCGAGCAGTCCGCCAGAGAGGGCAACGGCTGCATAGCCCAGGTTTCCGACAAACATCATGATTGGCTGCATCAAGCCGGAGAGGAACTGCGATTTCCAAGCGGAATGGTAAAGGGTATCATTGGTTTCAGAGAATTGCTGAATGGTGTCCTGTTCCTTGTTGTATGCCTGAATGACGGTGTGACCGGCATAGGTTTCTTCTACCTGACCGTTGATGTGTCCCAAGTATTCTTGTTGCTGCTTGAAGTATTTCTGGGACTTCTTGACCACGAAAGAAATCATGGCAACCGAAATCGGTAGGATGACAACTGCAATCAGCGTCATCAACGGAGAGATTCGCAGCATCATGACCAGAACGCCGACCATCGTTGCAACCGATGTGATAATCTGGGTAATGCTCTGGTTCAGGCTCTGTCCGAGGGTGTCGACATCGTTGGTGATACGGGAGAGCACTTCGCCATAGGTACGGCTTTCAAAATATGCCATGGGCATCCGGTTGATTTTTTCGGAGATGTCTTTTCGCATCCGGTAGCAGATTTTCTGCGTGACACCGCTCATAATCCAGCCCTGTACAAAGCTGAACACGGAGCTGAGCAGATATAAGCCGAGGACAAACAAGAGAATCTGTCCGATTTTCGTGAAGTTGATGTTGCCTGTGCCTTGAATCTTCGCCAGCAGTCCGTTAGAAAGTTCGGTGGTCGCTTTGCCCAAGATGTCTGGGCCAATGACACTGAACACCGTAGAGGCAACCGCACACAGCATGACAATCAGCACGGCTGCATGATATTGTTTCATGTAGGCGAACAGCTTGCCGATTGAGCCTTTAAAATCTTTTGGCTTTTCGACTGACATTGCACCGCCCATCCGGCGACCCATTCCACGCCGTTGTTCATTCGCCATCGTTCATCGCTCCTTCCTCTGTATCGGATTCAGAGAGTCCGAGTTCTTCCGCAGAAAGCTGTGATTTTGCAATCTGTTGGTAAACGGTACAGTTGTGTAACAGTTCTTCGTGTGTGCCCTTGCCGACAATGCTGCCGTTTTCCAGTACTAAAATCTGGTCAGCGTGCAGAATTGTGCTGATTCGTTGTGCTACGATAATCATCGTGCTGTTTTGTACCTGCTCCTGTAATGCCTTTCGGAGGGCTGCATCGGTTTTCAGGTCGAGGGCTGAGAAACTGTCGTCAAATACAAAGATTTTCGGATGTTTTGCAATCGCTCTTGCAATCGTCAGACGCTGTTTCTGACCGCCGGACACGTTTGAACCGCCCTGTGCAATCGTGCTTTCATATCGGTCATGTTTTTCTT
>OGJH01002573.1_pt1 | contig 11240 bp, 10 predicted proteins | sample 1572021 | NCBI WGS metagenome assembly OGJH01 (sample SAMEA2582098, study PRJEB24529) | metagenome | biome: Human gut stool | place: China | collected 2011
TCACAGATGGGTGGATGTGTCCAGATGCTTATCCAGTTTCCTATTCTTCTTGCTTTATACAGGGTATTCCAGAGAATTCCTATGTATGTAACATCACTCAAGGCATTATTTATTAATATTCTTGGTGATGGCGGCAATGGTATTATGAGTGCGGCTGATTATTCTGATTTTATGAGTAATACATTTAATACAGGTACACTTGCAAAAATTGACTGGTCAAATGTTAATGATGCTGTAGTTGCGATGAACTCATTTACAACAGAGCAGTGGAACTTGCTTAAAGAGCATTTCACATCTTATGCATCTGTAATTGCTGATAATCAGACAAAGATTACTGAGATGAATACTTTCCTCGGAATCAATGTTTCACAGGTACCTACATTAGCATTAAATATTGCTATACTTATACCTATTTTATCAGGTGTTACACAGTATATCAGTGTAAGAGTAAGTCAGGGCAAGTCAAATCAGGATGATTCTGATAATCCAGCAGCTGCATCAATGAAGATGATGAATATTTTCATGCCGATTATGTCTGCATTTATAGCATTCTCAGTACCTGCAGGTCTTGGTCTTTACTGGATTGCAACGGCTGTAATCCAGACAATCATCCAGATTTGCATCAATCGTTACTATGATAAACTCGGTGTTGATGAGATTGTAAGAAGAAATGTAGAGCAGCGTAACAAAAAACGTGCCAAAAAGGGATTACCTCCTGAAAAAATAGCTAAGAATGCTACAACAAGCACTAAGAAGATTGATTCAGAGACAAAAAGTCAGGAAAGAATCGATAAGCTTCAGCAGAAGAAAGAACAAAATGATAAAAAAGTAAAAGAAATTCTTGAGGCAACTAATTATTATAAATCAGCTAAACCTGGCAGCCTTGCTGAAAAGGCCGGAATGGTAGCAAAGTATAATGAGAAAAACTCTAAGAAGAATTAACGGAGGTGCGGTTTACTATGGATTATATTGAAGTTTCAGGTAAAAATGTTGATGAAGGACTCACTAATGCTTTAATAAAATTAGAAACAACAAGCGATAAAGTAGAATATGAAGTTATTGAAAAAGGCAGTGCCGGTTTTCTGGGAATGGGAAGAAAACTTGCTGTAATTAAAGTAAGAAAGAAAGAAGACAAGCCGGTTGAGGCAAATGTCAAGGCAAAAGAAACAGAAACACAGAAGAAAAACGAAGCAGCAAAGCAGAAAGCGAAAAACAAGGCAGCAGCTTCTGCAAATAAGAAACAGGGTATTGCACTGCAAAATGCGGCGGAGATAAGCGTTACGACGCAAAATGAGCTGAGGGCAGCTCTGAAAAATGATGCAGTTCAGACAATCAACATTGAAGGAAGTTTTACTTATACATATGAAGTGGAAACAGATACGAAAAACACAATCATCTTATCCCTTATTGCATCAACATATTCCTTCTGTCCGAATGTCTTAGGTTTGATAGGCCTTCCTGCAATCGTCCTGCACACTGTATCAGAATCAATCTCAATCAGTGAATCAGCCTTTTCTTCAAATGACTGTGCAATAGAATAATCAACATTCTGTCTTGTAATCTGGTTGCCTCTCTTAGACAGCTCATACAGATAATTAAGTACTCCTGATGCTCTCTGCACTGCTGCCTCTGCACCTATAACCTTCACAGAGCTGTCTCTTACAATAATCGTAACCTTAAGTGTTTTCTCTATAACCTTCGCATATTCATCAAACTGTCCAAATATATTGGAGCAGTGTTCTACCGGTATATTAATAAGACTCTCTACCTCACTCATCAGATGTCTCCACCTTTCTAACATCAAAATCCGCAGGAACAGTTGCATCAATATCAGCATGTGCAATATACTTATCCCCGCTTCTTTCTATATTAACATGATAATCATTTATTTGCACTTCATTTTCTTTCAAATGTTTTATAAATCTCTCAGCTTTTTCATTAAGAATAGCCGCTGCTTCCTCCTCACTGTACTCAGCCTCATTTTCCTTATACTCATTAAGAATAATCTTCTGTACAGATACAGGAAGTGCAATCAGATTACCAATCTTTATATTCCCCTCATTAACAACCTTGTCATACTCTTTTAAATGTCGTGGAAAACCGAGAGAAATTTCATATTTATCTATGCTTATGGCATATGTCGTCATCTTTCGTCCAGTATATATTTTATCGGCATATACCGCATTTATCTCATTATCCCATGATAACTGCGTTCTTATCAGAATATCCGCCTGAGCCTGCGTCTGAAATTGCTGTATATTCTCCTCGTAATCATCAGGAACATACAATGTATTCTCAACAAGTATGTCGCCTTCTGATACCTCGTCACCAACAGTGACCTTCGGTGTTCCGCTTCTGGTTATAATGTATTCAATAACACCGGAATATCCTGATATTATATTGCCATCATTAGTGGTGCTGTGTAGCTCATCAGCTTTAGATTCATCAATGCTGACTTTCAGAATATTTCCCTCAATCCGTACATTAACCCATGTAACCTGCGACAGTTCATTTTTAATTGCCTTCTCGATATTTTCTGTATCTATATTCTTAACTTTATCACCTGTACTGATGCCATGCTCATTAAGGAATCTCAACATTGCATAATCTGTATATATGTAATTTCCGTCAAATTCAATACTCCACACGAATCTGCTGGCAATAAACATCAATACAAATGCAGTGGCAAAGCCAGCAATTATCGAATAATTTCTTCTGTATCTTGCAAAAAGAAACTCTATATCATGTTTCTTTAAAACTTTAATATGAACATGACATTTTCTTCGCAATTCCTTAGTCTTGAAATAATCCTGTCTTGTTATTCTCGCTCTTATTGTCTCTTTCACACACTGGCAGTTATATAATGTAATCCCGCGCCTGCAGCACAGATTAACGAACCTTTCCCGCTCCCATCCGGATATTTCAATAACAATATAATTATGTATCCTTTTCATCAGCCTCTCCTTTTAGAGAAACTTTGCCAATGCGTCCCCTAAGAAGGATTTCGTCCTGATTCATATGGTATATCACAAGATTGCTCCCGCTTACCCTTATATTGCCTATCCTCGTAGAAACCTTAAGATATTCGCTTGAATACTCAAGTATCCCCCTGTAATTCTCTATAAAAACCTCGCAGTCACCCAGCATTGATATAACAGGAAGTCCTGCAACAACATCTCTGCTAAGATCACACATCTGTCCGAGCCTTATACCGCTGCTGATAAAATCGACCATATAAGCAGACTTCCAAAATCTTTTTATATTCTATGCTGTTATCCTTTAAAGTATGATTTTAGTCTGTCATTATATTTCCTTTTTATAATTCTTTAATAAGACTCTCTTTAATATCCGTTATATGTTGTCTGAAATAGTTGTGATTTGTTGCTTCAAAATTAAGTATCCTGTTAAGTTTATAATTGAGACTTTCCAGCAAAACCGAATTTTTTATTATATAAGGCGTGTCATTAGACGCGAGATGTTCTGATAAAATATATTTATCAGTTATTGGAATAGCATCAGAAATGAAAAAGATTGATTTACTTGTAGTTCTTCCAAGATGATAATAGCAGCTTCTTATCATTCCATTTGCCTCCAAGACTGCGAACAAGCTGCTTAAATTCATCTTTAATATAGTACATTCCGTTTTGTTTAATTATCCACCTTTATGTAAAAGAGCTAATGTAATCAAAACATTAGCTCTTAAAACAATGTTTCTTTATCGCACATTGTGAAGCGTGTTTGTTGAAATCTTACCGATTTCCTATTTATATTATGTACAATGTATTTTATTTATAAACCATTTTATCTAAAAATCACAATAAAATCCAAAAAGAGCGATGCCTAAGCACCGCTCTCTCATGTCAAAAATATTAATTATTAGTTGAACTTACGTTTTCTAGCTGCTTCTGACTTCTTCTTACGTCTTACGCTTGGCTTCTCGTAATGTTCTCTCTTACGAATTTCCTGCTGAATGCCTGCCTTAGCACAGTTTCTCTTGAATCTGCGTAATGCGCTATCTAAAGACTCGTTTTCTTTAACGATGACATTTGACATACTACTTCCTGACCACCCTTCTGTTGCAAATTGTGCGCCAAACTACATAAATAGGGTATTTACTAATCGCACAAAAAACATTATATCACATTTTTGCAAATCGTCAAGCCCCAATTATCCAATCTGTGCAAGAATTGTATCAGGTACTTTAGCAATAAGCTCATCAATACCAGCAGGGTTCTTACCACCAGCCTGAGCCATATTAGGACGGCCGCCACCGCCACCACCAACAATAGGAGCAAGAGCCTTGATAAGGTTACCAGCATGAGCACCCTTGGCAATAACATCGTCTGTTGCCATCACAATAACGCTTACCTTATCAGCACCCTGTGCGCTGACGATAACAACAACTCCTGAACCAATCTCACCCTTTAACTTATCGCCAAGGTTTCTTAATTCATTCATATCAACGCCGTCAACCTTAGTTGCGATATACTTAACGCCATTAACTTCCTTGATATCTCCTGCTGTATCTCCAAGTGCATTATTAGCAAGCTCGGCCTTGAGCTTCTCATTATCGCTCATAAGTGACTTAATCTCATCATTCATAGCTGTAATCTTCTTAACAAGCTGTACAGGCTCTGTCTTGGCTGCCTTAGCTGCCTCTTCAATAGTCTTCTCAAGTTCAGCGTAGTACTTCATAACACCCTTATCTGTAAGAGCCTCAATTCTTCTTACACCTGCAGCAACACCTGTCTCAGATACAATCTTGAAAAGTCTGATATTAGCTGTATTAGCAACATGAGTACCGCCACAGAATTCCTTAGAGAAGTCTCCCATAGCAACTACTCTTACCTTCTCGCCGTACTTCTCACCGAAAAGTGCCATAGCTCCTGTCTTCTTAGCTTCCTCAATTGTCATTACATCAGTAACAACAGGAATAGCCTCTGCAATCTTTTCATTAACAATATCTTCAACCTTAGCAATCTCTTCCTTAGTCATGCTCTGGAAATGTGTAAAGTCAAATCTTAATCTGTCAGGATCAACGTATGAACCCTTCTGCTCAACATGATCACCAAGAACAATTCTTAAAGCCTTCTGAAGAAGATGTGTTGCACTGTGGTTCTTGCATGTATCTGCTCTGTAAGCAGGGGAAACTTCCATTGTTGCAGTATCTCCAACCTTCATCATACCCTTAATCATAGTTCCGACATGACCAATCTTGCCACCCTTTAACTTGATAGTAGTCTCAACAGCGAATTCTCCTTCAGATGTCTTAATAACACCCTTATCGCCTTCCTGACCACCCATAGTAGCATAGAATACAGTCTCATCTACAATAACAGTTCCCTTATCACCCTCAGATAAAGCGTCAACAACTTCTTCCTCTGTTGTAAGAACTGTAATCTCAGATTCATTAGTAAGCTTGTCATATCCGACAAACGTGCTTGCTATAGCAGGATCAATCTCATCATATACAGTTGCGTCTGCACCCATATAGTTAGTTACCTTACGGGCATTTCTTGCCTTAACTCTCTGCTCTTCCATAGCTGCATTAAATCCAGCTTCATCAATTGTAATATTCTTCTCTTCAAGGATTTCCTTAGTAAGATCAATAGGGAATCCGTAAGTATCATAGAGCTTAAATGCGTCTGCTCCTGATAATACTTTTTCACCCTTAGAAGCAAGTTCAGCTTCCATATCATTAAGGATGCTTAATCCCTGGTCGATAGTCTTATTAAACTTATCTTCTTCTTCAGAGATAACCTTAGTAATAAATGTTCTCTTTTCCTCTAATTCAGGATAACCGTCCTTAGAGCCTTCAATTACAGTTTCACAAAGCTTAGATAAGAACTTTTCTTCAATACCTAGAAGTCTTCCATGTCTTGCAGCTCTTCTTAAAAGTCTTCTTAAGACATATCCTCTTCCTTCGTTAGATGGCATAATTCCATCACTTACCATAAATGTTACTGAACGGATATGATCTGTGATAACACGGATAGAGACATCCTGCTTCTCATCTTCCTTATACTTAACTCCAGCCATCTCACAAACCTTGTTGCGAAGTGCCTGTAATGTATCAACATCAAATATAGAATCAACATCCTGAACAACAACTGCAAGTCTTTCAAGTCCCATACCTGTATCAATGTTCTTCTGGATAAGGTCTGTGTAATTGCCATGTCCGTCATTGTTAAACTGAGAGAATACATTGTTCCATACTTCCATATATCTGTCACAGTCACAGCCTACTGTACAGCCTGGCTTACCACAGCCATATTTCTCACCACGGTCATAATATATCTCAGAACATGGACCGCAAGGACCAGCGCCATGCTCCCAGAAGTTATCTTCCTTACCAAATCTGAATATTCTTTCAGGTGCAATACCGATTTCCTTATTCCATATATTAAATGCTTCATCATCATCCTGATATATAGAAGGGTATAATCTGTCTGGATCAAGTCCTACAGCCTCTGTTAAGAACTCCCATGACCAGTGAATAGCTTCGTCCTTAAAATAATCACCAAATGAGAAGTTGCCAAGCATCTCGAAGAATGTACCATGTCTTGCTGTCTTACCTACATTCTCTATATCGCCCGTTCTTATACACTTCTGACAAGTTGTAACTCTTCTTCTTGGTGGAATCTCCTGTCCTGTAAAGTATGGCTTAAGCGGAGCCATACCTGAATTAATGATAAGCAGACTGTTATCATTATGTGGTACTAAAGAAAAGCTCTTCATCTTCAAATGTCCCTTGCTCTCAAAGAAATCAAGGTATAATCTTCTTAATTCATTCACACCTCTGTACTGCACTTTAACTTCCTCCTGATTATTCAGTAATCTCTTTCTCTTTATTCTCCGATGCAGCCATCTTAGCTGCCTTCTTGGCATCTGCTGCCTTTCGGAGCTTACCACCTACGAATACTGCAAGTACCAGTAACGCAAGCATTATAATAAATCTTACCGCTTCGTAAGCTATCTCACCTACGAGTACGCCGACTAACCCAACCATATTATTACCTCCACGAATTATAATAAAAGCCTTCGCAATAATTTATAATATCACAAGAAACAACATTTATCAAGATTTCCAGTTCCCATCTGTCAGGAAATGCATTGCACGCTGTTCTGCTCCCTTAATTATATTCTTATCATACCCTATAACATTAAGAAGCTTGATTGCATTCCTTGTTGTTGCAGGTCCGGCATACAGCTTATAATCAAACTTAACCTCATCCTCAGTAACTTCCTCCTGAAAATGATAGTTGCTGTAACAGTCCTTAAGTATTGTTGTAAGCTCAATATCATGTGTTGCTGCAAAGCACAACGCCCTGCCTGTATTAAGATTCTTTAATATCTCTGATGATGCTGCAATTCTCTCAACAGTGTTAGTTCCACGAAGCACCTCATCAATAAAACACAGAACTGGTCTTCCTGTTTTATCAACCGCATCAAGAATTCTCTTTAATGACTTAATCTCAACAATATAGTAACTGTCTGAATTAGCAAGATCATCCCTTAATGCCATTGAAGAATATATCCTATATACCGGAGCAATGTATTCTTTGGAAAGACTTGTTCCTATAGTCTGTGCCAGAATACTGTTGATTGCTATTGTCTTTAAAAATGTTGATTTACCTGAAGCATTAGAACCTGTAAGAAGAACATTTCCTTTAGTTGTTATTGAATTACACACAGGATTATCTATAAGCGGATGATACACTTCTTTCACTCTAAGGTTATTAGTATTTTCCACAAATTCAGGCTTACAGTAAAATGGCAGGCTTTCCCTGAATGATGCAACAGCAATTGATGTCTCTATGAATCCAAGTGTATCTACAAGGTTATATGCATCCTCACTTTTGGCAGTTATAAGCTTTGTCATCTTATTAAACTTCACAATATCCATGTGCGTTATCATTCTTAGATAATCAAGTACAACCTCTCCGATTGAACCATCAACATTGCCTGACTCAATCATCCATGAGCCTTTTGTTACTTTAGAAAAGCTCTTTAATATCTCTTTAAGCCTGTTACACTCTGGTTCAAGAAAACTTATATTGCTTTCACATATATCTTCAGATGCCGATGCCATTTTCACAATAACATTAATACATTTGAAATAATTCTCAATCTTAGCCTTATACTTGTAATAAGTAATTATTGAAAATGCTACCGACGCAATTATGAGCCATATTCCAAGCACCGGAGTTACAAGAACCGTAACAAGAATTGAAGCTATAAGAAATACCCAGGCAAGATAATGCACAATATTACTTCCCTGCTCTATATCCATTATATAACCGATATAATCTGTAACTGCAATCTTACGGCTTTTTCCCATATTCATAAATATCTTCTGAATTGTGATTCTTTCTTTTTCATTAGCTGTTAATTCATCTGCAAGCCTGTCCAGTTCGTGAAGCTTTTCTGCATCTGCAACCGGTTCTCTTAACATCTTATATAGATATTCCTGTCCAACAGATGAATTAGTATTATTAATACATTTAAATACTTCATCCATGCCAAGATCATTCCATGTTATATCATCAATCATAGATTCACTCGGATTACCTTTGGCATAATGCGATATATATTCAAAACTCTCATCTGTTCCCTTGTATACAGCACGTTTGCCCCATGCTTTCTTTATGGCATTCTCCGCTGCCTTCTTCCGCTTAATACTGCTGCTTACACATACATACACGCCGATTGCAACAGCCAGCAGTACAAAAACAATAATCTCTAAATCTGTATCTGTCATAAATCCTCCATCTGCCTGTTATTCTGCAATCTAACTGCAGTTTCAAGAGCTGTCTCCATCATATTAGTAAATCCTGTCTGTCTCTCCTGTGCTGACAGCTTCTCACCCCTGTAGAGATGGTCACTTATTGTAAGAATAGTAAGTGCATGTTTTCTGCATCTGGCAGCAGTCATATACAACGCTGCTGACTCCATATCAACTGCAAGCACACCCATCTTCTTCCATCTGTCATTAACTGTTGTATCATCATTATAAAACACATCTGATGCCAGCACATTGCCAACTTTAACCGAAAAATGTTTTTCTTCTGCAACATCATATGCAGTCTTTAAAAGCGTAAAATCAGCTATCGGCGCATATATGCCCGGAAGATTGTACTGTGCCGCAAAGTTAGAATCAGTGCATGAGCCCATTCCAAGTACAATATCCATAAGATTAAGATCATCATCAAATGCTCCCGCTGAACCAATCCTTATAATATTATCCACATCATATACATTATATAATTCATATGAATATATTCCCATTGAAGGCATTCCCATACCACTTCCCATAACAGATACCCTGCATCCGTTATAAATTCCTGTGAATCCTGACATATTGCGGACCGTATTAAAGCAGCTTACATCTGTAAGATAATTATCTGCTATATACTTTGCCCTTAAAGGATCTCCCGGCATAAGAACTGTCTTTGCTATATCTCCTGTCTGTGCTTCATTATGTGGTGTCCCCATATCTGCCTCCTGTCATCAATCTTAAAAAGGCTGCTTTATATAATAAAGCAGCCCGAATAATTATTTACCTGGGTATTTAATTACTGACTCGACATCATATCCTGCAATCTTATCTCTTCCTTTTTCTTCTCCTGTTTCTGAAAGTTTTCCTGAAATAAGCTTTTATTTCTCTCCCAGATACTTTTCTGTATGTTTTGTATTAACTGCTTCGCAGATTCTTCTTAAACCTTCTGCCAAAGTTGCCTTCGGGCAAGCCAGGTTCAGACGGATGAATCCATCAGAGTTCTGTACGAACATGTTGCCTCCTTCCAGAAGGACTCCGGCCTTGTATGCGAAGAACAGAGGCAGGTGCTCATCTGGCTCAAAGTAGGCATTTAAGTCTACCCACGCAAGATAGGTTGCTTCAGATACTCTGTATTTTGCCTTTGGCAGATGCTCCTTTAAGTATTCTCCGGTGAAGCGGAAGTTCTCATCCAGATATGCCCTTAATTCTTCCAGCCATGGCTCGCCCTTTTCATAAGCTGCCTGTGCTGCTGCAATACTTAACGGGTTGTCAAAGTTATAATGACGGCCTAACCAGATTTCTTTTAAGCCTTCATCACGGATGATCACGTTGGAGATCATCATACCTGCCAGGTTAAAGGTCTTGCTTGGTGCCATGCAGGTGATCAGGCGCTTGTAATCCGGCATTACCTTGCCCATTGGGATATGCTTTTTATCGCAGCGGATCAAATCACAGTGGATCTCATCAGAGATGACCCACATATTGTTCTTTTCAATGATCTCTGCCATCTTCTTTAATTCTTCTTCAGTCCAGATACGTCCACTTGGGTTATGAGGATTGCACAGGATAAACAGTGTAGTCTTCTCGTCTGCTGCCTTCTTGGCAAGATCATCAAAATCAATGGTATAATATCCGTCTTCATCATGAAGGTCACTGCATACATAGCCTCTCTTGCTAAAGTCTGCTGCATACTTGAAATATGCATAAGAAGGAGTTAAGAATAATACCTTTTCATCTGGTTTGCAGATGTATTCCACCATTTCATATAACGCTGGAATGATACCATTTGACATTACCAGTTCTTTTCTGTCAAAGGTCCAGCCATATCTTCTCTGGCACCATGCGGAAAATGCTTCGTAATAGCTCTTTTCAAATACTCTGGTATAGCCGAAGATACGCTTGTCTAAACGCTCTCTCATTCCGTCAATAACAACATCCGGTGTGGCAAATTCCATATCTGCTACCCACATACGGATAAATTCTTCATCCTTGTATGGGAATTTCATAGTCTCATCTGCATGGAAAATGTAATCACGGAAACCGTCTGTGTTCATGGCATTTGTATGCCGTCTGTCAATGATCTCATCAAAATTGTACATATTTTTTACCCCGTTTCTCTGATTTTCCAGGCTTGCGCCGGCCTGGTCTGTTATTTTTATTTCAGGTACTGGATGCATCTCATGCCTGGATTGTACTAAAATAAGTACCCGAAATCAAAGTGCTTTAAGTTTCTCTACAGTGGAATTTTACAAATTAAGTTTCCTGAAAATAGATTTTTCTTTTTTCTGTGCAGAGGGTCAAAATAGAGTAAAAAAGGGGGATTTTATTTATGAAACCTGTTTTTGAAACTACGGGAACCTGTCTGAATATTAAACTGCCTGAGGAACTGGATCATCCGGCTTCTGAGCTGATCCGGAGAGAATCAGACAGGATTATGGGAAAAATATATATCAGAACCATT
>OGJH01002587.1_pt1 | contig 11140 bp, 6 predicted proteins | sample 1572021 | NCBI WGS metagenome assembly OGJH01 (sample SAMEA2582098, study PRJEB24529) | metagenome | biome: Human gut stool | place: China | collected 2011
GGCGATGCCTTTATACGGCGGCGGGGCCGTTACTTCACGATAAAATGCTCTACGATCATTCGCTGCATCGGCGGGGTGTACTGCAGCACGGCGTAGGGCGTGCCGCGCGCGCTGACACGCTCGGCGCTGCGCAGACCGGCATCGACACCGGCGGGGGTGGGGACATAGTAGAACCCGCTGGTGGGCAGCTTTTCCATGGCGATCAGGCGCTGTTCAAGCAGCCATGCCTCAATGGCCTTGATGGTCGGGGCCTTCATGCCGGGGCCGCCGGCCTCGGCCAGCGCGGCCTTCAGCTCCGCACCGGAGTAGGCGTCCCCGTAGCGGAACTGCCCGGCAGTCTCCTCGGTCAGGGAAAAAGCGGCCTTGGGGCCCTTGGCGGCCTTGCGGGGTGCCTCGCCCTCGGCGGGGGCAGGCTCCGCAGCGGGGGAAGCAAGGCTCAGCACGGCATCGGGGTGTGCGGTGCGGTAGGTTTCGATGGCGGCAAAAAAGCGCGCTGCGTACTTTTCATACTTGCGCTCGCCCATGCCGTACACGCCGATCATCCCCTCCACACTGCGCGGCGCGCGCAGGCACATATCGGCCAGCGATTTATCACCAAAGACAACATAGGGCGGCAGTCCCTCGCTCTGCGCGATCTCAAGGCGCAGCGTGCGCAGCTCGGCAAAAAGTGCAAGCCCTGCACCGGTCAGGCTGTCCATGATGCTGCGGCTTTGGGGCTTCGGGGCGGGGCGCTCCGGCTCCTGCCGGGGCGGCAGCCGTACAAGGACCTGCGCCCCCTCCTTCAGCGGGGTGATGTCACCCAGACGCAGCACAGCGTACTGGTCATCGGTCTGTACAAGGTAGCCGTCCTCCAAAAGGCGGGCCAGCAGCCGGTCCAGCGTATCGCGCGGCAGTGCCTGCAGGGTGCCGTAGCTTTTCAGGCCCGGTGCGCCAAGCTCCCGCAGGCGGGCACGGTTCGCGCCCTGCAGCGTGCCGAATACGACCGCCTTGCCGTACCGCCCGCGCAGCTCCGCCACACAGTTGATCATCCGCTTGGCGGCATCGGTCAGGTCGGCCTGCTCATAGACATTGTTGCAGCTGCCGCAGCTGCCGCAGGGCGCGGTGGGATGCTCGCCGAAATAGGTCAGGATCGTGTTGCGCAGGCAGGCTCCGGTGCGGCAGTACTGCTCCATCGCCTGCAGCCGCTGCAAATCACGCTGGTACAGCAGCGCGGCATCCTCCTCCTCTAAATCAGGGTTCTCCCTGCGCTCAAGCAGGAATTTGTTGATGATGACATCCTGCGCCGAGAAAAGCAGCACGCATTGGGCGGGCAGACCGTCACGCCCGGCGCGGCCGGCCTCCTGATAGTAATTCTCCATGCTGGAGGGCATGTTGTAGTGTAAGACAAACCGCACATTGGATTTGTCAATACCCATGCCGAAGGCGTTTGTAGCCACGATGACCGGCGCCTTGTCGTAAATGAAATCGTTCTGGTTGGTGCGGCGGGCCTCGGCGGTCAGCCCAGCGTGGTATTTGGCGGCGGCAAAGCCAGCCCCGGCCAGCAGCTCCTGCAGCTTATCGACATTTTTGCGGGTGGCGCAGTAGATGATGCCGCTCTCGCCCGGGTGGTCGCGCAGATATTGCAGCACAAAATCGTCCTTGCGGCGGGTGGCCTCGACCTGAAAATACAGGTTCGGGCGGTCAAAGCCCGTCACCAGCACCTTGGGGTCCTGCAGCCGCAGCGTGCAGCGTATATCCTCCTGTACCGCCCGGGTCGCTGTGGCCGTAAAGGCCGAGAGGATCGGCCGCCGGGGCAGACTGTCCACAAAGGCAAGGATCTTGAGGTAGCTGGGGCGGAAATCCTGCCCCCACTGGCTGATACAGTGTGCCTCGTCCACCGTAACCATCGAAAGCTCGGCCGCTGCAGCAAAGCTGCGGAAGGCGCTGCTCTCCAGCCGTTCAGGCGCGACATAGAGGAGCTTGTAGCTGCCCTCGGCGGCAAGGGCCAGTGCCTTGTCAATCTGCGCCTCGCTCAGGCTTGAGTTGATGAAGGCGGCGCGGATACCGGCGTTATTCAGCGCCTTGACCTGATCCTGCATCAGCGAGATCAGCGGCGAGATGACAAGGGTGATGCCCGGCAGCAGCAGGGCAGGGACCTGATAGCAGAGCGATTTGCCTGCGCCGGTGGGCATGATGGCCAGTGCGTCCCGCCCGACCAGAATGGCGTTGACGATCTCCTCCTGCCCGGGGCGGAAGGAATCGTAGCCGAAATAGCGTTTGAGCGCTTCAAGCGATGTCATGGTGCAGATCCCTCCGGCCTTACAGGGTTGTGAACTGGTCGGCACGCATGGCGTCCGGCGCAGTGCGGTGTCTGGCCTTTTTGACCAGCTTTCGGATCAGCAGCACGACCAGCACGATCAGCAGCACCGCCACGGCCAGCAGACCGGCGTAAACGGCAGTGAATTTGTTGGGATTCTTCAGCAGGGCAAGGGGGCTGCGGCTGGTATCGACCAGCTTGCGGCCGTGGGTCGTGCTGTAATACGCCGGCACATTGGCAATGCCGTCGCCGTCCGTGTCGGCAAACGAGGCCATATAGCGCGCGATCGAATCCCACGCCTTCAGCTCCCGGCCGTTTTCCGTGATGATGACATCCTCAAAGTCGGTGATGGGGGTGCCGTCCGCATACTTCGGCACGATGGAGAGGACGCCGTAGGACATGTCGGTCACGGCGCTCAGCATCTGGCCGCTGTACAGGTCAGCCACAATGCGGTACAGCTTATCATCCTCCAACGCAACGCGCTGCCCGTCATCCTCAAGGCAGACATCGGTCACCTTGTTCAGCAGCAGCCGGTGCGGGTTGTAGGTGAAGTTCAGCCCGCTGCAATACAGGCGCGCCGTTGTCATAAAATCGGACACGGAGGCGTCGATCTCTGCAGCGGTACGGATCTCCCGCCCGGTCAGGTAGACGCTGATGAGCGGATAGCCGGGTACGCCGTCCGCACCGATACCCAGCGAGAAGGAATTGAACACCTGCTCGACCGTAATATCGCCCCGGGCGTAGGTGTCGCGCACTGTGCCGCTCGGCACAACGGCCAGATCCACCGGCATACCGTCATAGTCGGCGGCGTTCTCCACGGCGTAGACATAGGCGTCCGCAATGATGTCGCCGAGGTTATGCTCCTCGTGGATGTTTTCAAGATCCTTCTGGGTGGAAAAGACAATGTCATTCTCTGCAAGGACCTGATCCTTCGTGTAGCCGAACCGGGCAAGATAGTCGGTATCCACGGTGTCCATAAAGCGGTCAATCGCCTGCTGGGTGGCGGCGTGTGCCGCAATATCCGATGTGATCGGGATCAGCTCATAGGCAGACATGGCCCACCGGCCGTCCGCCTGCTGTGTCAGCGTAAGCTCGCCAAGGTTCTTGCCGTACTCGCCGCAGGATACCACATAGGTGCTGCCGTGTTGGATCGGCTCCTCGATCTCGGTGTGGGTATGGCCGCTCAGGATCAGATCGAGGTCGGGCACCGCCTTGGCCAGCAGCTCGTCCTCGGACTTGCTCTCGTCCTCCCATGTGCCGCTGTGGGAAACGCAGACGATCATATCCACATCCTCGTTGGCCTTGATGTCGGCTACGGTCTGTTTGACCGCCTCGATCGGTTCCTCAAACTTCAACTCGCAGGTCGGGGCGCAGGCAAGCGCGTCCTTGCCGAAAACGCCCACCACGGCAATGTCCACATCGCCCTTCTCCAGCACGGTATAATCGCTTACGCCGTATGCGTCAAAGGCGTCCTTCAGGCGCTGCTGCCCCTCGGTCAGACCCTCGGCCTCCATCGTATCCCAGTCTACATTGCAGACCACCATGGCCGGGACAGCATCCCCGGACGCCTGTGCGCTGGTCAGCATATTGGCAAGCCCCTTGGAGCGATAGTCAAACTCATGGTTGCCGAGGGTCGTTACATCGCACCCGAGATACCCCAGCATACGCAATTCGGCCGCCTGCGTTTCAAACACGGTCTGGATCAGCGTTCCCATGGAGAAGTCGCCGCCGTCGATCACGAGCGTATCGGGGTTTTGCGCCCGCTGCGCCTCGATCAGGGTGTTCATGCGTGCAAAGCCGCCCAGCTCTGTTTCCAGCCCGTCCACCATCGTGGTGAAGGTGTTCAGATGGGAGTGAGTGTCGTGGGTGAATACGATGTCCACCGCTGTGCCCGGCGCTGCCTCCTGCGCGCAAACGGGCCATGCGCAGGGGACAGCCGCAAGCAGCAGCACGCCCGCCAGTGCCAGCGCGGTACATTCTTTTCTCATTTCCTATTCTCCTTTACCAATGCCCGCCGAAGGCACAGGGCCGCAAGCTGCCGCCTTCCTCCGGTATATAAGAGCATTACTGCCATATAGTTGTAACCATATTGCTGATATTTTAGCATAAATGCACAGCCCGCACAAGCCTTTTCGGCAAGGGTAAAGGGAATCGGGAAAGCGGGAAAACACTTTTTATATCCGCACGACAAGGGTGCTGAAGCTCTCATACTGCTGGTAAGAGAACTCCTTGGCCTGCTGGCGGATGACCTGCATACCCACGGCCTCCATGTCCAAGGTACCTTTCCCGCCAAGGCGGTCGGCCTGTGCGGAGAAGGAGTCGAAAAAGTCGGTGTTGTCCCGGATGTGCAGCTCAAAATCGCCGCCCTCAAGCGCGACAAGCGTGATCTGTATCTCCGCAATATGCCCGGGTGCCTGTGCGAGGAACGCCGAGCAGGTTTCTGCTGCAGCCATCGAAACAAAGTACCGCTGCCGTGGTGCCGCCTGCCACCGGTCGCAAAAGGCTGCGATGTCGTCGGCCATGGCCGTGAACTCCCGGCTGCTGCCGTGCATCGTCAGTGAAAAGACCCGCGCGGCATCAAACAGGCGTTCCCTGCCTGTCAGACAGCGCCATACAAAAAGCAGCAGCAGAGAAAGCAGCTCGGTCACGGGGTAGAGCCACCAAAACTGCGGCAGGGAAGTGGCAAAAAATACCGTGCAGGGCAGCAGTATTACAAAGTTTCGCAGCAGGGTGATGACAAAGGCGTTTTGCTCCTCATGAATCGAGCAATAATAGGTGTGCAGCACCACGCTGACACCGGCCCCTATACTGCCCAGAGCATACAGCTGCAGCGCCGGTGCGCCAAGGTAGTGCAGCGCCTCCTCATACAGACCGAAGGCACTGCAGATAAGGCCCGGAAACAGGAAGATCAGCGCCGCTGCGGTGCTGCCGGCATAGAGGCCCCAACGCAGCGCAAGCGCGAGGGCGCGCCGTGCCGCCGGCAGGTTTTTCTCACCGTAAAAGGTGTGGAACAGCGGCTGCGCCGCCTTGGCAGCACCGATGTATATATACAAAATCAGATACGCGGTGCTTTGCACCACGGCGAAAACCGCCACGCCGTTTTCCCCCTCAAGGCGCAGCAGCAGATGATTGGCAAAGAGGAAAAACACCATCCGGTACAGGTACGGTGCCGCAGCGGGCAGCCCGCTTTTCAGGCAGGAGAGTGCCTCGCGCGGGTTTGGCCGGGCGGCGGCAAGGTGCAGCGTGCGGTCTTTCGCAAAAAGGGCGGGTATATAGCACAGCACCGACACCGAAAGTCCAATCAGGGTAGCACCGGCGGCACCGGCCGTGCCCATCCCCAGACCCGGCACAAATATAAGATCCAGCGCAATGCGGACGGCGTTGCCATACAGCGAACCGCGCGTTGCCAGCCGCCGGTTGTCATCGCTGCGCAAAAAGTCGTTGAGCACATACTTTAAAAGAAAGAGCGGCGCACCGGATGCGATCAGACACAGGTAGCCTTTGGCGGCGGTGTACAGTGTGCCGTCAGCGGGTGTGGTGCCCAAAAGCTCCAGAATTGCTTGCGGGAACAGATTGACAAGCGCGGCAAGCGGCACGCTGACGGCAAGCCCCGCCTGCAGGACGCGGTTGAAACAATCTGTTGCCTGCGCGCACTTTCCCTCCGCCAGAAGCCGGGCATAGCGCGTGCTGCCGCCCAGCCCCAGACCGTGTACAAAGGCAAGGAGCATCGTATGCAGCGGCAGACTGAAGCAGAGCGCCGCCAGACCGGTGGCGCCCATCTGCCAGCCGATTACTATGGCATCCGCCATGGCAGCAAACGCCAGCCCTAAGGAGTACGCCAGCGAGGGGGCGAGCAGGCGGTGGAACATCCGCGGTGTAAAGTGATCTTTATGTTGACTCATAGCAGAGGATAGCCCTCCCGTATTTCATGCTTTGCAGTGCCTTGAAAAGCAGCTTCATCTATACTCTGATTATAATCGGATAATCCGGCTTTTTCTCATTTTTGCGTGAAACGCCGGTTATTCTGCGTGAAATACGGCGGCGGCCGCCGCAAAAAAAGCGGAGGCTCACCGGGAGCCTCCGTCTTAGCTTGTTGTGTTTTTGCGCCTGTTGGGGCTGCGGCGCTCAGCAGTTCAGGACAAGGCTGGCCGTTACGATGCCGTCCTGCAGGTGATAGCGGATGTTGCCGTCGTATTTATCGACCGCCATCAGGATACTTTCAATGCCGGTGCCCTTCGGCTCAATCATATCGTCCTCAATCACAAGTCCGGGGGCACAGGGGTTGCTGCACACAATTACGAGCTTTCCCTTTTTCATGCGGAGACTTACCGTGATCTTTCCGTGGGAGCCGCACGCCGCACAGCCGTTGCGCGCGTTTTCCAGCAGATTGGAAAGGATTGCTACAAAGTCCATGTCGGCAATCGCCGTATGCTCGGGCACCTCGGCGGTCACCGAAACGGCGATGCCCTCTTTCTGCGTGCGGCTGTAAAAATTGTTCAGAATAGCGTTGACCGTGACATGCGGGCAAAAATCAATCTGGCTTGCGGTGTCCAGACTGTGGATAAATTCCTCAATATAATGCTCCGCCTCCTGCGTTTTTTCCTGCCGGAGCAGCAGCGCAAGATTCTGCATATGATGCCGGAAATCATGGCGCATGGCCTTGGCTGCCATGGCGTTTTCCCGCGCGGTGGCAAGCTGCCCCTGCAGGTACTGCACATTTTGGCTGATCAGCTCCGTCCGCGCCTCGGCGCTCATGGATTGGATCGTGCCGAATACGACCCAGAGAACGGCAATGAAAATCACTGTGGTCGTGCCGAACAGCATGGAATATACGGTGTCGCGCGCATTGCGCATGATAAGTGCAACCAGCAGGGAAAACACAAATAAAAACAGCGCCGATACAAGCGAGATGGAATACCATGTCCGTTTTTTGTTCCCCGGCACCGTGCGCATATACGGGCGGGCATAGCGCAGGTACAGCAGGATCGCCGGTATGTTCAGCGCTGTGCGCACGATGCTGCGCGCGTATGCCTGCCCAACGCTCGACAGGCCCGGCAGCAGGCTGTCACACAGCAAAACCGAAAGGCAGAGTATGATGCAGAAGATGTTGGCATAGGTGAGGATCAGAAACAGCTTTTTGCTGAAGGAGTCGGCCGAGGTGTACAAAAACAGCGCAACAGCCGGTACGATGGTGCCCACGAACGAGAAGGGGATCACATGCGGGGAGGCCTTGCCCAGCAGCATAAACGCCAGCAAGATCCATACGATAAAGAACACGGCGTAAAGCCCGTAGAGCAGCAGGGTCTTTTTGACCGAATACTTCCGCTCGGTCATTGCAGCAAAGCAGGCAATATGCGTTGCCGCCATAAGCAGGGAGGTCATAACCAGATGATTCATTGCTATGCTACCTTTTCTTTCAAAAATCGGGCGGCGCGGCGAAAGCGTGATTGTCAGCCTAACATCAGGACGCCTGCACAATCAGACACTTGTGTAAAGGAAAGAGCCGGGAAATCTTTTCTCAGTTCTTCAACGACAAAGTAGATTTCATCAGAATCCCATGCGTCACCGGCCTTCCTTTGGCACTGCTCCAAAGCCTCGCGTGTTTCAAAGGCAACATCACCGATGATGATTTTGCCGTTCTCCTTTAAATAGCTGCGCAGGTCTGACAGAAAGCTTCTCTTTTGCGCATCCGTCAAATGATGCAGCGAGTATGTAGCAACAATATAATCATAGCGGCAGCTTCGCAAAGGCTCAACAAGCCCTTTTGAAAAGTCCCCCTGATATAAATGTGCATTTGGCATTTTTTCGGATGCCAGCGCAATCATTCTTGACGAAAAATCCTGCCCATAGATGGAGCAGCCGTGCTCGTACAGCTTGGTTGTCAATGTGCCTGTTCCGAACCCAATATCCAGCACAACGGCATTTCCCGATTCCATTATGGTCTGAAAAATGAACCCAAGCACCCGTTTGTAACCGGCAAAGGGATAGGTGTTGCCCTCATCAGAAAGGCCGACCGCCTTGTCATACCCATCAGCCCAAAGGTCAAATTCCTTGTTGTTCAGCATGTGTATATCCTCTATGACTTCTGATTTATCTGTTGTTCCCGGTGGGCTTGCCGTAAAAGGTGCGCTCACCCCTTAGCCCCTCTGCGAGGGGGGCTCTGCCCGCAGGCGGTGGGGGAGAGAGCTGTACAGAGTAGCCCGGCAAACGGAAAGTAGTCAATTACAGTGCTTTTCATTGGCATGCGCGTAGTAAATTGTTTTGGGAGCATAACGCATAACAAGTTCCCAATCATATTTCAGCTTTTCATTATGCTCATAAGCAGCAAGATACTCGATAGGCTCTAAATCCCCAACAAAACATTCGCCGCTATCTAAAATCAGCGATATGCTGTCCGCGCTATGGCTTGTGGTGGCAACAATTTCTCCATCAATGCCTATATTTGCAAGAAATGCCCGGCTTTCTGCTGTGCTGATGATGATTGCATTATCCTCATGAATGGGCTCATAAGCCAAGCTATGGTCTCTACCCAAAATAGCATCCGCAAAATGAATATGGGAATATTGCGTATCTATCACAAGAAGTTTAACTCCTTGATTCATCAGTTCGCTTATCAGGCCAATATGGTCAGGATGGTAGTGTGTTGCCAAAACATAAGTAATATCGCTGATTTTAATATTGTGCTCTTTAATTGCCCGATAAAACGCCGGGAGTGTCCCTGCATAGTCTGTATCAACCAGCAAATTTCCATTCATTCCGCGGATAAAAAATGTGTTCGTATTCCCATATTTCAATTTGATTTGCATAAGACACCCCCCTCGCCTGATCCCGGTCATCCGCCGTGCAGTTTTCCTCACAAAGCAGACCATAAAAATCAGATCTGCCCCGGCGGCGCCGCAAACCATTACACTATTTTTAAAGGATACCGCACCCATGGGTGCTTGTCAAGGCGCGCTTGTTGTTTATACTATGTTTATACCATGTGACATTCACGGCTTGCCCAGAAGAATCTCGACCTCTACCGGTCGGAATTCGGCTTTAGATTCAACCGTAGAAGCACGAACTTGTTTGAACGCATGGTTGTCGCTGTTGGTTGCTCTTTTCTACCTGAGTAAAAGGGATGAGCGGATTTTGAAATTAGCGATCTTCGCAACACGATGCGAAGATCGCTTGCCTTGTGATCGAGAAAGATGTATAATATGAACAATATTTGCAGCCAAAAGTGTTCCATTACAAACGAAAGACTCGCAGCAGCGGGATATTTCAGTATCCTCAGCTACTACGAGTCCTTGCACTTATGCGGGTGAAACGCTGTGTACCGGTCGGTACGCACGGTGGTGTGAGAGGTCGGCACTCTGATTTAGAAGTCCTCCTACTCGATTGCCGCGGGGCTGCTTTTGAATTGGGTCAGATGGCCCAGCGCTGGCTTTCGGTCTGCAGATCCACCATGTGGGTGTACTGGCCGTTCCGGGCATAAAGTGCATCGGGGCTGCCCTGCTCGGCCACCACGCCGTCGGACAGCACCACGATTTTGTCCGCACCGGCTACGGTGCGCATCCGATGGGCGATGATAAGGACAGTTTTGTGTTTTATGAGCCGGGAAAGTGCCTCCTGAATGGCAGTTTCGTTTTCCACGTCCAGACTGGCAGTGGCCTCATCCAGCAGAATGATGGGGGTGTCCTTCAAAAATGCCCGGGCAATGGAAATGCGCTGCTTTTCTCCACCGGAGAGGTTGGAGCCGCCTTCTCCCACCATGGTGTCGTACCCTTGGGGCAGCGCCATGATGAAGTCATGGCAGCGGGCCGCTTTGGCCGCGGCGATTACATCCTCCTCGGCAGCATCCGGACGGCCAAAACGGATGTTATTGCGGATGGTGTCGTGGAACAGATACACATTCTGAAATACCATAGCAATGTTGCGTAAAAGGCTGTCGCAGGTCATCTTCCGGATGTCATAGCCGCCCACGGTGATGCGTCCCTGATGGAGAGCAATAATTCGGCTGGCAATGGCGAGGCCAAGCCCAAGCCTGCCGACGTTGGAACGATTATCGGCTTGGTAAAATTTTTCAAACAGATGGTCCTGGTCAGTGGGTGAGATCAGGGGACCGTCGTTGTTAACGGACACGGCTATCTGATCGTCGTGGCGCTCGATTTTAATCGTTAGGTGCCCCCCGTCTGGTGTGAATTTGATGACATTATTGATTAGGTTGACCCAGACCTGGTTCAACAGGTCAGCGTTCCCAAATGCGGTTGCCGGAGCAAGCGTTAGGTCAACGTTAAGCTTGTGTTCTTCTAATTGGGGCCACAGGAGGATGACAGTCTGACGAACTTGCTCAGTTAGGTCAAACGAAGTCTGGTTGTTTAAAATGGTTTGACTCTCTAACGTGGTTAGGGTCAGTACGTTGGTAGACAGGTTCGTTAAACGATGGGCCTCCTTACTAATCAAAGCCAGGTAGGCTTGCCGCTCTTTTTTTGGTAGCTCCCGTTCTTGCATTAGGTCGGCAAACCCCTGGATTGAGGCGATCGGGGTGCGAAATTCGTGGGAGAACTGGTTGATAAAGTCGTTGCGCAAAGTAGCGGTTTTAGCGAGTTGGTCAGTCATTTGGTTGAAGTTCTGGTAGCTGGCTGATAGGGGACCACCCTTTTGCTCATCGAGGTGGGTAGCAAAATTTCCGGCGGCCACTTGGTCAATACCCTTTGTTAAGTAGGTGATTTTTTTGTTGAGCCAAGAAAAGGTTAGGGCTAAGACCACCGTTAAGATAACCACGGTGGGGCCCAGGGCCAGCACTGGGTTAAGCGGGTCGAAATTGCGGGCCAGGTGGGGAAAGGTCAGCATTAAAGCAAA
>OGJH01002593.1_pt1 | contig 11099 bp, 10 predicted proteins | sample 1572021 | NCBI WGS metagenome assembly OGJH01 (sample SAMEA2582098, study PRJEB24529) | metagenome | biome: Human gut stool | place: China | collected 2011
GAATGGTTATAGCCGCTGTGGCCTTCACTATACTGGCAGGTATATGGTTCGTCCCAACTAATGCCATAGCTGTATCCAGCGCCAAACGAAGAATCCACATACAAAATCTGAAATTTGCAGGTTTGCTGTTCGTGGGACTCCAGTGCCGCCAGCGCGGACACCGACAGCAGCGAGCATACCATCACCGCTGTCAGGAAAAGGGACAGGAATTTTGCCATCCGTTTTCTCATAAAACCTTGACCTCCTTCAATTTTCGTGCGTTTCCGGCAGGGCTGTGCACCTGTCCCGCCTCTCACCGTGAGTATAATCTCCCCTGCCTGTCAAATGCTGGAAAAACGTGTCACCGCGCTTTTGCTTTTTTGTAATTTTTAAAGTCAAAATCATGTACTTTTATCACATTTCAAGCATTTCCCGTCATTTTTCTGTTTTTCTTCAAAAAGAGGCACGGAGCGAATGCTCCGTGCCCGAGATTACCTATAGAGTGATGAACTTTCTGAAACGGAAAGGAAGGGTGTGCGCGGGAAACCCGGGAGGGGTGTCCTGCGCTATTTAAATTGACCGTTTTCAGAGCTTTTTTAAGTTCTGAAAACTTACTCAGCGGGGAGAAAAAACTTTTCGACACGCTGAGGCACGGAGCGAATGCTCCGTGCCTCTCTTTCCCGTGTTTGATTTTTGTTTACTGCGCTGTCAGCTCGCCGGTCTTCGTGTTAATGACATAGCCCTTGATAAGAACATCCTTCGGCATCAAGGGGTGGTTTCGCAGCAGGTCCACCGTCTCCGCCACGGAGCTCTCCACGCAGTCAAAGCCTCGGAGCCACTCCTCAAAGTCGATGCCGCAGTAGCGCATCATGTCAATGTGGTCCTGAGACACGCCCCGCTGAATGAGGTGGCGGATCATCATGTCGGCGTTGATGTGAGCCACGCCGCAGTCCGTGTGACCGATGACCATGACCTCCTCTACCCCCAGCTCAACAATACCCACCAGCAGGCTGCGTACCGCGCTGTCAAAGGGGCCGGTAATCATGCCGCCGGCGTTTTTGATCATCTTCACATCGCCGTTGCGGATACCCAGCGCCGCCGGAAGCAGCTCCACCAGCCGGGTGTCCATACAGGTCAGGATGGCGATTTTCTTATCCGGGTACTTGCTGGTCTGAAATTTTTCGTAAGCGCCGCTTTTCACAAATTCCCGGTTGTATTCCAGCAGTTGTTCGATCATAACAAGCTCCTTTGCACGTTTTTTTCATCATATCGGATTTTTTCCGCCATTTCAACCCTTCCGCCGCAATTCGACCCGCGAAATTTCTGGAAGCGTCAATCTTCGTTTTCTGTGGAATTAAATTGACAGGATTTTCACGGACTGTTATAATTTTTTCTGTTATGGATTCGTATGAACTGACGGACAGCAGCGCAAAACCGCTGCCGGAATGGAGGACTGTATTTGAACAATCTGCAAACGTTGCTGATCGTGGACGATTCGCAATTGAACCGGGAGCTCCTGATGGAGATTCTGGGTACGGATTACCGCTATCTTCAGGCGGAGGACGGTCAGCAGGCCATTGATATCCTGCGCGGAAATCCCGCCGTTGACCTGATGCTGCTGGACATGGTCATGCCGGGGCTGGATGGCTGCGGCGTTCTGGAGATCATGCAGCGCTATGACTGGCTGGATGAGATTCCCGTGATCGTCATTTCCGCCGACCAGTCCGACGCCTTTATGGACCGGGCCTACAGTCTGGGCGCTACCGACTATATTCTCCGCCCGTTCCACACGCTGGTGGTCCGCCGCCGGATAGAGAACACGCTGATGCTCTATGCCAAGCAGCGGCGGCTGACAAGCCTTGTTTCCCAGCAGGTATTGGATAAAGAAAAGCTCAGCAGTATGCTGCTTGGAATTTTTGGCAGCGTGGTAGAAGCCCACAACGGCGAAAATAACCAGCACATTCTCCGCGTCCGCACCATTACGGAGGCTCTGCTGCACCAGCTTGCCAAGGAAACGCCCCGCTACCGGCTGACGGAGGAGGAAATCATCCGCATCGGCATGGCCTCCGCCCTTCATGACATCGGCAAGAGCCGGGTGCCGGAGGCGATTTTGAAAAAGCCCGGTCCACTGACCGCGGAGGAGCGGGCCATCATGGAAACCCACACCACCGCCGGCGCCGCCATCATCAAGGACCTGCCTGCGTGGCAGGATGACCCGCTGGTAAAGACCGCCTACGATATCTGCCGCTGGCACCACGAGCGCTGGGACGGCAACGGCTACCCCGACCATCTCAAGGGCGAGGCCATCCCCATTTCCGCGCAGGCGGTGTCCCTTGCGGATGTGTATTCTGCGCTGACCGTCCAGCGGCCCTATAAGCCTGCCCTGAGCCATGAGACCGCCATACAGATGATTCGGGACGGAAAATGCGGCAGCTTCAATCCCCTGCTTTTAAAATGCCTGACCGACATCTCCCCCCAGCTTGTGAGCCAGCGTGATCTCATGCTGGGTGACCGGGATGATGTGCAGGACTCCCTGCGCCTTTCCAACGAGCTTTTGAAGATCGATGGAGAGGACAACATTCTCCCCGGCGGCAAACCGCTTCTCCAGCAGACGCTGGAGGCAGAGCGGGAAAAGACCGCCTTTTACGCGGCTCAGTGCGGCGGCGTTCAGTTTGACTATAACATTCCCAGCAGACAGGTCCGTGTGGTGGATTGGTTCCAGCCGCCGGACAGCCGGGAGCGGACTTTCAGTATTGACGCGCCGGACCTTCAGGACCTCATGTCGCTGGAGGACCTGCACAAGCTGTGGACACTTGCCAAGGAGGCCACACCCGAGGACCCGGAGCGCAGCATGGACGCCTATCTCACTGTGCGGCTGACCCGGTGCCTGTTCCACCTGACCGCCCGTGTTATCTATTCCCATGGTGCGGACCCGCAGCCCCTGAGCGTTATCGTGCAGTTCTCCGACCTCAAGGGCGAGGCTGTCCGCCGGGGTACGCTGTCACTGCGGACGCAGGGCGACGCCTTCAATATCGTGAGCACCACGCTGCGTGAGCTGAAGGATGTTTTCGATATCGTCCGGCTGGTGGACCCCGCCAATAACTGTGTCCTGCGGCTCAATGAGGATGGCAGTCTCTCCCCCGGCGGCGCCTGCACCTCTGTCTGGGGCCGGGACGAGGTCTGTGAAAACTGCATTTCCGCCAAGGCCATGAAGCTCAAGACCCGGCTGTGCCGGCTGGAATTTACGGAAACGGACATTTTCCATGTCACCGCGCAGTATGTGGAGCTCAACGGCCAGCCCTGTGTGCTGGAGCTGATCTCCAAAATAGATAACGGCCGCTGGCTGGATAGCGGCGATAAGCGCCTGCTGCTGGAAAACGCGCAGGCCCCCTCGGATGACAGTGCGCAGACCGATACCCTCACCGGCGTCCGCTCCCGCTACTATCTGGAGCAGACGCTCGGCGGCCAGGTGGAGGTGGACGGTGTGGCCCTCATTGACGCGGACCTGTTCAAATCCGTAAACGATACCTACGGACATCAGGCGGGCGATGCCGCCCTCCGCACCATTGCAAGTGTCATTTCCTCCTGTGTCCGCAGCAGCGATATTCTCATCCGCTACGGCGGGGACGAATTTCTGCTTCTCTTCCCCCGTATTCCAAAAGCCACCTTCCAGCTTCGGCTGGAACAGATTCGCAAGGCGGTCAGTGCCGTCTCCGTGCCGGATTACCCGGAGCTGCGCCTCTCCGTCACTGTCGGCGGGGCCTACGGCGTCAAGCCGCTGGACGAGGCCATCCGGCAGGCGGACCGGCAGATGTATCGCAGAAAAGCACAGCGGGCGCAGCCATGAGCCGCGCCGGAAAGGCGCTTCATGATGGATTTAAAGGAATTTTACGCCCAAATCGGCGGCAGCTTTGACGCGGTGCTCTCCCGTCTTTGCAGCGAGAGCTTCGTCCGCAAATTCGTGCTGCGCTACAAGACCGACCCCACCTTTGAGCAGTTGAAGGCCGCTGTAGCCATCAAGGATTGGGAGAGCGCCTTCCGCGCCGCCCACACGCTGAAGGGCGTTGCTCAGAATCTGGATTTCGGCGATCTGGGCCGCAGCGCCGCCGCCCTGACGGAAGCCCTGCGGGGGCCGAAGCCCTTGGAGGACTACAGCCTGTACGAATCGGTGGTTCAAGCTCAGACCGCGCTGACAAACGCCATTTCCGCGCTGGAAAACGGCTGAACCGCATTTCATAAAATAAAATCCCGGCTGACGAATAGCAGCCGGGATTTTGCTATATTCCGTTCAAACTCTGCGTGCGGGATTCATTTTTGCGCTTACGGCGCGTCGATATGCGCCTGAATGCGCTGCATGATCATCTCCAGCGCCACCAGATTGCGCCCGCCCTCCAAAACGATGATGTCGGCGAACTTCCGGCTGGGCTCCACATACTGCTCGTGCATGGGCTTGACAGTGGTGAGGTACTGCGTCACCACGGATTGCAGCGTCCGGCCCCGTTCCTCCACATCCCGCAGAGCGCGGCGGAGAATACGGACATCCGCGTCAGTCTCCACGAAAATCTTGATGTCGAACATATCCCGCAGCGTCGGGTTCTGGAAAATCAGAATGCCCTCTACAATGATGACCTTTGTGGGGAATATTTCCACCGTCTCGTCCGTCCGGTTGTGGTCCACAAAGGAATACACCGGGCATTGGATGGGCCGCCCCGCCTTCAGCTCCTTCAGGTGCTCAATGAGCAGGTCGGTATCGAATGCGTCGGGGTGATCGTAGTTTACCCTCGTCCGTTCCTCATAGGTCTTGCCGACCTGCCGCTTATAATAGCTGTCATGGCCGATGACCGTGACCTCCGGGCCAAAGTGCTCCTTCAGGTGCCGGGTCAGGGTTGTTTTACCGGAGCCGGTGCCTCCGGCGATTCCGATCAGAATCGTGCTCATAGCGCGACCTCCGTTTTTCCTGTTTTTTTATCATTATAGTAACTCCCTGCCACGAAAGCAAGGAAAAGTATGAAATTCCTGTGAAATCGACAGACCCATACTTGACGAAATGACGAAAAAACAGTATTATGTAAATTAACAAAGAATGAGGAGGCCACCCATGGCGATGAAGCGCTGCCCCGACTGCGGGGAAAAATACTCCGATACATATAAATACTGCCCCTTCTGTGAGGAGGAGGAAATTCTGAAAAAGGGAAAAACCGGAGGGCGCCGCGCCCGGCAGGAGCGCAGCTTCAGTCTGCTGACCCCGGTTTTGGTGATTTTGATTCTGCTGATGGCGGGACTTTTGATTTTCCTGCTGCGGGGAGACAAGCAACCCACCGCGGCCAAGGACCCCATTACGCCCCAGCCCGGCGTAGTCACGCCGGTCACGCCCGACGAGCCTGACACAGCGGAGCCGGGTACGGACGAGCCCGACACGGAGGACCCCGGCGTAATGCCCGATGAGCCGGATGATACCACCACTACAACAGCGCCGAATACCGGCAGCGAGACGGGCGACTATGAAAAGGCCATGGCTCTGCCGGACGGTCTGACCCTCAGCACCACGGACTTCACCATGAAGAGTGTGGGCGAGACCGCCACGATCCGGGTCTCCGGCGGCAGCGGCAGCTATACGTGGATCAGTGAGGACGATGGCATTGCCTCTGTGGACAGCACCGGCAAGGTCACCATCAACGACCGTGACATCGACAACTACTTCGGTCTGGAGACCCTGAAGCTGATCGTCCGTTCTCCGCTGGTCCTGCTGGGCCTGGAGGGCAAGTATGACGTCGTCGTCCGCGTTTCCGGCGGCGGTGTTTCCGGTCAGGCTGGCGCTATCCGCCACGGCCTGAGCCGCGCCCTGCTGCAGCAGAGCGATGAGAACCGCACTGCTCTGAAGAAGGCTGGCTTCCTGACCCGCGATCCTCGTATGAAGGAGCGCAAGAAGTACGGTCTGAAGGCTGCACGTCGCGCACCTCAGTTCAGCAAGCGCTGATTTTACCGTATTACGGCTTTTACGGCTCTGCTTCGGCAGAGCCGTTTTTGTTTAGCAAAAATGAACTTTTGCCCAGACAGCTTGACTTTTCCCCCCATCGGCATATAATAAAGATAGCCAAAGGAAGCTGGCTGGAGAGCTCATATTGCTCACAAAAAACCGAACCCCCTCGGAGAGGCCACTCCGAGGGGGTTCTTTTGGGCTTACTTGCCCCTTGCGGTAACTGTCAAGCCACTTGCAGATGTAGTACGAGACTACATTTGCTCCGACAGTTACGAGGAAGCTGTTGAACAGAGAACTCATGTTGCTCACCTCCTCCCTGTTGCCAGAGTAGAGAAGGGCAGCGAGATAAGTATAACACAGGATGAGGGTAGAAGCAAACTTTGTTGAGAGTGGTCGGAGAACAGAAAACTGAACTTCCTTCATCTCCCTCTTGACAAAAACTGCAAAAGAGACTATTATACTAAGCAGACAGACAATGGAGCCTGGGGTGTGTTCACCCTAGGCTTTTTTCTTTGGAATGTCTTGGGAAATGCATCGCTGCGGGCCGATAGAGGGGGTCCGCAGCGGAAAATCAGGCTGTGGGCTGCGGCAGAATGGTGTCTGCCGGGCCGCAAAGAGGAAAAGGAGAAGGTATCATGAACGAGAATGTTGACGGTATGATGATTCGTCTGGTCGGCCTTGCACTGGCTGTCCTGTTGATGGCTGGCATGACCATCTACACGGGCCTTTTCCCGAAGGCATCTGCAAAGGCCGCTGACACTCACGCCGCTGTCATCAGCGTACAGGACGGCCATGTGGCCGCAGAGGATGTTCAGTGGAACGCCTGAGATAAACTTTTCTTCAAACACAACACAGCGCCCCGGAGCAACTGGCTCCGGGGCGCTGTGTTCGTTTAGGCGTTTATCGCTTCTGCTGCTTCAGGCGGGTCATGAAGTCGTCGGCCTCGATGGCCTCAGGGGTGAAGCTGTTGTTGTTCCACCAGCTGGCGAGGGCGGCGGCAACGGTCAGGCCGCTGGAAATGAGCTGTTCCAGCTGGGCGCTCTCGATGGGCAGCATGGGCTTGCCCACGGCGCTGAGCACCTGATTGGTCAGGGCCAGCGCCAGCGCAGCGGTGCGGGCCAGGGTGGATGCGGAAATCTTGTGATGGGTCATAGTCAGTACCTCTCTTTCTGTTTCAAGATATGTGTTCGGTGTGGTTCAGGTCTCCTGCAGCACGACGGTGCCGGAGAAGATGAGGGTGGTGTCGTCGCCATAATAGGCGCTGCCGTGGGCGATGTCGATGCAGTCGTTTGCTGCGACCCAGGAGGGCTGGACAGAGGGCGGGTAGAAGTTGTTGGAGGCGGCGAAATAGAGCTGGTATTCGACGCCCTTTTCCAGCGCGATGCTGCCCATGTCCAGCACCACGTCGTTGTAGCCGCGGACAATGTCGGTGAACTTGTCTGCCAGGGCGGTCGTGGAGCCGTACTTGCGCAGGACGGTGCGCATCGTACCCGGCACATAGCCCTTGACGCGGAATTCCAGCGAGCGGAGCAGCAGGCCCGCTTTCTTGGCCGTCAGCGGCATAAAGAACTCGTACTTGGCGGGATAAGTGTCCCACGCGGGGATGTCGCCGCTGTCGGTGTGGGCCGTCTCGATGCGGTAGACGGCGGGAGTCACTGTGACGGTGCAGCTGTCGCTCTTGCTGTCGGAGGTGGCAGTGACGACGGCAGAACCCTTCTTGAGGGCAGTGACGCGGCCCGCATCCACCGAGACGATGTCCGTCGGCGAAACGCTCCACAATACCGTCTGGTCGGTGGCGTCCGGGGGCGCGATGGAGGCGCTGAGGTCGGCAGTGCTGCCCCGGCTCAGTTCCAGCGTGTGCTGGCTCAGAGTCACCTTCTCCACCGGGATGATGTCCGGGTCGGGCAGGGGAGTGGGCGGCGTGGTGTCCCACAGTTTTTTAAGGGCTTCGAGGTCATCTCTGGCGCTGCTGTCGGTGTAGCTGGCAGAACCCAACAGCTTGAGCAGAAGAGCTTTTTCTTCGCTGCCCAGCCCGCTGAGGCTGTCGGTGCTGATGGTGTCGACGGTCAGTGCGCCGGTGGAGGCATCGACCTTCACCACCCGCACCAGTTGGCCGACTTTCGGTGAGACAGGGCGGGGCAAGGCCCAGACGTCCAGTGCGTTCAGCCGGACGGTACCGCCTTTGCCGTTGACGCTCAGCACAGCGCCCTCCGAGGGGGCATAGGCGGCGGCACGGTCAGCAGCGGCTTCGGCCTGCTCGGCATAGCCTGCGGCCAGGGTGGCGCTGGCGGCGGTCTGCTGGGCGGAAACTGCGGCCTCGCTGGCGCTCTGTTTGGCGTTTGCCTCGCCGGAGGCGGCACGTTTGGCGGCCTCTGCGGCGGCATTGGCGCTGTCCACCACCCGGGCGATGAACTGTTCGTAGACCGAGGGCGTCAGCTCCTCACCGCCGCCCTCGGTGGGGAGGATGCCGTGGACGTCGTACTGGCCGGGCCGGGTGTAAGCGGTGTAGCCATTGCCGTTGGCAGCGGCCAGCATCCACTCGCCGCTGGCCCAGCCGGTAAAGCTCCGGCCCACGCCGACGCAGCCTGCTTCGTCCAGCGCCAGCGGCTCGGCCAGCGTGCCGTCCGCGTGCCGGATGTGGAGGGTGACGACACACCCGTTCCACTGCTCCGGCAGGCTGAATTCCAGCTGGTCCACACCCTCGGCTTTCTGTGCGCCCAGATGCAGCCGGTGGGGCTGGGCGAGGAATTCCGTGCCGCCGAAGTCCCGGGCTGTGATGTTGATCTGCATGGTAAAAACTCCTTTCATTTGGTTTTGCGTTTGCATCTGGCCCGATTGTAGCGCAGAACGGCAGTGGGCGGAAGTACATACTTTTTTATTGAGAATTTGGCGGGTTAGGCATTTTGCCAAACGGCCTTTTTCGGAGAGAAATAGACCCCGTTTTTTCTCTTGAAAACAGTCAGAAAACAGTCCATGATTTGTGTCGAAAATAAGCCGGTTATGGCCGGTTTGACGTCGCAAAGCGGGCTGGAAATACTGCAAAAAACACCCCGGAAATGTTAATTCAAATGTTAAAAATATATGAACAAGTATGACTTTATTTTTGCGAAAAAATCGGAGAGAAATCATTGAATTTCATGAAATCAAGAGAAAACTATGTACAGAATGCACAAAAAACTACGTGAATAAATTGACGAACATCTGACCCCCGATTTGACAAAACGGCCTCAGTCTGCTAAAATAACGTCCGCTCAACACACGTTGCAGCGCATAAAATTCATCACGGTGAAGTGAAAAGCCGCTTTTGCGGCACCCGCTGTGCGGGGCATTTACGCACAGTCTGACGGGCCTTGAGATACAGGCCCGCTGTCCATTCCAAAATCTGAAAAGAGAGGAGTTGTCTCGTATCGCTTCCGTCAAATTTAAGAAAGCATTGCCCGGCTGCACCCGTGCAGCCTCATCCCGTGTGCTGGCGTTCTGCGTCATGGCTGCGTGTCTCGTGTTCACGCTGGCTGTGACCGCCGCGAATCTGCGGCTGACCTACGTCACAGACTCCCACGGTGCGCGGCAGGTGGTCCTCACTTCCGAGAGCGACCCTGCCCGCGTTATGAGCCTTTCCGGCATCGAGGCCGAGGAGGGAGACGAAGTCTATTACACTGCCTTTGCCGGCAGTCTGGCATCCCTGAACATCGAGCGCGCCTTCAGCGTCACCATTGAGGCTGAAGGTCAGGAGTACCCCGTCAAGATGGTGGTGGGTACCGTCGCCGATGCTCTGGAACGTGCCGGCATCACTCTGGAGGGGGACGACTATACCGAACCCGCCCTCAGCGCGATGGTCACGGCTGGCAGCAAGATCGAAGTCCACCGCGTCGAGTATCAGGACAAGGTGGAGACGCAGGCTGTCCCCTACGACACGGAGTACGTCTATACCAGCCTCTACTTCCGCAACACCAACCGTGCTACCACCCTGCAGCATGGCTCTGAGGGCCAGCAGACCGTCACCACCCGGGAGCGCTGGGTGGACGGCGAGCTGGAAAACAGCGTCGTCACCGATGTGACCACCACCGTGGAGCCTACCGACCATGTGGTCAAGACCTATGGCGCCGGTGCGCCCGTCTCGCCCCTGACCGGCCCGGACGGCACCACCAACGCCCCCGCCAGCTACAGCAAGGTCCTTACCGGCAAGGCCACCGGCTATTATTCCAAGTCGGGCAAGGGCTCTTCCGGTCTGGGTCTGGGTTACGGCACCGTGGCCGTTGACCCCGATGTCATCCCCTACGGCACCCTGCTGTATATCACCTCCACCGACGGCAGCTTCGTCTATGGCTACGCGGTAGCCACCGACACCGGCATCGCCGTGCAGGATGGCCGCATCCTCGTGGATCTGTTCTATGAGACTTATGCGGAGTCTGTCATCAACGGCGCTATCAACGTCAACGTCTACGTCGTGGGCTGATGCGCCTTTGAAAAACTGAAGTAAAATAGTGGAAAAACATCCGCTCTGATTTTTTGCCAAATGTGCAAAATTCGGGGCGGATGTTTCTTTTTTGTCTTTATTCTGTTAAGTCTGCCGATATTTCTTGTCTAAAATTAGGGATGTTGTATATATAAGAAAAATATCGACGAAAAGATTATGGTATATTCTACAAGAAAACTCTTGAAAAATCCGACGAAATTCTTTAATATAAGAGAGTAAAAGGCACAGGACTGCCCATGCGGCCTGTGCGGGGAGGAGCTGTTTATGAAACCGACTGAGGAAAAGACCCGCAGCAATCCATCGGACCTTCCGGTGTATTTGTTCAAGCAGGGCAATAACTGTGAAGCGTACCGCTATTTTGGCGCACACATCGAGCAGCGGGCCGGGGAGACAGGCGTGGTGTTCCGCGTCTGGGCACCGCACGCGACGGCCATCAGCGTAGTAGGCGATTTCAATAGCTGGAAACCGGGCAGCCACCCGATGCGCAAGGTGGACAATGACTCTGTGTGGGAGCTGTTCATCCCGGGCATGAAGGAATACGACGTTTACAAATATTGCGTGACCACCCGGGCGGGCGACCTTGTCTACAAGGCTGACCCCTATGCGTTCCACGCAGAGACCCGCCCCTCGAACGGCAGCAAGGTCTACGATCTGAACGGCTTT
>OGJH01002607.1_pt1 | contig 11065 bp, 8 predicted proteins | sample 1572021 | NCBI WGS metagenome assembly OGJH01 (sample SAMEA2582098, study PRJEB24529) | metagenome | biome: Human gut stool | place: China | collected 2011
TGTAAAACGCCCGCTCCGGGGTCAGAAGCCGGAGCGGGCGCTCTGCGTTTGCTGTAATATGCGAATAACGGAGAATGGCGAACGATCAGCCGGCCACACGGTCCATCCGGCCTGCCTCCAGCATGTAGCGCAGGAAACCGGTCACGTCGGCGGGGTCGGTCACGGTGATGTCAAAGCCCTTTCTGGGGGCGTCCATCATCCGGAGGATGGAGGATGCGGTGGCATCCTCTTTCAGGTCACAGGTCTTGCCGTTGTCCAGATGCAGCAGCACACTGCCGTGGCTGGCGGAAACCTGACGCATGAAACGGTCTTTATCAAAATATTCGATACGAAGCATAAAAATACCTCCTGTCAGAAAATTGTTTATTTGCACGCCGTCTTCCGTGTGAGCTGCTCGTGCATGACGATCATCAGGATCAGCAGCGCCAGCAGATACACGGGGAAGAGGGCAGGGGCAACGTTGTTTGCCAGCAGGCCAAACAGCGGCGGCATGACCAGATTGCCGATATAGGCGCTTGCCATCTGGACGCCGATCACAGCCTGCGACCGGTCCGCGCCGAAATGGTCCGGCGTGGAGTGGATGATGCTGGGGTAGATGGGCGCACAGCCCAGCCCCACGAGGACGAGGCCGGCCAGCGAGAGCGCCTGCGGCCCCGGCAGAAGCAGGGCGGCCACACCCACGGCCAGAACGGTCTGCCCCAGACGAATCATCTGGGTGTCGTTGAACCGGAGGGTGACGAAGCCGCAGAAGCCGCGCCCCACCGTGATGCCCAGATAGAACAGGCCCGCAAAGGCAGCGGCCGTGTCGGCCGGGACGCCCTTGCTCAGCGTGAGGTAGCTGCTGGCCCAGAGGCCCGCCGTCGTTTCGAGGCCGCAATAGCAGAAGAAGCAGAGCATCACTTCCCGCGCACCGGGGATGGCCAGAATCTGGGGCAGCGTCAGCGGCCTGGCCGGGGTGCCGTCCGCGCTTGCGGCGGCCGGGCTGCCTTTCCAGAGCGGCAGGCTCAGCACCAGAACGGCTGTGATGCCGACCTGGATGAGGGCTACGATGCGGTAGCCGCCGTTCCAGCCCTGCCCGCCGGTCAGGGCCAGGCTCATCAGCACCGGGCTGATGATGGTGCCCACGCCCCACATGCAGTGCAGCCAGCTCATGTGGCGGCTCTCGTAGTGGAGGGCGACGTAGTTGTTCAGGGCGGCGTCCACGCTTCCGGCACCCAGCCCGTAGGGGATGGCCCAGAGGCAGAGCATCCAGAACGCGCTCGACACGGAGAAGCCGAACAGCGCCGCCGCCGTCATCGCCACACTGAGGGCCGTGACCTTGCCGGTGCCCAGCGCACGGGTCAGCCGGTCGCTGCACAGGCTGGAAACGATGGTCCCACAGGAGATGATCATCGAGACGATGCCTGCGTAGGACACCGGCACCCCGAAAGCGGGGTAGAGGTTCGGCCAGGCGGAGCCGAGAAGCGAATCCGGCAGGCCGAGGCTGATGAACGCCAGGTAGATGACCGGCAGAAGAAGCTGTGCCATGGGTTGTGTTCCTCCCGTTTCGGTGTTATACTGGACTTGCGGCCTCTGATGAAATAATACCACGAAACCAGCGGCTGTGGTAGGAGAAAATCTGAAATTTTGTACAACAAAACCGGCATTGATAAAAAATGTTCAAAGATTTGCGGAAAGGAACTGGTCAATATGGCATATCGAACGAGCTGCGCAACAATCGTCCATGAGGGCGGCGTCCACTGCGAACCGGACATCGTGGCTGACGCCGAAGGGCGCGAGCTGGTGCAGCACGGCAGTGCGCTGTTTCCCATCGCCTGCTACGCCGAAGACCTGGCCAGCTACTCGGTGGCGTGGCACTGGCATGAGGAATTTGAATACATCCTCGCCATACAGGGCCCCCTCCATGTGGATGTGAACAAGACCCGCCTGACGCTGCAGACCGGGCAGGGCGTCTTCCTCAATTCGGGGGCGCTGCACTCGGTGGAGCAGGCGGAGGGCACGGCCCTGCTCCACTCCGGCGTCTTTCAGCCCCGGCTGGTGGGCGGCATGGACACCATCTTCTGGCAAAAGCTCATCCGGCCCCTGCTGCAGCCCGGTGCCCCGGCGTTTTTTCTGCTGGACGAGGCGGTGCCCTGGCAGAAACAGGTACTCATCTTCCTGCGGGACGCCTGGAAAGAGGTGGCGGACGAGCCGTTCGACTATGAGAACCGGGTGCGGTATCATCTCTCGGCGGCGCTGCGGCTGCTGAGCACCCAGTGCGTGGGCGGCAAGACCAAAGTCTCGGAGCAGGAGCAGATCGCCTCGGAGCGGATGAAGCGGATGCTCCGCTACGTGGAGGAGCACTACGCTGAGGAACTGACGGTGGAGAAGATCGCGGCCTGTGTGGCCCTGAGCGAGAGCGCCTGTCTGCGCAGCTTCCGGCAGCTGCTGGGCATCACGCCCATCCAGTACGTCAAGCAGTTCCGGGTGGAAAAGGCCGCCGAGCTGCTGCGCTCCACCCGGCTGAAGACCGGCGAGATCGGTCTGGAATGCGGGTTCTCGGACGGCAGCTACTTTATTAAAACGTTCCGGGAGATCAAGCACTGCACCCCCCGCGAATACCGCACAAAATTCTGTTGAGATCTGGAAAAGGAAAAAAACCGGAAGACAAAGTGTGCATAACCAAACAGCCGGGAGGCGTTCCGAAACGGAAGCCTCCCGGCTGTTATGGTTCAGAGGGTCTTATTGCAAAAGGCTGCTGGAATCGGTGCCGCCGACCGTCAGGCGGGCCTGGATCCCGTTGTGCGTCCAGAGGATGTCGGCTTCATCGACCCTAAGATTCAGAAGTGCGTCGATGGAGACCGAGGTCGGACGGTACAGCAGTGTGCAGAAACGGATGGTTTCTACCCCCTGCGCTTTGAGCGTCCGGAGGGTCTCCATGGTGAGATGTGCGGTGGCCACAATGCTGTTGGTGCGAATGGTAAGGACCTTGCCTTGGGCATTCTGTGTGCAGCTGTGCGTGATCTGCTTTCCCAGCGCATTGGTGACGGAAAGCCCCTCTACCGTAACGAGATACTCTGCATCCGAGGCGGTCAGCTCTTCAGCCGGAGCGGAAGTCGAGACCGCACCCGACGGCTCAGAGGGCTGCTCCGGGTTTGGTTTCTCCGGCTCCGGCTTTTCCGGTTCAGTGGGCTGGTCACCCTCTTGGGTGAGATCCTTGCCGTCCGAATCCCTCCGTGTGATGACAGCGCCTACTGGCAAACCGGCAAACTTCCGTTCTCCGGTCAGTGCATCGCCAATGGCAATTGCATCGTTATCGGCAAGTTTTCCGCCTGCGGTGGCATCAATGGTCACTTTGCCTTCAATGGTGATATCGGACTTTACCACAGTAGCACCGTCAGCAACGCTGCCGCTGCCGATGGCCGCAGCACCGGCAAGGGGAGTATCTTCATTATTCAGAACGCCGCCATTCAGAACGCCGCCGCCTGTAGCAATAATGTTAGGAGATCCAGCTTCGGTGCTCTTGATGGAAACTTTGTTTCTGGTATCCTCGGTGTCGGGTTTTGTTTCTGCGCCGCCGCCGATGCCGGCTGCACCAGCGCCGCCCTTTGCATTTTCGATGGTGACATTGCCCTCGATGGTCGCGTTACCAGTGCCAAGAACACCGCCGCCGATGCCGGCACCTTCTTCGCCGCCGGTGGCGTTGCCGATTTGAGCGTTGCCTCTAATGATCACATTGCCGATGCCAAGAGCGCCGCCGCCAATGCCGGAACCACCATAATCACTCTTTGCATTTTCGATTTTGGCGTTGCCTTCAATGGTCACATTTCCGACAGATTTATCAATTATCCTCTCCTTGATATCATAGTCATAATACAAAAGGCCTTGGCCGCCGCCGATGCCTGCGCCGCCATTGCCGCCCTGTGCATTTTTGATCGTTGCGTTATCTTGGATGGTTACAGTGCCGGTACTCTTCCCACCACCGCCGCCAATACCGGCAGACTTTTTGCCGCCAGTAGCCTTTTCAATCGTTGCATTGCCGGAAATTGTCACATCGCTTTGACTGGCGTAACCGCCGCCGATGCCGGCACATCCGCCGCCGCCGGTCGCATTTTCAATAACAGCGCCGCCAGTAATGGTCACGGTTGCATTACCGCCAGAACCACCGCCGCCGATGCCTGCGCCGCCGATAGCACCCGGTCGCCCCCACGGGTCTGTTACGCCAATGGCATTGATCGTTCCGCCGGAAATGGTAATGTCGGCATCACCGCCAGCACCGCCACCGCCGATACCAGCGCCATCTTGGCTGCCCGTCGCGGTAATGCTGCCACCGGTGATCTCGATTTTACCGGCGTCATTGAGATTTCCGCCGCCAATGCCCGCGCCGCCACGAGTGCCGGTAGCACACAGGGAACCATTGCCGTCGGTATCGGTGATGGTCAGTTTTCCGCTGGTTTCATTGGCATCAGTCTTTTTGTTGTGTTGCAGACCGGCATGGGCAACACCACCCGTTAAGGTGTTGTTGCCGTTCAGCTCAATGTTGGTATTGCCGCTGCCGGTCACATTCACAGCGGCCTGGCCTGTTGAGCTGGCGTTGATCTCAACATCTTTCAAGGTGACATTGGCTGTCTGGTCTTTGTCTGCGTCGATGGTGACCGTGTTCCCCGTGCTTGTGCCGGTGATGGTGATTTCGTTGTCCTCACGATCTTGGATGTATCCGCTGCTGTCGCTGACGTATTCCTTTTGTTCCCCATTCATAAACCACTGGCTGATGAGATTGCCGTTTTCCGTAGCGTGGATATCAATGGAGCCTTTGGCGATATCATACGTACCGGCAAAAGCAGGAAGGGCCATGCCGGTCATCATGGCACAGGCGAGAGCGAGAGCTGCGATCCGTTGTGCGGCAACGCGGGGAGGGGGAGCTGCCTTTTTCTTGCCGAAAGGCACCGGAACATGCCCCAGGACGCGCATGGCGAGTCTGCGATAAGAGACCATTGAGAATACCTCCTATTACATATATTCTATAATATATTGGAACCGGACAGGGCGGTGCGCCGCCGTCCCTTCCAACTCGTACCACAACATGGATTGAGGAACCAGAAAACAGAGGTTGCTTGCTAAGCTAAATATAGCACGGGGAGGTAAACGCAAGACTTTCCTGCGTGAATGGGTGCATTTCCTGCGTGAAACATGGAAAAATTCCAAAAATTTCCTTTTTTGCGATCCTTCACGCAAGCAACATCGAGCCGGATGTTTTTTGGGCAGAAAGGGAGAGGCGGCAGAAAACGGGCCAGAACAAAACAGCAGCAGCCGGGAGGCGTGAAAAAGAACTGCAAAAACGGAAAAAATCGGCCGCAGAATCTTGACGAATGAAGACAAACATGATAGAATAAAAAAGTAGTCAGGGAGCCGCAAAAACGGCGGCTGGACTGTGATGCGAGATCTACGGAATTGAATATTCTCGGCAAAGCAGTCGAAAGGCTGTGACGCAAAGCTATAGGGCCTGTAAAATGGCAGCCAGTTGCTTCTCAAATCGGGCACGATGTGTACCCGTCTTTTGAGCGACCTTCATCTGAACAGCAGGTGTCGATTTGCCGAGTTTGTCTTGACAAATCGACACCTTTTTCATTTCATGGGGTCACGCAAAAGAGGAATGCCCGATGCAGGAAACCGGCGAGGGCGAGAACCTCGGCTGGGGCAACCAGTGGGTGCAGCTCTTCGTCTGAGCGAGGGCGCTTTCAAAATGACATCTCCGTGCTTCAAATAAATCCGGGGAAGGCCCGACACGAGCAATGCTTGTGTCGGGCTTTTTCTTTGCCCGGATTTATGGTATACTGTTTTGCAAGGAACACCACAAACAGGAGGAGTCAGCGTGGAGGATTACCGCACCATCCGGGGCACAGCCATCGGCGAATATGAGGAGAAGAAGAGCCGCTTCATTGCGCAGCTCGCGTTTGCAGACAGCGAGGAAAAGGCCGTGGCCTTTCTGGAGCAGGTGCGCGCGGCAAACCGCACCGCGCGGCACAACGTTTACGCCTACCGCCTGCGGGAGGGCAACCGGGAGCGCTACTCCGACGACGGCGAACCTGCCAAGACCGCCGGGACCCCGGCGCTGGAAGTGTTGCAGCACAGCGGCCTGACCGACCTCATCGTGGTCGTGACCCGGTACTTTGGCGGGGTGCTGCTGGGCACGGGCGGCCTCGTCCGCGCCTACACCACCGCGACCGCCCGTGCACTGGAAAACGCCGAGGTCGTCACGGTGCGCAGCGTGGTGGAGCTGGAAGTGACGGTGGATTACGCACTCTACGAGCGGGCCGCGCTGCTCATCCATGCGGCCGGGGCCAAACTCGCCGACCCGCAGTTCACCGACCGCGTGACCCTGCACTGGCAGATGCCGGAGGGCACCGAGCCGCCGCTGCTGGAACAACTGCGGGAGCTGACGCGGGGCGGGGCCGAGGTGAGCGTCTCGCAGCCGTTCTATGCGCCGTTCTGATGCCCCTCTTCGTCTCGTATTCGCTCGTCCGCTCCCCCGAAGTGGGAGCCATTGGCAGTCGGCTGCAGGGCCTGTGAGCAGCAGCACCGAGAGATATTTTATAGGATAATTTTGGACAGGACAGGAAGATTCCCCCTTCGACAGAGCAATTCTGCTACAATAGCTGCGGGCGCAGCTGCGCTGGGAAGGGGGCAGGAACCAGCATGAAAGTGAGGGATACCGGATGGATGTACGCCAGCGTACCGAAGAGATCGAGCGGCTGACCTTTGCCCCCTGGGCGACCTTCAGCGATGCAAGCCGGGGCCGGGCCAGGCCGGAGCCGCAGGACCCCATCCGCCCGGTGTTCCAGCGCGACCGGGACCGCGTGATCCACTGCAAGGCGTTCCGCCGCCTCAAGCAGAAAACGCAGGTCTTCCTCTCGCCGGAGGGCGACCTCTACCGCACCCGGCTGACCCACACGCTGGAGGTGGCGCAGATCGCCCGCACCATCGCCCGCGCCCTGCGCCTGAACGAAGACCTGACCGAGGCCATCAGCCTGGCGCATGACCTGGGCCACACGCCCTTTGGCCACGCAGGGGAGAGCGCACTGGACAAGCTCTGTCCGGATGGCTTCAAGCATTACCGCCAGAGCCTGCGGGTGGTGGACAAGCTGGAACAGAACGGCCGGGGCCTCAACCTGACCTGGGAAGTGCGGAACGGCATCATCACCCACACCAAAGGCACCTGGGCGGCGACCCCGGAGGGCCGCATCGTCCGGATGGCGGACCAGATCGCGTTCGTCAACCACGACATCGAAGATGCCGTCCGTGCCGGGGTGCTGGACCCGGCGATCCTGCCCAGAGAATGCACCGCTGTGCTGGGCGAAACGAAATCCCAGCGCATCACGACCATGATCCAGAGCATCCTCGCCCACAGCGACGGCGATGTGGCCATGGGCGCGGAGGAAGAGGAAGCCTTCCTTGCGCTGAAGGATTTCATGTATGCCAATGTTTACAACGACCGCACCGCCAAGCGCGAAGAGCAGAAAGTGGAAAAGGTCCTCACGGAACTGTACGAATACTACCTGACCCACATCGACCAGATGTCCAACTTCTATTTGCAGCTGGCCTATCAGGAGGGCCGTGACCGCGCCGTGACCGATTACATCAGCGGCATGAGCGACGAGTTCGCCATCCGGACCTTTGAGGATGTGTTCGTGCCCCGCAAGTGGCACGTGTTATAAAAGGAAGCAGGAAAAAAGAGCCATGATCCCACACGAGTACATTGAAGAGCTGAACCGCCGCACCGACATCGTCGATCTGGTGGGCAGCTATGTGCAGCTGAAACGGAAGGGCCGCCTCTATGGCGGCCTGTGTCCGTTCCACAGCGAGAAGACCCCCTCGTTCTATGTCTACCCGGACACCCAGAGCTTTTACTGCTTTGGCTGCGGGGCGGGCGGCGATGCCATCAGCTTCGCCAAAAAGATCAACAGCATCGACTACGGCGAGGCTGTCAAGATGCTGGCAGCCCGCGCCGGGATGCCGGAGCCGCAGGAGGACGACAAGACCGGACGGATGCGCAGTCGCATCCTCTCGATGAACCGCGAAGCGGCCCGTTTCTTCCACGCCTGCCTGAATTCGACCGTCGAGGAGGCCCGGCAGGCTCGCGCCTACTGGCGCCGCCGCGGGCTGGACGACAAGACCATCGTGCGGTTCGGCCTCGGCTATGCCCCCAACGATGGGCAGGCCCTCTATCAGTTCCTGCGGGATAAGGGCTACAACCAGCAGGAGCTGGACGCCAGCGGCCTGTTCAAGCGCAGCGCCTCCGGGCGCATCTACTGTTTGTTCTGGAAGCGGGTCATGACCCCCATCTTCGACCTGCGCGGCAACATCATCGCGTTTGGCGGGCGTGTGCTGGATGACTCCAAGCCCAAATACGTCAACAGCCCCGAAACGCTGGTCTACCACAAATCCGAGACGGTGTTCGCGCTGCAGATCGCCAAAAAGAGCGCCTCCCGCCGGTTCGTCCTCTGCGAGGGCTATATGGATGTCATCAGTATGCAGCAGGCGGGCATCGACACCGCCGTCTGCGCCTGCGGCACGGCCCTGACGCCGGAGCAGGTGCGGCTCATCAGCGAGTACGCCGATGAGGTCATCCTGAGTTACGACTCCGACGAGGCGGGCCAGAAAGCCACCCTCCGCTCGCTGGAACTGTTCCGGAACAGCACGGTGCGGGTGGGGGTGCTTCAGATCCCCGGTGCAAAGGACCCGGACGAGTACATCAAGCGCTATGGTGCCGACCGCTTCCGCGCCCTGCTGGACGGCGTAGGCAACGCGCTGGATTTCCGGCTCAAGCGCCTGCGGGATCAATACGACCTGACCCAGGATGCCCAGCGGCTCGAATACATCCGCGATGCCGTGGACCTGCTGGCCGAGCGCTCCAACCCCACCGAACAGGAGGTCTACGCCGGGCGGCTGGCCGAGGAGACGAACATCTCCAAGACCGCCATCCTGACCCAGCTGGGCACCGCTGTCAAAAAAGCGGGCAGCAAGCGACGACGGGAGGAAAACCGTTCCCGCCTGCACTCCGGTGAGATGGATCAGATCAATGTTCCTTACAGCGCAGGCGGCTCGCAGGCGCTGGGTGTGGCCTCGGCTGAGCAGCGGCTGCTGGCGGCACTGCTGCGGGAGCCAAGCTACATCCCTAGGGTGCGGGCCGCACTGCCGGCGGAAAAGTTCCTCCTGCCCCAGCAGAAGGAGCTGTATCAGGCCATGCTGGACTGTCAGGCGCAGGGCATCGAGGTCAGCCTTTCCACCCTGCGCGGCTTTGTGCAGAGCGAAGAGGCCCTGAATGAACTGAGCCGCCTTGCGGCACAATACAGCGATGTCAACTGTACCACCGAGGATATCAACTTTTATCTGGAACGCATCGCCCGCGGCACCCCGATCGCGAAGAAAGCGGCCCAGATGTCCAATGAAGACTTAGAGCAGTATCTCCAGTCGATGCGAGAAAAGAAACAGGGAACTCTCCCTGCAGAAGACTGAGCGCTCCCTTTCCTCCCGGCTGGAGCTGGAAGGAGAAGGAATCATGCGGAAATTGTCGCAGACGGAAGAACTTGCAAAGATCTTGGCGAGCCGTGCCCGGCACCACCTTCTGACGCCGGAGCAGGTCAGCCGCGCCATGGAAGAGCAGGAGTACGACGTTGCCGGGCTGGACGCGCTGTATGAGGCGCTGGAGGCCCGCGGCATCCGGGTGGAGGAAGAGGACGCCGACCTCCCACTGCTGGACGATGCCCAGATCGGCCGGCTGGAACATGAGCTTTCCGCCGAGGGTGTGGCGCTGGACGACCCGGTGAAAGCCTATCTGAAGGAGATCGGGCAGGTGCCGCTCCTCTCGGCAGAAGAGGAACAGACGCTGGCCCGTGCCGCCAGAGCAGGGGATGCGGACGCCCGCCGACGCCTCAGCGAGGCAAACCTGCGGCTGGTGGTCTCGGTGGCCAAGCGCTACGCGGGCAGGGGGTTGCCCTTCCTCGACCTCATCCAGGAGGGCAACCTCGGCCTGATGAAGGCGGCGGAAAAGTTTGAGCCGGACAGGGGCTTCAAGTTCTCCACCTACGCGACATGGTGGATCCGGCAGTCCATCACCCGTGCCATTGCCGACCAGGGGCGGACCATCCGCATCCCGGTGCATCTGGTGGAGCACATCAACCGGGTCCGGAAGACGGCAGGGGAGCTGCTGCGGAAGAATGGCCGCGAACCCACGGCGGAGGAGATCGCCGTCCGGCTGGAGATGGAGCCGGACCGGGTGCGGGAACTGCTGCAGCTGGCGCAGGAGCCGGTCAGCCTGGAAACGCCGGTGGGCGAGGAAGAAGACGCCCACCTCGAAGATTTCATTCAGGATGAAGAAGCCGGGATCCCGGTGGATGAAGCGGGCCGCCAGCTGCTCCGCCGGGAGCTGATGAGTGTGCTCAAGAGTCTGACGCCCCGCGAAGAGCGGGTGATCACGCTCCGCTTCGGCCTCGACGACGGCCGGCCCCGCACTCTGGAAGAGCTGGGGAAGGAGTTCAACGTCACGCGGGAGCGCATCCGCCAGATCGAGGCAAAAGCCCTCCGCAAGCTCCGCCATCCCAGCCGGGCCAAACGGCTGCGGGATTATCTGGAATAAAGCTCCCGAAGGGGCACCCATCACGCCGGGTGCCCCTTTCGTCTGCCCGGAAGCACAAGAGCAAACCTGTACAAAATGCACAAGGGTGTTTTTGGTGAGAACGTGCAAAACTCAAAAAGCAATACCCAAAACGCACAAAGCGAACACGGAACCGGGTGTGCCACAAAAGCGGGGGCTTGACAAAAAAATCGGCCCGAAATAGGAAAAATGGCTTGACAACAGGGCTTTCCCGGTGTATACTGCATTAGTATCACATAATGGCCTAGTGCGCCAAAAAGGGAGCTTCGGTTCGGTCGGCCCAAGGGGCAGACATGAAAAGTTTGTGAAAAACGCCGAACTTCCTCGGAGGATACGGGTCGATTTATGTGCGTCTGCTCAAATTTGACCCGTAGAACGCAACATCCGTAGAGTATAAAAGTAAGGAGTGGTTGATTTTATGATGAAAGTCAA
>OGJH01002609.1_pt1 | contig 11061 bp, 7 predicted proteins | sample 1572021 | NCBI WGS metagenome assembly OGJH01 (sample SAMEA2582098, study PRJEB24529) | metagenome | biome: Human gut stool | place: China | collected 2011
CATCTTCCAGAGCGATGTTCTGCACCAGCACAGCATAAATTGCCACGCAGACGATGATGAGAAACGCCTGAAAGCCCAGCGCCAGCAGGGAGCGCAGATAGTTCTGGCCCATGCCGCCCCATTCCTTGCCCATCATGGCAGCCATGGGGATGGGCGCAACGGATGTCACAAGTAGGGTAAGAACCCGGCGCCTTGCCATATCACTATGGTAGGTTTCCGAGAACTCCCCTCCGAACCGGACTTACACCTCTCGATGTATCCGGCTCTCCAGATGTCAGTCTAATTTCCCTGCGTGTAACTTATCGTGACAGTCAATGCAGAGTGCCATTGTCTTGCGTTTACGCCCAATCATGGCGATTTCCCATTGTTTTCTGCCACTTAAATCTTTGAGTTTTCGTATATGGTGTATTTCAAGCGGCACATTCTCTGCGCCACACCACTCACACCTGTTTGCTTGCAGTCTTTTTATAAGGCTATTACGCCCATAATTCTCAAAAATTCTTGCTACTATATCAGGATTTCCGCTTTCTACTTTAGTGTCCCGGCGGAACCCATTATTGTAAAACAATACCTTTCCGACCTTGCCGTTTTTCTTCGGATATTCCACAACAAAATCTTTTCCTTGACGGTACTTGCGGATAATTCTGCTGATTCGTGTCCGATATTTTCCAGCAAAGGTTTTGAGCATACTGTATCTCATTACATAGTAGAAGTTATTGAGTACAGACACGTTGTTTGCAAGTCGGTAGTAGTTATACAATCCACGGATTTCTGCGTTGTATTGGTTTAGGATTTCCAAATCGTCCAAGTGCAACAGGCGAGTGCGCCGGACAGGCTCCCAAACCTCTTTGTTTCCATTTTGTTTGTCGTATTTAATCTTGAGGGCATTGTAGGAGAACAGTCGTTTTACCCACTTATCATGGGGAACATAAAGTAAGACTTTTCCATTGTTTACCCGTCTGGTAGCCCCGGTTTTGGTCTTTTTGTTGTGTTCGCCTTTGGCGATTGTGACCTCATATCCCAAGAACTTCGCAGCGTCGTGTCCATGAGTAATCAATGTCTTTTCCTCGGACATTTCCAGATGGAGTTTGTCCCGGATAAAGCAGCCTACATCTTGTTTAATCTGTTCTGCGTCCTCTTTGCTGCCGATAACTCCGATTAAGAAATCATCGGCGTATCGGATATAGCAAAGCCGTTTATAGCTATCGTCCATCTGGTCGCTATACGGTATAGATTTCAGACTACGCCGCAGTTCCCGGATTTCTGCAATTAAGCCCTCTTTTTCTTCCACGCTCATTTTAGAGATATTTCTTTTAAGCCTTTGTTCTTTCCCACGGCAGACATCCAATTTCTTCTTGAACGCAGGATTGATTTTACGGCGGTTTCCGCAGTTGAATTTCTCTGCATACTCTGCCATATAACTGTCCAGTTCGTTCATGTAGATGTTTGCCAGGATAGGGCTGATGATGGAGCCTTGCGGAGTGCCGGAATAAGTATTGTGATAATTCCAATCCTCCATATATCCAGCTTTCAAGAACTTCCAGAGCAGACCGATGAAATATTCATCTGCAATCCGCTTTCGCAAAATAGCAATCAACACATGATGGTCTACGTTGTCAAAACAGCCCTTTATATCTCCCTCAACGAACCACTTTGTCCCCGTAAAATATTTCTGCACATATTTGAGTGCCGTATGACAGCTTCTGTTTATACGGAAACCGTGGGAATAGTCGCTAAAGGTTGGCTCATAAATACTCTCTAAGATGAGCCGCACCACCTCCTGTATCAGTTTATCGTCGAATGACGGTATTCCCAGAGGACGCATTTTCCCATTGGATTTCGGGATATACGTTCTCCTTGCCGGGTTAGGCTGATAACTAAAATCCCGCATCTTTTCAATGAGGGCGTTTATCCTTGCCATTCCCATTCCGTCAATGGTTTTGCCGTCTGTTCCGGCTGTCATGTTGCCTGGTTTCGCCTGTATCCGCTGATATGCCAGCAGATAGAATTGTGGATTGTACAGGTTGCGGTATAACCGCTCGTACTTGTAACTCTTGTTACACGCCTTGGATTTTAGGCTTTCCAACACATTTTCAGGACTTCTCATAATGCCTCACGCACCTTTCCTTTTTATGAATTGGTTGACATCCTGCCTCCCTTCGCCATGTAGACGGCTTTCCCGCCCTCGGACTACTACGGAGGCTCCGTTGCCATGCCGGATATTCATCGTCATCTTTCTTGGGTTTTTACCCCTTGAAATTTATCGCCTTGCGGCATTACGCATAGCCGGATAGTTCCGGCGTTCCGGTTTAGGCAATCTCCAGTTAGACACTTTGGGAAAAGCGTATTATGATGTCGGTAGTGGGGTTTCGTCCTTTTCCGCTTACTGCGGCTGGCTGTCATAAGTATCGTGCGGTCTGTGTTTACCTGTCACATTCCGCTATGACATACGGCGAATACAACCATCCTGCGCCGCCGGGTCGAGTATCCCGCCTCGGACTGCCCTTAAAGCAGTTTAGCCTTGCTCCTCATTCACAATGTTGCGTCTTGCCGCTCAGTCGTGGGTAGATGGTTTCCCCAACTTGCGATTTTTCCGATACGCTGTTGTCCCCCTTGTGGTTTCCCTCCGGGGTAAATCGGATGACGCTAAAGTGACGCTTTTCACGTCTTTGATACTTTTCTTTACCGGCTTGCTAAAGCCGGGTTCCCAAAATGCCCGCACACCGCCTTTGGATGAAAAGCGGCGCTTCTGGACGCGCGGTAGATCTCAATCATCCTGCCATACAAAATCACCGTAATGATAATTGACAGAATGTGCATGGTAACACTGATCAACACCGTTTCCATGGATAGCAGGAACAAATCCCCTAACTCCATATCCTCCAGGGCATCCACAATTCGTGTAATTGCTTCTGTTGCATCCACCGCAGTGTTTCCTGATATCACCCCGGCGGCATTATTGACCACATGTTGGCCAACGTCAAAGACCGCCATCGTGATATTGAACGTATTTGTCACCAGATAAATGGCTACATACGCTTTGAAGATCCAGAGGAAAATGTTATAAGTCTCAAATTCATGGAAATTGTTTTTTTGTGTTACCATCGTGATCAATTCATAGCACAGGACAAAGGTGATGATCAGTCCCGCAATGGGGACAATCACCGTTTGGGATATATTCTGAATCAGATTAAAAATCCCTGCATTCCATCCCTGCGGTGTCTGTCCCACCTGCCCGGCTATGGTTCCCACCTGCTCATTGACAGACGTGAACATGTTATCCAAACATGACTTGATAAGTCCGATCAGGATATCCTTTATCGCTTCCGTAATTCTCTCAATGATGGTGTTCATCTACCACTCCTCTTAAGAGAACAATGTTGCCAGCTGTGGAATCAGGGTAGTTCCCAGCAGCATGATTCCGGCACCAGCCATCAGCTGTTTGATGCCCTGGCTCTTAGCGCCGGGATTGTCATTTCCATATCCTTCCAGAAGGTTTACGACACCCCACACACCAAGACCTGCGCCGATTGCGACTACAAGAGTTTTTAAAGTTGTAATTGCACTGCTAAAAAATGCCATATACATTCACCAAAACTGACTTCTTTCAGGTGTTTACGGGAATGAAAAAACACCGACTAAAAAGCCGGCGCACCTAATGTCAGTTATTCCTTTCCTCATTATTTTTCGTTCATTCCCAAGGTTACTCCGACAGTTCTACATGAATTACTTCCACCTCTTCTTCAGATTTCGGTGTGTACTGCGGATTTAACTCTTTCTCAACTTTGTACCGGTTCTTCTCGTTTTCATCTGCAAGAAGCCGATAGTTTTTGTGTTTCGTGATATCATATTTATCCGAGAAAAATGGTCTGGCACCACGGATCTGCAGGATACATTTTCCTCCATCCATGACTGCAATCTCATCTTCTGTCATCAGCTGTTTGCCTGTTTTCTGGTAATTCAATCCAAAGGACTTCTGATTACTCCTCGTCTCCGAAGTGTTATACAGGTCAATGGTTTCCTTCCCCAGCAGCTCCGAAATCTCCTTCAGCGTGGATTTCTCCTTGCCTCCCAAAAACAAGGTGGTGTCGCAGTTGCCCACAATGGTATCTGCGGCGTCCTTGTAGATGGTCTTTAACTGGCTTTGGGACTGCAAAATAATAGAAGCCGAGATTTCCCGGCTTCGGATGGTGGCGATCAGCTTATCAAAGTTGGGTATCTGCCCGATATTGGCAAACTCGTCCAGGAGGCACCGTACATGGACGGGCAGCCTGCCGCCGTACACGTCGTCCGCCTTGTCACAAAGAAGATTGAATAGCTGGCTTTGCAGCATGGCGATGACGAAGTTGAAGGTGGTATCCGTGTCGCTCATAATGAGGAACAGCGCCGTTTTCCGGTCGCCCAGGGTATCCAGCTCCAGTTCATCGTCCGACATGATCTCCCGCAGCTCCGCTATATCGAAGGGAGCAAGGCGGGCGCCGCAGCTAATCAGAATGGATTTCAGAGTCTTGCCGGCGGCCAGCTTGAATTTACGGTATTGCTTTACGGCGAAGTGGTCCGGGTGCTCCTTCTCCAGCTTGGCAAAAAGCAGGTCAACGGGGCTCTGAAATTCCTCGTCGTCCTCTCGGGCCTCCGATGCGTTGATGAGCTCCAGCAGCGTGAGGAAGTTTCGCTCCTCCGGCTCCGCCTCGTACCAGATGTACCCGATCAGAGCGCAGTACAAAAGGCGCTCGGCCTTGACCCAAAAATCTTCCGAGGATTTTTCTCCGTCGCCTTTGGTGTTGGCGATGATGACATTGACCAGTTTGAGGATGTCTTTCTCTGACCGGATGTAGGCGAAGGGGTTGTATTTCATGCTCTTTTTGAAGTTGATGGTGTTGAGGACCTTGATGCGGTACGGCTCATAGATGACCTTCCCGCGGGCGTCCCGCATGGGCTTTCCGTTCTCGTCCAGCTTGGGGGCGCCCCGCCGCAGCATGGTTCCCACCTCGGACAAAAGCTGTCCTTTGGGATCGGTGACCACATAGCTGCTGTGCATCTGCATGAGGGAGGGCTTGACGAAGAAACGGGTCTTGCCGCTGCCGCTGCCGCCGATGACCAAGATGTTTTTGTTCCGGGCGTACTTGGGATTTTTCGGGCGGCTGGACATGGTGAGCTTTTCCGTCTGGGTCAGAGGGATGTTCCAGTCGGGGACCGGATCGACATAGGGGGCAATATCTGCCGCCGTGCCCCATCGGGCGCTGCCGTATTCAATGCCCTTGCGGTATTTGCGGGCGTTTTTCCCTTTGGCGTACACCGCCAGCCGAACAATGATCGCCCCGGCGATACCTGCCAGCAGGTCTAATAGGTGCAGGCTGGGCGCCGCAGAAGAAAACGCCTCCGTAAAGCCCTGGCTCAAATGCAGAAACTTTTCAGAGGCGTCAAGGCCGGGCGCGAGGCGCACCGCCTGGCAGAGCTTATCAAAGAGATACACGAACAGTAGATATGGGAGGTTGGGGAGCAGCTTTTTCTTCCAGTCAACCGTCATAATTCCACACCCCGGTCTTTGGTCTTGACCTTCTCCCGCTGGCGGTGCTGGGCTTTGGCCTGCTGCTTTGCCTGCTCCAGTTCCTTGCGGATGGAGGGCTTTTTCTCTTTCTCCAGGTTCTTTGCGGAGAACTCCCGGAAGGCCGCCGTGATAACGTCGGCATCCCGGCCCTTGAAGAACACCAGGTAGCGGGGTATCTCGCCGCTGGTGTCCTTTTTCAGCGCGAAGTCAATGCCGTATTTCTTGGCGGTGGCGGAAAAGGCCCGGATGTTTTGGTCGGTGATCTCGATGTTGGAAACGCCGGTGTTGTGCTTCATCAGTTGCCGGAGGGTCTGCTTGCCGTGGTGCAGTTTACTCTTGTGGTCGGTCACGCCTTTCTGCATCTCGTCCAGCACTTTTTTCATGGCCTGTTGCAGCATTCCGGCGGAGAGCTTGGTGGCCTCCACGCAGAGGGCAACGGTGCGCTGGGTGACTTCTTCCTGCATGAGTGATTACCTCCTTTCTCCGCTGCCGTACAGATCGTGGTTCACCAGGGACGCATAGTAGCTGTCGATGGTGGCCGGGGCGTTATACAGGGCAGCCAGCAGATATTTCTTGATGTTGCGGACATAGGTGGTGTTCTCCCGCATACGGTCCAACACATACTCGATGTGAGAACTGTTCAGCTTCAGGAACCGGGATTTGACCACCTCCGCCGGATAGTCGTCCCCGGCAATGCGGATCGTTTCCCTGCGGGAACAGACGGTATCCACCATGAGTTCCACCAGTTCATTCAGCATATCCCGATCCAGCCGGTCATCCCGGCATAGATAGTCATACTCGATATTCTCCAAAATCAGTTCCCGATAGCTCTCTCGCTCCCGCATCCAGTCCCGTCCGGTTCGTTTGGTCTCTGCGGGGGTTTGGGGACTTGATTGGATAGGATTTGATCCTTCCGTACTTGATGAATCAGTATTTGATATTTGGTTACTTGATCCTTTAGTATTTAATTGTGCGGGTTTTTCCTGTTCAGGTTTTCCCAAGACAGGAGAATCCAAGACTGGTTTTACCTGAACTGGATTTTCCCGTTCAGGTTTTCCCGGTTTAGGTTCCGGCGGCCTGGGCTGCTCCAAAATCGTGTACTCGATGCTGCCGAGCCGCCCGTTGGCGTTGCGGACTCTTTCACGGATAATGTATCCCGCATCCTCCAGCTCCCGGACCGTAGCACAAATGCTGTCCACTCCATCCCGGCATATCCGCGCAAGACCTTTGGTGGTGTAGTCCCAATCCTCCGGCAAGGATAGCATGAGGGACAGCAGCCCCTTCGCTTTCAGCGACAGTGCCGTGTTCCGCAGATGATGGTTTGCCATCACCGTGTAGTCGCGGGTTTTCTCAATGCGAAATACCGCCATAATCTCACCTCCCTCCGGCGGTCTGGAAAAGTGTTCGTTTTCGGAAAAAATTCAATTCTGTGCCCACTTGCTTCTCCATGTGGGAAAACCTATGGACACTTGATTTGCATTTCCTACATGAAGAAATACCTTCGATTTCTCACCCCTTTCAATACAGTTTTCCGTGTACTTGATGGAAAGTAAAAACGCCATAGGATTCCCTATGGCGTTTGGGACAGGAAAAGGGTGCTGATATTTCACATCAGCACCCTTTATCCTGCCAGTATTTGATTTTTTGACTTCACATCGTGTTCCTTGCCTCTGAAAACATTGATTTTACTGGACTATCTCATGTTTTCTTATTAGGAGGCGGGGAACGCTGAACTTCTTTTTATTAGTCTTGTCTTTCGCAATATCTTCAACTTGATCAATTGCATTTTCTGCCATCGATAGTACCCCACTACCGATAGTTTGTGCAACTACGCCAGCACCACTTGCGGCTAATGCCCCACTGGCAGCGCCAAGTACCGCACCCGCTAAGATTCCAGCGGTCCCCTTTCCTTGAATTGCTGCGGAAATTGCTCCAACAGTAGCTCCAATTACCGCGCCAACGATGATGTGCCAAAATTGACCGTCATCGTCGGAGCGAATTATCGGGTTATTCCCACAGTATGCAAACATGTTGCTGGCAATGGAATTGCCCGAGTCTGTGCTGGCATAGGTATCCGCATTGATAAACCTATGATTCTCCGGGTCATAGTATCTGCTCTGCAGGTAATAGAATCCCGTTTCACTATCATAATAATATCCACGATATCTGAGCGGGTTGATCTCGGCCAGATCGCCCTCCGCAGAGATTATCTCGCCCCACGGGGAATAGATATATTCTGCCTGCATGACGCCATTTGCATCAATAATCTGGACGACGTCACCTTGCAAGTTGAGGATATAGTAATATGTCTCAAAGTCGCTGCCGTCAACGGAGTAGTTAAAAGCGAACGGGCGACCGGATTCGTCATAGAAGAAGTCCAGCGTCGTGGTTTCCGTCGGGGCCGTAATGACCTCACGGACGATTTTTCCGCTCTGCGTGAGATACTCATGCGTCACGGTCTCAGTCGAGGCCAGAACGCCAGAGATCGTGTGCTCTGTTTCGGCCGGTGTTGTGTCGTTTTCGCCCTCTTCCGGCTCATCGGCCTCGACCGGCTCGCCCTCGCCGCCGGACATGATCTCGCCGGGGCTGGTCGGCAGTGTCGGAACCGGGATCGCCTCTTCATACTGCGCATGAATGATCGTATCTTCGTAGATCGGGTCGACCTGCGTCGGCCACGAACCGCGATAGTTGTCCTCCGCGGAGAGAATTATCAGCGGAAAACAAAATTTTGTTTGCTGCAAGGAGTCACTTCCTCTCTGTAGGTTTTTGGGGAGACCTGCTAAAGATGAAAGTTTCGTCTTTAGCAGCTCTGCTTTCGACTCATCGATTTCTCGCGCCTATAATGTATCAATTCACGGTTTTCAGGATTGGTTTCTTCCAGTTGAACGTTTTTTGCGTCGAACTCCTCGTCTTAAAAAATATATTCCAACTATAATACCCGCTGCAATAAAGAGAATACACAAAATGGAAATCCACAAATTAACATAATTTTCGTAGATAACAGTCTCATGGCCATCTTTCACATAGACCAACATTTCGCTTGCTGTCGTCAAATAACCAGTCCATGAATAGTGATTTGAAATATAGTATCCATTTCCGTTTATTACAGAACTTTCTCTATTCATGGTATAGTATATTATAGAAAGCTTTTGTTGTTGCTCTATATCCAAGGCATCGCGGTCTGCCTTGTAGAGGGACATTTCTCCTGTGTTCCAATTCCAAAAGAGGAAGAAATCACCGCGTATTTCATGGATCACGAGATAGTCTCCCTCAAACCACAATTGATATGGATTTGTAGAAAAAGAATAGCATCCCCTTACTTTCCCGTCTTCTAACGTATAAAGCTTATCGCTGATTTGTATAGCGCATCGTCGTTCATCGGCGCCAAATGTCCATATTCTGGCATCCATTTTTGTGTTAGTTGGAAGTTCTTCCCATTTACACAGCTTTAAATACTGCTGAAGTTCTTCGTCGCTCTTTTGCACTAACGGAACGTTCATAAATACTATTGTATTAGCCGATGCGCTTCCAATTACAGAGCATAAAGACATCAATACGGCTATTATAAATACTTGATATCGTTTCATTGTGCACACCACTCTCGAATGCGCTCAATCCGATTATAGAGAGCTTCATATATATTAAATTTTCTCGTCGTTATCGGGTAAGTCTCACCCCAATTTGCATGAAATTCTCCCGATGGTGTACCAACTCCAGCTGAAGTAGTTATACCGTAATAATTTCTATCCTTGCCTTCTGCTATATTGAAGTCTAGGCCACCGCCAAGCCCGTAGTATGGTGTAAAAAGCGATCCGCCTATGGATTTTCCCGAGCCCTCAAGATCCGTAACATCGGGAGCAAACGTTACTGAAGTTGTTGCGGTAATTGAAGCGCTTGGACTGGCATTAGTTGTAATTCCTCCACCCATCGGTTGCCACTGGAATGCCACGTTGCCCTTCGAATCAGCAGAAACCATTGCCGTGAACGTGAAATCCGATACGCCAGGACTAACGTTTCCTGTTACACCATGCGATATAACAACATCTACGCTAGACGTTACCTTTTGGACAACCTTTACTGCGGCTTCGACAATATCCATGGCTTTCGACAGGAGTGCCTTGAACCAGCTATCGCCAGATTCATCCGTGTTTGAAACAGGATTATTCCCACAGTATACAAACATATTGCAGGAGACCGCATCGCTGGAGTCTGTGCTGACGTAAATGTCGGCATTAATAAATCTCCGGTTCGCAGGATCATAATAACGAGACTGCAAGTAATAGAATCCTGTCTCATTATCATAATAGTATCCGCGATATCTGAGAGGATTGATCTCAGCCAGTCTACCGGAGCTGGACACGATATTTCCCCATGCATCATATTCGTAGGTTGCGACAGACTCATACTCAAAGCCGGGGATGTAGTGAATCAGCTTTACCACGTCGCCCTGCAGGTTCAGGACGTAATAGTACGTTTTGAAACTCGTGCCATCCGTCGAGTACTTGAGTGCAAACGGCTTTCCGGATTCATCATAGATGAAATCCAGTACGGCTGTCAAGCTATCATTTGTCTTAATCGTCTCTCTGGCTACCTTGCCGCTCAGGGTGAGATACTCGTGCGTGACCGTCTGCGTTCCGGTGACGTGCATCCCCTGCGGGGAGACGGTTTCATCTTCAGCAGGAACGTCCGCCTCGACCGGCTCGCCCTCGCCGCCGGACATGATCTCTCCCGGGTCGGTCGGCTGCGGCGGGATAGTCACATCACTCTGTAATTTTCCTGTCACAGTAATATCACTGTGGATTGGCAACGTGTACTTCTCCCAAGTCACGATATATCCAACGGGCGCAAACGGTGAAGGATAGTCGCTGTTTTTCAAAACGTACCCATCCGTAACGGTCAGCGTGCCGATTTGTGCACCATCGAAAATGAAGGTAACGACATGGGACGAATTGTCGGAATAGATAACATTTATGATCGTATTCTTTATGATCCTTGTCGTTGATTTATCCCAGTGCCCGGTATACCCCTCCTTTGCCGGAATTTCCGGGTAGTCGCTGTCCTGCAGCGTGTACCCAACTTCAACCTTCATGGTTTTGAGCACCTTGGCATCCGCGCGGAACACAACCGTGTACTGCTTTGTAACGATTACAGGCTCATAGACCGCGTCGATCGTGATGTCGCTATGAATCGCAGCAGTATATCTCTTCCATGAACCTTTATAGCCGCTCTTTGCGGGCACGGTTGGGTAGTCACTGGCCTTTAAGGTGTAACCGTCTTTGACCGTCATGGTCTTGACGACCGTATTGTCGGCCTTGAAGGTAACGGTATACTTCGCCACGACTGCCGTATATTTCGCCTGCACCGTGACATTGCTGTGCACCGCCGACGTATACTTCACCCACTCGCCGGTATAGCCGGTCTTGGTGGGAACGGCGGGGTAGTCGCTGTCCTTGAGAACGTAGCCATCCTCGACGGTCATGGTCTTGACGGTCGCGCCGTCGGCTTGGAAGGTG
>OGJH01002619.1_pt1 | contig 11019 bp, 10 predicted proteins | sample 1572021 | NCBI WGS metagenome assembly OGJH01 (sample SAMEA2582098, study PRJEB24529) | metagenome | biome: Human gut stool | place: China | collected 2011
ACCAATGACACGGGGATTTTCAGTCCCCTGCTCTACCGACTGAGCTACAGAGGCGCACCGGACGATGATTATTATACCCGAAATTCTGGATTTGTAAAGAGGAAAATGCAAATTTTTTCGAAAAAAATCAGACTTTTCTTGAAAAATGCGTCCGGACGATAAATAATAGAAGTGGATTTTTGATGCTTTCCGGCCGGGCCGGGCCGACGGCGGGGGACGAAACGCAAAATTGACATTGACAACAACCTATGGTTTAATAGAAAACTAGAAAACGATTCGGCCGGCAAAGGGTACGGGGCGTATCCGTGCAGACCGGGAGGGTGAACATGGCAAGAAAACAGGAATACGGTAACGAGAGCATTACTTCATTAAAGGGTGCGGACCGCGTCCGCAAGCGCCCGGCGGTCATCTTTGGCTCGGACGGTGTGGAGGGCTGCGCCCATTCGATCTTTGAGATCGTCTCCAACTCCATCGACGAGGCCCGCGACGGCCACGGCGACACCATCAACGTGACCCGCTGCAAGGACGGCAGCGTCATCGTCGAGGACTTTGGCCGCGGCATGCCCGTGGACTGGAACAACGGCGAGGGCCGCTACAACTGGGAGCTGCTGTTCTGCGAGATGTATGCAGGCGGCAAATACGGCGAGGGCGAGGACAACTACGAGTTCAGCCTGGGCCTGAACGGTCTGGGCCTGTGCGCCACCCAGTATTCGTCTGCCTGGATGACGGCCGACATCTACCGCGACGGCTATCATTATCATCTGGACTTCAAAAAGGGCGAGAACGTCGGCGGCCTGCAAAAGGAACCTTATAAGGGCCGCCGCACCGGAAGCATCATCCACTGGAAGCCGGACGACGAGGTCTTCACCGACATCGACGTGCCCGGCAGCTATTACAAGGATGTGCTGCGCCGTCAGGCCGTCGTCAACGCGGGGCTGACCCTGAACTTCACCGACGAAAAGGAGAAGGACCCCGCCACCGGCAAGGCCTGGAAGGAGAGCTGGTGCTACGAGCACGGCATCGCCGACTACGTGGCCGAGACGGCGGGCGAGGACACCCTGACCCCGGTGTTCAGCTGCGAGAGCGAGGCCACCGGCCGCGACCGCGAGGACCAGCCGGAATATAAGGTGAAGATGAGCGCGGCCTTCTGCTTCTCCAATAAGGTGCAGCTGCTGGAATATTACCACAACTCCTCCTGGCTGGAGCACGGCGGCAGCCCCGAACACGCGGTGCGCACGGCCTTCGTCTACCAGATCAACAAGTACCTGAAGGACAAGAATCTTTATAAGAAGGGCGAGAGCGCCATCAGCTTTCAGGATGTGCAGGACTGCCTGGTCTATGTCTCGTCCAGCTTCTCCACCCGCACCAGCTACGAGAACCAGACCAAGAAGGCCATCACCAACAAATTCGTCTCGCAGGCGATGACGGATTTTTTGAAGCACTATCTGGAAGTCTACTTCCTCGAAAAGCCGGAGGAAGCCCAGAAGATCTGCCAGCAGGTCCTGGTCAACAAGCAGAGCCGGGAACACGCCGAAAAGACGCGCCAGAGCATCAAAAAGACGCTCTCCACCCAGATCGACCTCGCCAACCGGGTGCAGAAGTTCGTGGACTGCCGCACCAAGGATGCTTCCCGCCGCGAGCTGTATATCGTCGAGGGCGATTCGGCTATGGGTGCCGTCAAGCAGAGCCGCGACAGCGAGTATCAGGCCATCATGCCCATCCGCGGCAAGATCCTGAACTGCCTCAAGGCCGACTATGCCCGCATCTTCAAGTCGGACATCATCGTGGACCTCATCAAGGTGATGGGCTGCGGCGTCGAGCTGGGCGGCAAGCACAACAAGGAGCTGGCGACCTTCAATCTGGACAATCTGCGGTACAACAAGATCGTCATCTGTACCGATGCCGATGTGGACGGCTACCAGATCCGCACCCTGGTGCTGACCATGCTCTACCGCCTGACGCCCACCCTCATCAACGAGGGCTATGTCTACATCGCGGAGTCGCCGCTGTACGAGATCACCACCAAAGACCGCACCTATTTCGCTTACACCGAGCCGGAGAAGGCGGCGTTCCTGAAGGAGATCGGCGAGAAGAAATACACCATCCAGCGCTCGAAAGGTCTGGGTGAGAACGACCCGGAGATGATGTGGCTGACCACCATGAACCCGGAGAGCCGCCGCCTCATCAAGGTGCTGCCCACCGATGTGGAGGAGACCGCCCGCGTGTTCGACCTGCTGCTGGGCGACAACCTCGCCGGACGCAAGGAGCACATCGCAGAGCACGGCGCAGAGTATCTGGACGATCTGGATGTGTCTTGACCTCTCCGTCCATGCTGCGCAGTGCCGCTGCTCCTGACAGGAGAGCTGTCGAGCGTGAGCGAGACTGAGAGGTTTATTTAGAGGATAAAAGAAGAATGGCAAAACGAACAACAAAGAAAACACTCAAGCCGGTCCGCCCGCAGCTGGGCGACGGCGTTGAGATCCTGAATGCGGGCAGTGTGCTGGAAGACCCCATCACCCGCACGCTGGAGACCAACTATATGCCCTATGCGATGAGCGTCATCGTCTCCCGCGCTCTGCCGGAGATCGACGGCTTCAAACCCGCCCACCGCAAACTGCTGTACACGATGTACGGCATGGGCCTGCTCAAGGGGGCCCGCACCAAATCCGCCAACATCGTGGGCAGCACCATGCACCTGAACCCCCACGGCGATGCGGCCATCTACGACACCATGGTCCGCATGGGCCGGGGCAACGAGAGCCTGCTGGTGCCCTATGTGGACAGCAAAGGCAACTTCGGCAAGGCCTACAGCCGGGATATGTCCTGTGCAGCGGCCCGTTACACCGAGGCCAAGCTCGAAGGCGTCTGCGAGGAGCTGTTCCGGGACATCGACCGGGAGACGGTCGATTTCGTCCCCAACTACGACGGCACTACCACCGAGCCGACCCTTCTGCCGGTCACGTTCCCCACCATCCTGGCCAACAACACACTGGGCATTGCCGTCGGCATGGCCTGCAACATCTGCTCGTTCAATCTGGTCGAGCTGTGCAACACCACCATCGCCCTGATGAAGGACCCCCGGCATGACATCTCCACCACGATGCCGGCCCCGGATTTCGTGGGCGGCGGCCAGATCTTGTACGACGAAGCCCAGATGCGGGAGATCTACGAGAACGGCCGCGGCAGCGTCCGGGTCCGTGCCCGTTATAATGTGGTGCCCGGCGAGAACATGCTGGAGATCACCCAGATCCCGCCTACCACGACGGTGGAAGCCATCATGGACAAGATCGCCGAGCTGGTCAAGGCCGGAAAGATCAAAGAGATCAGCGACATGCGCGATGAGACCGACCTGAACGGCCTCAAGCTGACCCTCGACCTCAAGCGCGGCGTGGACGCCGAAAAGCTGATGGCCAAGCTGTTCAAGACCACCCCGCTGGAAGACAGCTTCAGCGCCAACTTCAACATTCTGGTCTCCGGTCAGCCGAAGGTCATGGGTGTGCGGGAAATTTTGAATGAGTGGACGGCGTTCCGGATGGAATGCGTCCGCCGCCGTACCTTCTTCGACCTTCACGGCAAGGAAAAGCGCCTGCATCTGCTTCAGGGTCTGGCCGCCATCCTGCTGGACATCGACAAGGCCATCCACATCATCCGCACCACCGAGGAGGAGACCGAGGTCGTGCCCAACCTGATGATCGGCTTCGGCATCGACGAGGTGCAGGCCGACTATGTGGCCGAGATCAAGCTGCGCCACCTGAACCGGGAGTACATCCTCAAGCGCACCGGGGAGATCGAGCAGCTGGAGAAGGACATCGCCGACCTGAACGACATTCTGGCAAAGCCCGCCCGCATCCGGAAGATCATCATCAAAGAGCTGACGGATGTTGCCAAAAAGTACGCCCAGCCCCGCCGCAGCGAAATCCTGTACGATCTGCCGGAGGAGGAGAGCGGCACCGAGGAAGAGGTCATCCCGGATTATCCGGTCACCGTCTTCTTCACCCGCGAGGGTTACCTGAAAAAGATCCCGCCCCAGAGCCTGCGCACCGCCGGTGCCCACAAGCTCAAGGAGGGCGACGAGATCATCCAGCAGGTGGAGACCCGCAACAACGTGGAGGCGCTCTTCTTCACCGACCGGCAGCAGGTGTACAAGGTGCGCCTGAACGAACTGGAAGACGGAAAAGTGGCGCAGATGGGCATTTTTATTCCGGGCCGTCTGGGCATGGACGAGGGCGAGAACGTTCTGGCCATGGTCATCACGAGCGATTATTCCGGCTTCATGCTCTTCTTCTTTGCGAGCGGCAAGTGCGCCAAGATCCCGCTGAACTCCTATGCCACCAAGCTGAACCGCCGCAAGCTGCTCAAGGCCTACTGCGACAAGGAAACGCTGGCGAAGATGGTCTTCCTGCCCGAAGAGACGGAGCTTGCCATCCGCACCAGCGCGGGCCGGATGCTGCTGGTGGGCACAGCGCAGATCAGCGCCAAGGCCACCCGCGACAGTCAGGGCGTGGCGGTCGTCACCCTGAAGAAGAACCAGCACATCGCGTCGGTCGTTCCGGCGGAGACGCTGGAACTGGCCAACCCCCACCGCTACCGCGTCCGCAGCCTGCCCGCCACCGGTGCCCTCATCCGCACCGAGGACGAAGGCGAGCAGCTGACGCTTCTGTAAAGGAGACGACACTATGCAAAACATCGACCTGATCTGTGTGGGCAAGCTCAATGCAAAATACTTTGCAGAGGGCGTGGCCGAGTACCAGAAGCGTCTGGCGGCCTTTGCGTCCTTCCGGATCATCGAGCTGCCGGAAGAAAAGATCGAGGAGAAGAACGCCTCCGATGCGGTGGTGAAAAAGGCGCTGGAAAAGGAAGGAAAAGCCATCCTCTCCAACGTCCGCAAAGGTGCAGCCATCGTGGCCCTGTGCATCGAGGGGAAACAGATCTCCTCGGAGGAGCTGGCCTGCTTCCTGGCCGACCGCGCAGGCAGCGGGGCAGGGGATGTGGCCTTCGTCATCGGCTCGTCCCACGGGCTGGCCGATGAGGTCAAGCGGGCGGCGGCGCTCAAATTCAGCATGGGCCGCATCACGATGCCCCATCAGCTGGCCCGCCTGGTGCTGACGGAACAGCTCTACCGCGCCTGCACCATCAATGCGGGCATGAAATACCACAAGTAACGGCCCGCAGCGCCCGGCCCCCATATTTGGAGGCGCAAAGCATTGACGGAGCGGGCAAAACATGGTAGCATAAAGATATACGGCAGTTGGGAAAGCTGCCGCAACACAACACACGACACGGCAAGCCAGCCGCGGACGGAAAGGATGTTATTACAATGGAACAGAGCGAAAAGACCCTTGATATGATCGTCAACCTCTGCAAGAACCGTGGTTACGTGTTCCCCGGTTCGGAGATCTATGGCGGTCTTGCCAACAGCTGGGATTACGGCCCGCTGGGCGTCGAGTTCAAGAACAACGTCAAGAAAGCATGGCTGAAGAAGTTCGTGCAGGAAAGCCCCTACAACGTGGGCCTGGATGCAGCCATCATCATGAATCCGCAGACCTGGATCACCACCGGTCACGTGGCGGGCTTCTCGGACCCGCTGCTGGACTGCCGCGCCTGCAAGGCACGTCACCGTGCCGACAAGCTCATCGGCGACGAGCACCCCGAAGTGAACGTCGATGCCATGAGCTTTGACGAGATGGACCAGTTCATCGCCGAGCACGAGGACATCGTCTGCCCCGTCTGCGGCAAGCATGACTTCACTCCCATCCGCAAGTTCAACCTGATGTTCAAGACGGCCATCGGCGTCACCGAGGACAGCTCCTCGACCTGCTACCTCCGCCCGGAGACCGCACAGGGCATCTTCGTCAACTTTGCCAACATCCAGCGCACCACCCGCCGCAAGCTGCCCTTCGGCGTCTGCCAGGTCGGCAAGGCCTTCCGCAACGAGATCACGCCGGGCAACTTCACCTTCCGTACCCGCGAGTTCGAGCAGATGGAGTGCGAGTTCTTCTGCAAGCCGGGCACCGACCTGGAGTGGTTCGCTTACTGGAAGGATTACTGCGAGAACTGGCTGCTGAGCCTGGGCATCCAGAAGGAGCACCTGCGCCTGCGTGACCACGAGCCCGCAGAGCTGGCTTTCTACAGCCGTGCCACCACTGATATCGAATATGCCTTCCCGTTCACCGACTGGGGCGAGCTGTGGGGCATTGCCGACCGCACCAACTACGACCTGAGCCGCCATCAGGAGGCTTCCGGCAAGAGCCTGGAGTACTTCGACAGCGAGACCAACGAGCACTACATCCCCTACGTCATCGAGCCGTCTCTGGGCTGTGACCGTGTGGCGCTGGCCTTCCTGTGCGAGGCCTACGACGAAGAGCACCTCGTGGATGCCAAGGGCAAGGAGGATGTCCGCACCGTTCTGCACCTGCATCCGGCGCTGGCTCCCTACAAGTGCGCTGTCCTGCCCCTGAGCAAGAAGCTGGGCGACAAGGCAATGGAGATCCGCAACGAGCTGAGCAAGTACTTCATGGTCGATTACGACGATACCGGTTCCATCGGCAAGCGTTACCGCCGTGAGGATGAGATCGGCACCCCGTACTGCATCACCGTGGACTTTGACACCGTCGGCGACGAGGCCAAGGGCATCGCAGCAGACAACTGCGTCACCGTCCGCGACCGCGACACCATGGAGCAGGTCCGTATGCCCATCTCTGAGCTGAAGAGCTACATTGAGAGAAAGATCGAGTTCTGAATTTTTTGATTTCAGAGCGATAAAATCAGCCCCGCCGTTGCAATTTCGGCGGGGCTGTGGTATAGTATAAATAGACGAAGAGAATGCTGCCCGGCAAACGGTCAGCACCTTTCCGGCATGTCAACTATAAAAAGTGACCGCACGAGTTGGGAGCTGGGCGGTCACTTTTTATGTGTAAAGATCTTCCATGCGATGTCGAACATGCCAAAGCCGACGGTTGCAAGCAGCGTCAGCAGAGCTAAAGTCTCCAAGAGCGTCATGAAGCATCCCCCCTTCCGCATAAAACGTCGGGGGTGCATAAAAATTGTCTGCCTCCCCGACGCAGGGCCGGAAAGGTGAACGGACCGCATGCCGTATGTGGGCAGCATTCTCATAAGCCAGTATACCAGACGTTTTGCCCTTTTTCAACGGGGCGGGACGTCTTTTTCTGTTTCGGCTGTGGACATCCCCTCGGAAAAAGGGTATACTGGACACAAGATCAACTGTGTGCCGTTTTTGCACGGCGGAAAGGAACTTTTGTGGAAAACTTCAACGAACTGCTGAAAAAATATGCCGATTTCATTGTCCGGGTGGGGGTGAACCCCCAGCCGGGCCAGACTCTTATCATCCGTTGCTCGCTGGAGGCTGCTCCGCTGGCCCGGCTGTGCGTCCGCAGTGCCTTTGAGGCCGGGGCGCGGGATGTGCAGGTGGACTGGAACGACAATGCCGTTTCCCGCAGCCGCATGGAACTGGGCAGCGAGGAGGCCCTGACGGACTTCAAGCCTTACCAGCTGCGCCGCTATCTGGACTACGCCGAAAGCGAAGGCAGCGTCTGCGTGCTGCACCTCATCGCCGATGATCCGGAGGTCTACGCCGGGCTGGACAGCGCCAAGATCAGCCGGGTGAACGCCGCCAACCGGAAATTCATGGCCCCGTGGCGGGAGTACACCATGAACGACCGGGTCCAGTGGTCCATCGCTGCCATGCCGAGCGCGCCGTGGGCGAAGAAGATGTTCCCCGACCTCGACACCGATGCCGCCATCGAGAAACTGTGGCAGCTCATCTTTGATGTCTGCCGTGTGACTGGCGGCGACCCGGTGGGCGAGTGGAAAGCACACCTCGACCGCCTGATGACCCTGCGCGACAAGATGAACGCCTTCGACCTCGAAAGCGTCCACTTCAAGAGCAGCAACGGCACCGACCTGACCGTCGGTCTGGCCGACAAGGCCAGCTGGGAGAGCGCCGGCAGCAGGAACGAGAAGGGCGTGGAGTTCCTGCCCAACATCCCCACCGAAGAGGTCTTCACCGCGCCCCACAAGGACAAGGTGAACGGCGTCGTCTACGGCACCAAGCCCTACGTCTTCAACGGCCAGCTCATCAAGGGCTTCCATGTGACCTTCCAAGACGGTAAGGTCGTGGAGCATGGTGCCGAGGAGGGCGCTGACCTGCTGGGTCAGCTGCTGGACACCGATGAGGGTGCCCGCAGCATCGGCGAAGTGGCGCTCGTGCCCGCTTCCAGCCCCATCAACCGCAGCGGTGCCCTGTTCTACAGCACCCTGTTCGATGAGAACGCCGCCTGCCACATCGCCTTCGGCGCCAGCTATCCCGGCACCACGGCCGACGGCACCCGCCTTTCCAAGGAGGAGCTGCTGGAGCGCGGCATGAACCAGTCGGCCATCCACGAGGACGTCATGATCGGTGCGGAGGACAGCGAGATCACCGGCAAATGCCGCGACGGCCGCACCGTGACCCTCTTCCAAAACGGTGTCTGGGCGCTGTAAGAGATTTTTCAACGAAATCTCTTGCATATTTTGCCGGAGTATGGTATATTCTATTTGTACGATATAACTTTTATGGAACGTGGGCCGCAAGGTCCGCGTTTCTTGTTTGTTTGGAGGTTTTTTATGGCGAAGCAGTCTGGCGGCAACACCGCGCAGAGAGTGGAAGCGCTTGTCCGTCCCACGGTGGAAGGCATGGGTCTGCGCCTGTGGGATGTGGTTTTTGAGAAGGAAGGGCCGGACTGGTATCTTCGCATCCTCATCGACCGGGACGGCACCATGGATACCGACACCTGTGCAGAGGTGTCCCACGCACTGGACCCCATTCTGGATGAGGCAGACCCCATCGACCAGAGCTATTATCTCGAGGTGGGCAGCCCCGGCCTTGGCCGCAAGCTGACCCGCCCGGAGCACTACGAGGCACTGAAGGGCCAGAAGGTGCGGGCAAAGCTCATCCGCCCCAACGCCGACGGCGTGCGGGAGCTGTCCGGCATCCTGACCGGCCGCGAGGGCAGCACCGTGACGCTGGAAACCGAGAACGGCCCCGTGACCTTTGAGGTGAATGCAGCCTCCGGCGTGCAGCTGTGCGACGACGAGGATCTGTTCAACTGAGAAGCACCGTCTCTGATGGAGAAAAGAGAACAAAATATATAGGAGGAACCCGAAAAATGACAGCAGCGAATAAGGACTTTTTTGAAGCGCTCTCCATGCTGGAGCATGAGCGCGGCATCACCGCAGAATACCTGATCGAAAAGATCAAGGCGGCTATCATCATTGCCGTCAAGAAGAACTACGAGGTCGAGGAGGATCACATCCGTGTGGATATCGACCCCGACACCGGCCGCTTTGATGTGGCACTGATTCAGGACATCGTGGCAGACGAGGACTGGTACGACGAGCACGCCGAGATCGGTGTGACCGAGGCACGCAAGATCCGCAGCAGCTACGAGGTGGGCGACCGCATCATCACCCCGCTCAAGACTCGCGATTTTGGCCGTATTGCCGCCCAGACCGCAAAGCACGTCATCCGTCAGGGCATCCGCGAGGCCGAGCGCAGCCAGCAGCTGAGCGAGATCCAGAGCCGCGCCCATGACATCATCCAGGCCACCGTGACCCGTGTGGACAACGAGAAGGGCATCGTGGCCCTGGACCTGGGCAAGGGCGGCGAGGCCATCCTGCCCCGCAACGAGCAGGTGCCCGGCGAGACCTACACCGAGGGCGAGACCCTGCAGGTCTACGTTGTGGACGTCGTCAGCGGTGAGCGCGGTGCCCGCGTTATGATCAGCCGCACCCATCCGGGCCTGGTCAAGCGTCTGTTCGAGCTGGAAGTGCCGGAGATCTACGACGGTACCGTCGAGGTCAAGGCCATCAGCCGCGAGGCCGGTGCCCGCACTAAGATGGCCGTCTGGTCCAAGGACCCCAACGTCAACCCCGTTTCTGCCTGCATCGGCCCCCACGGCGACCGTGTGGCCGCTGTCGTCGAGAAGCTGGGCGGCGAGAAGATCGACATCGTGAAGTGGAGCGAGGATGTCTCCGAGTTCATCTCGGCAGCCCTCAGCCCCGCCAAGGTGCTCAAGGTCGAGCTGCTGCCCGGCGAGACCCGCTCCTGCCGCGTGACCGTGCCGGACCAGCAGCTGAGCCTGGCCATCGGCAACAAGGGCCAGAACGCCCGCCTGTGCGCCCGCCTGACCGGCTACAACATCGACATCCGCCCCGAGAGCGGCTACTACGGCGAGGAAGAGCCGAAGGCTGCCGAGGCTGAGAAGACCGAAGACACCGCCGCAGAATAAGCGCGGAACACCTGCCGAAGGAGGGAAAACCGGATGGCACAAAAGAAGATCCCTGCCCGCCAGTGCATCGGCTGCCTGACCAGCCGCCCCAAGAAGGAACTGGTGCGTGTGGTGCGCGCACCCAGCGGAGAGATCAGCATCGACCCCGTGGGCAAGAAGCCCGGCCGCGGTGCTTACCTCTGCCCGGATGCCGCCTGCCTTGCAAAGGCAAAAAAGAAGAAGGCGCTGGAGCGCTGCTTTGAGCAGCCGGTCCCCGCCGAGGTATACGATGCACTGGCCCAGCAGCTGGCCAGTGTGGAAGCAGAAAAGGAGGCCGACCGCGATGGCAAAGAAGCATAACGCCCCCGCAAAACCGGCCCTTGAGCCGAATGAGGCCCTGTTCCAGGCCGTGAGCCTCTGCCGCAAGGCGGGCGCTCTGACCATGGGCTTTGACGCGGTGGAAGACGCCGTCGTCAAGGGCAAGGCATGGCTCGTGATGACTGCATCCGACGCCAGCCCCAAGACCGTGCAGCGGCTCAACTACGCTGTGGGCGATATGGTGGACGTCATCCCCATGCCGCTGACACAGGATAAGCTGGCTGACATCAGCCGCAAACCGGTGGCCATTTATGCCGTCACCGACCGCAACCTCGCCAAGCTCTGCTTTGACCGGCTGACGGCGTGCGGAGCGATTCAAACTGAGGAGGATATGAGCGAATGACCGTAAAATATAAAGTGAGCGATTTTGCAAAGG
>OGJH01002621.1_pt1 | contig 11016 bp, 10 predicted proteins | sample 1572021 | NCBI WGS metagenome assembly OGJH01 (sample SAMEA2582098, study PRJEB24529) | metagenome | biome: Human gut stool | place: China | collected 2011
CCGCCGCCCGCGTGGCGGTGCCCGGCTGCCATGCCACCGGGTTTATCGCACCCGTTGCGCCGCTGGTGGAGTGGGGGCTTATCCCCAAGGCTGCGCACCTTTCGGTCACGAGCCTGACCGGCTACAGCGGCGGCGGCAAAAAGATGATCGCCGAGTACGAGGGCGAGCGCGTCAACACGGCGCTGAACGCCCCGCGCCCCTACGGTCTGGCGCTGCACCACAAGCACCTGCCGGAGATGACCGCCGTCACAGGGCTGGACACCGCGCCCAATTTTGTGCCGATCGTGGCCGACTACTACGCCGGTATGGAGACGATGATCCCGCTGGATCTGGCGGCGCTCGGCATCACGGCGCAGGCTGTGGCCGATACGCTGGCCGGCTACTACGCCGGGCAGGCGATGATACGGGTGCATCCGCTCGGCGAAGGAACGGACGGAGGCTTTCTGGCCGCCAACAAGCTTGCAGGCAAGGACACGCTGGAGATCTTCTGCCTGCCCAACCCGGACGGCACCCAGCTGCAGCTGATCAGCTTGTTTGATAACCTGGGAAAAGGCAGCTCCGGCGCCGCCGTACAGTGCATGAACCTGATGCTGGGGCTGGAGGAAACGAAAGGGCTTGCGCGATAAAGGCTTCCCCCTTGGGGGAAGCTGTCACCGAAGGTGACTGATGAGGGGCGAACTTTCCGAAGCAGCCCGTTCACGGGCAATCACGGCAGACGCGCCCCTCATCCGGCCTGCGGCCACCTTCCCCCTAGGGGGAAGGCTTCAAGGTTTGCTACATATTAAAAGAGGGGTACATACAATGTCTGAATTTAAATCCATCCCCGGCGGCATCTGCGCGCCTAAGGGGTTCTCGGCGGCGGGTGTGCATTGCGGCATCCGCCACAACCACGCCAAAAAGGATCTGGCACTTATCAAGGCATCGGTGCGCTGCGCGGGCGCGGGCTGCTATACCACCAACAAGGTCTACGGCGCACCCATCACGGTTGACCGTGAGCATCTAGCGGACGGCTGCGCGCAGGCCATCGTTGTGAACAGCGGCAATGCCAACACCTGCGCGCCGAACGGCCTGCAGCTTGCGCGGGATACCTGCGGCCTTGTGGCCGAGGCACTCGGCATCCGCGCCGAGGATGTGCTGCCCTCCTCCACCGGTGTCATCGGGCAGGAGATGAGCATCGAGCCGTTTGCCCGCGGCATCCCCGAGGCTGCCGCCAAGCTGGCCGCCGATGAGGCAGGCAGCCATGACGCCGCCACCGCCATCATGACCACTGACACCCACCCCAAGGAGCTTGCGCTGGAGTTCACGGTGGGCGGCAAGCCGGTGCGCATCGGCGCCATCGCCAAGGGCAGCGGCATGATCCACCCGAACATGGCCACGATGCTCCTCTTTATGACGACCGATGCCAAGGTCACGCCGGCCACCCTGCAGAAGGCGCTCTCCACCGTGGTGCCCGCGACCTTCAACCAGATCTCGGTGGACGGCGATACCTCCACCAACGACACGGTGCTGCTGCTGGCGTCCGGCCTGTCGGGTGCAGAAATCGTTGACGGTACGCCTGATTATGATACCTTCGTTGCCGCGCTGACCGAGGCCGCCGAGCAGCTCAGCCGTGAGCTGGCCGGGGACGGCGAGGGCGCGACCAAGCTGCTGGAATGCACCGTCACCGGTGCGCCCGACCTGCTGACCGCCCGCGCTGTGTCCAAGAGCGTCATCCACTCGACCCTGTTCAAGGCAGCCATGTTCGGTGCGGACGCCAACTGGGGCCGCGTGCTCTGTGCCATCGGCTACACGCCGGGGGATTTTGACATCAGCCGGACCTCGGTGCGGCTCAAGAGCAAGGCAGGCGAGGTCTTTGTCTGCGAGAACGCCGCCTACCACCCCTACAGCGAGGACGAGGCCGCCAAGGTGCTGCAGGAGAATGAAATCGACATCCTTGTAGATCTTGGCAGCGGCAGCGCCACCGCCAAGGCATGGGGCTGCGATTTGACCTATGATTATGTGAAAATTAACGGGGACTACAGAACCTGAAAAGGCTTCCCCCAAGGGGGAAGCTGTCGGCGAAGCCGACTGATGAGGGGGAAAGCTGCCCGGAACCGGTCCGCTTCCGGGCAACAACCCGGCAAAGGACGGTTGCGGCAAAGCCGCCCCTCATCCGGCCCTGCGGGGCCACCTTCCCCCCAAGGGGAAGGCTTTAGGAGTAGGGGATGTGGAGGAAAACGATGAAAAACGAACAAATGGCCCTGCTTTTCAGCGAGGCTACACCGTATATCCAAAAATACCACGGCAAGACGCTGGTGATTAAGTACGGCGGCAATGCCATGGTCAACGATGAGCTCAAGCTTGCGGTTATGAACGACCTTGTCACGCTGACGCTGCTGGGCGTGCGCGTGGTGCTGGTACACGGCGGCGGGCCGGCCATCAACGATATGCTCAAAAAGGTCGGCAAGGAATCCCGCTTCGTCAACGGCCTGCGCTATACCGATGCCGAAACGATGGGCATTGTGCAGCAGGTGCTGGCCGGGCGGGTCAACAAGGATCTTGTCGCGCTGCTCAAGGGGCGCGGCGTCGGGCTTTGCGGCATGGACGGCCAGATGATTATGTGTCGGCGCAAAACCGATGCCGACCTCGGCTTTGTGGGCGAGATCGAGCGGGTCAACACAACGCTGATCGACCACCTGCTGGCGGACAGCTTTATCCCGGTCATCGCCACGGTCGGCATGGACAAGAACGGCGTGCCCTACAACATCAACGCCGACACGGCGGCGGCTGAAATTGCGATTGCGCTGCACGCGGAAAAGCTCGTCAGCATGACGGATATTGTCGGCCTGCTCCGCGACAAAAACGATGAATCGACGCTGATCCCCGAGGTCGAGCTTTCCGAGATCGAGGGCTACAAGGCGGCGGGCGTCATCGCGGGCGGTATGCTGCCCAAGATCGAGGGCATGGCGGACGCCATCCGGCAGGGCGTGCATGAGGCAGTCATCATTGACGGCCGGATGCCGCACTCGATCCTGCTGGAAATGTTCAGCGACAGAGGCGCCGGCACGATGTTCTATCAGAGAGAAAACCGGTAAATGGCTTCCCCTTCGGGGGAAGCTGTCAGCGGCCCCGCCCGCTGACTGATGAGGGCGAAGTGTTTGGCGCGGTTCCGCAAACGGGCAGCCGCAGGACACTTGCCCCTCATCCGGCCTGCGGCCACCTTCCCCCCAAGGGGGAAGGCTCCAAAGCGGGCAGCTCCGGCACACCCGCCCCTCATCCGGCCCTTCGGGCCGCCTTCCCTCGAAGGGGAAGGCTTTTGCGTATGATAAAAAGGGGGTCACCCAATTGAATACCGAAAAAGTTATTTCCCGTGATAACGACTACATCCTCCACACCTACGCCCGCAGCCCGGTTGCGCTGGTGGCGGGCGAGGGCATGGTCGCGCGGGATGCCGAGGGCAGACGGTACCTCGACTTTACCTCCGGCATCGGCGTCAATTCGCTGGGGTACTGCCACCCCGCATGGGTGCGCGCCGTGGCCGGGCAGGCGGCTGCCCTGCAGCATACCTCCAACCTGTATTATACCGAGCCGTGCGGCGCGCTTGCGCAGGCGCTCTGCGCCCGCACCGGGCTGGATGCCGTTTTCTTCGGCAATTCGGGTGCCGAGGCCAACGAGGGTGCCATCAAGTGCGCCCGCAAATACAGCGTGGACACCTACGGCCCCGCCCGCAATAAGGTCATCACCCTCGTCAACTCGTTCCACGGCCGCACGCTGGCTACCCTGACCGCCACCGGGCAGGATGTGTTCCACCACGACTTCGGGCCGTTCCCCGCAAACTTTGACTATGTGCCCGCAGGTGACTTTGCCGCGCTGGAAAGGGCCGCCGATGCCGACACCTGCGCCGTCATGCTGGAGCTGGTGCAGGGCGAGGGCGGCGTTGTCGCGCTGGATGCGGACTATGTTGCCAGAGTCGCGGCGTTCTGCAGGGAAAAGGACATTCTCCTCCTTGTGGACGAGGTGCAGACCGGCGTAGGGCGCACCGGGCGGTTTCTGGCATGTGAGCATTTCGGCCTGAAGCCCGACATCGTCACGCTGGCCAAGGGGCTGGGCGGCGGTCTGCCGATTGGTGCGGTCGTGATGAGCCAAAAGGTGGCGGCCCATATGGGCCCCGGCTCCCACGGCTCGACCTTCGGCGGCAACCCGGTCTGCTGTGCCGGTGCGCTGGCTGTGCTGGACACGATGGACGAGGCTTTTCTCGCGCAGGTCAGGGAGCGCGCCGCCCAGCTGCGCGCCGGGCTGGCCGCGCTGCCGCATGTGCAGCAGGTCAGCGGCCTTGGCCTGATGGTGGGCATCGAGCTTGCGGACGGCATCAAGGCCGCTGAGGTCCGCGCCGCCTGCGAGCGCGAGGGTCTGCTGGTGCTGACCGCCAAGACCCGCCTGCGGCTGCTGCCGCCGCTGATCCTGACCGCCGATGATGTTGCGGCGGCTCTTGCCACCCTGCGCCGGGTGCTGGAAAACACCCGCAGCTGAGGCCGCCCCCCCCTTGACAGCCATGGTATACTGGTTGTATTACTGCCAAGGGGGAGAAAATGGCAAAAGAAACGCTGCAACAAAAAATTAAGCGGGTGCTGGGGCGGTTCACACCGGGGCGCATCGCCGTTATCATGCTGGGCACGGCGATCCTGTCCTTCGGCATCCACAATATCCACCAGCGCACCGCCATCACCGAGGGCGGCATCATCGGGCTGGTGCTGCTCATCAACCATTGGCTGGGGGTGCCGCCCTCGGTCGCCTCGCCCCTGCTGGATGCAGCCAGCTACGCGCTGGCGTTCAAGTTTCTGGGGTGGGACTTTCTGCTCTCGGCGGGCATTGCCAGCGTCAGTCTGGCCGGGTTTTACCGCCTCTGGGAGTGTCTGCCCCCGATGCTGCCCGACCTGACGCCCTACCCGCTGGCGGCGGCGCTGCTGGGCGGCGCGTTTGTCGGCATCGGCGTCGGGCTGATCGTGCGGCAGGGCGGCTCCAGCGGCGGCGATGATGCGCTGGCGCTCGTCATCCACAAGCTGACCGGGTGGAAGCTCTCCCGCGCGTACCTTTTTACCGATCTGACGGTGCTGTTTGCATCGCTGTCCTACATTCCGGTGCGGCGCATCGCGTTTTCGCTCGTCACGGTCACGGTGTCGTCCCTCCTCATCGACTGGGTGAAGGAGTACACCCCGAAAACCGGCAAAACAAATGTGTAAAAACGGCGGGAACGCTTGTACATGGGCCGGAATTGCGGTATAATAAAACCATTACCGCATAATTCCGGGTGCGGGTGCGGCGCAGCCTTGGCGTGCGCCCTGCCGCTGCCTGCGGGATTGCTGCGGAGATTTTCTGCAAAGCACCCAATGGAGGTTCACGATATGAAACTTACCCGCAAGCTTACGGCGCTGGCAATGGCGGTGCTGCTGGCCTTCACCCTGACTGCCTGCTCCCCCAAGGCGTGGGCGCAGGACACCGTTGTCAAGCTGGTCAAGGCGATGGGTCTGGTCGAGGAGTCCGATGATGACGATACCGACACCACCACCAAAGCGGCCGCCGGCGGCAGCGTGGAATTTCCTGAGGGGATGGACACCGGCGCGGCCCGCGTTGTGACCTACCCGCAGGACAACACGCTGTATGTCTCCTTCAACGGCATTGCCAACCGCTCCACCGAGTATTTTGTGGCGGGCGGCGACAGCATGACGGTGACCGGCTACGCCACGACCGAGGCCAGCAGCGAGAAATATATGTACTTTAAGATCGCGTTCTGGGAGCTGAGCGACGACAAGACCAGCACCAGCTATGTGCAGGGCTCAACGATCTACTACTGTGCGGACGGCAGCGCCTACCAGTACAATGTCACCGGCCTGACCGCGGGCAAGCAGTACAAAATCACGATCAGCTACGATAACGGCAACAAGTACTATGTCACCGGCGGCCTCAAGGTCGAGGGGCTGGGCAGCGATGAGCTGAACACCTACGGCGAGGAAAGCACAAACAGCTGATAACACATACCGCCCGCGCCGCAGATGGCCGGGCGGTATTTTTTGAAACGCAGGGAAAGTAAAGGCAAAGAGGACGGGCAGGGGGACGGCCCTGTCCGGCAGGATGTACAACAAGAGGGGATTTTGCACTATGGATAAAAAACAGCTGCGCAACACACTGCTGCTGATCTGCGCCGCCTTTATCTGGGGCACGGCCTTTGTGGCGCAAAGCGTCGGCAGCGGCTACATGGGCGCGTACACCTTTTTGGCCAGCCGCAGCTGGCTGGCCTGCGTCTTTCTGCTGGGGATGCTGCTTGTGCGCCGCGCCGGGCAGAAAAAGCGCGGCAGCGGCCTGCCTTTTTGGATCCACGGCAAGACGCTGGTGCTGGGCGGCATCTGCTGCGGCACGGTGCTGTTTGCGGCATCGGCGGCCCAGCAGATGGGCATCGGCACGACCAGCACGGCCAAGGCCGGCTTTATGACGGCGCTGTATGTGGTGCTGGTGCCGGTCGCGGGGGTCTTTCTGGGCCGCCGCCCCGGCAGTAAGCTGTGGTGCTGCGTGGCGGTCAGCGTTGTGGGGCTGTACCTGCTCTGCCTTGCGGGGCGCGATACGCTCAGCCTGACCGGCGGCGAGTGGCAGCTGCTGCTCTGCGCGCTGCTTTTTACGCTGCAGATCCTTGTGGTAAACCACTTCAGCCCTCGGCTGGACGGCATCCAGCTCAGCTTCGCCCAATTTTTGATGGCCGCAGTGCTGTCCACGATCTTTATGTTTGTCTTTGAGGCGCCGACAATCGACCAGTTCCGGGGTGCGGCGGTTTCCATAGCTTACTGCGGCATCATGTCCAGCGGCGTGGCCTTCACGCTGCAGATTGTTGCCCAGCGGGACCTTGACCCGACGATCGCCAGCCTTGCCATGTGTCTGGAAAGCGTATTCAGCGCCCTCGCGGGCTGGCTTATCCTCGGTGAGACGCTCTCTGCGACCGAGCTTTGCGGCTGTGCGCTGATGTTCGGCGCAATCGTGGCCAGCCAGCTGCCCGAGAAAAAGCGTGCCTGACCCCCTGCGGCGAGGCCGTCATAAACGGCCTTGTGTACGCAGAGTGCGGACAAAGTTACAAAAACACCGTGAAAATCCGGGGCGGACTTTATTTAATAAAGCCACGCCCCGGATTTTGTATTGACTTTTTCAGCCGATGTGCTATAATAAGAAGCAAGATCAGGCAGGATGATCCGGGACGATAGCACAGGAACCACGGCGCTATTGTCCTTTTTTGTTATTCTGCCCGATGTCTGCTTTCCGCCGCGCGGCGGCGGGAAAATCTGTGGAGTGGAAAGGAAAGTATCTCATGAAAAAACTGTTTGCATTCGGTATGGCCTCTGTCATGGCTCTCTCTCTCGCCGCCTGCGGCGGCTCCGCCTCCTCCGCAGCCTCCGGCGCTGCGGACGCCTCCTCTGCTGCAGCCGCCGAGGCCACCGGCAAAAAGTGGGTCGTGGCCACCGATACGGTCTTTAAGCCTTTTGAGTACACCGATGCCTCCGGCAACTTTGTCGGCATTGATGTGGATATCCTCGCCGCCATCGCCGAGGATCAGGGCTTTGAGTATGAGCTGAAGAGCCTTGGCTGGGACGCCGCCATCGCGGCCTGCCAGTCCGGTCAGGCGGACGCCATGATCGCCGGTGCCTCCATCACCGACGAGCGCAAGGCGAGCGGCTGGATGTTCTCCGACGGCTACTATGATTCCAACCAGACGCTGACCGTGCCCGAGGACTCCGACATCGCCGGCTTTGCCGACCTGTCCGGCAAGAATGTTGCCGTCAAGACCGGCACGCAGGGCGCGTCCTACGCCGAGAGCCTCAAGGACGAGTACGGCTTCACCATCACCTACTTTGAGGATTCTCCCACGATGTATCAGGCTGTTCTGGGCGGTCAGTGCGTCGGCTGCTTTGAGGATACCCCCATCATGAAGGCCTCCATCAAGGACGGCGCCCTGGCCCTGAAGGTGCTGGAGGATACCGCCAGCAGCCCCGCGCCCTACGGCTTTGCCATCTTCAGTGAGGACAGTCAGGAGCTGCTGGATATGTTCAACAAGGGTCTGGCCGACATCAAGGCCAACGGCAAGTATGACGAGATTCTGGCAAAATACCTCGGCTAAACCATGAAAAATGCGCGGGGACGCCTGTTTTTGCGGGCGGCCCCGCTTTTGCGACCCCCAGCCCCCTCTTGGCCCCTGCGCGGAGAGCGGCTCTTGCAAATCCAACCCCCGAAAGGAGTTCTGCGACTTGATTTTTAAGATTCTTGCCAACTACGGCCCGCTGCTGCTGGCCGCCATGGGGCAAACGCTGCTGCTGGCCCTGTGGAGCCTTTTCTTCGCCTGTCTGATCGGCCTGTTTGTGGGCATCCTCAGCGTTTTGAAAAGCCGCGTCTGCAACATCATCGCCACGATCTTTGTCGATATTATCCGCGGCGTGCCGATGATCGTTCTGGCGTTCTTCGTCTATTTCGGCGTGCCGATGCTGATGAACGACAACCTGAACTGGGCGGCCATGACCGGCAGCAAGTTCACCTTTACGGCGCTGCAGGCCGGCATCATCTGCCTGTCGCTGAACTGCGGCGCCTATATGGCCGAGATCATCCGCGCCGGTATCGAGAGCGTGGACAAGGGCCAGATGGAGGCTGCCCGCAGCCTTGGCCTGCCGTACTGGAAGGCAATGTACAAGGTCGTGCTGCCGCAGGCCATCCGCACGATGATCCCCTCGATCATCAACCAGTTCATCATCACCCTCAAGGATACCTCGATCCTGTCGGTCATCGGCTTCCCCGAGCTGGTCAACACCGCCAAGAATGTGAACGCCAACATAATGCGCTCGCTTGAGGTGTGGTTCATCGTCGGCGTCATGTACCTGATCGTCATCACGCTGCTGTCCCGCTTTGCCAAGCGGATGGAAAGGAGGCTCAACCGTGGCCGTCAATAAGAACAATGTGAAAATTCATGTTGAGCATCTGAAGAAGAACTTCGGCAATCTGGAAGTTCTGCGCGATGTATCGACTGATATTTATGAGGGCGAGGTCGTTGTCGTGCTGGGGCCCTCCGGCAGCGGCAAGTCCACCTTTCTGCGCTGCCTTAACCGGCTGGAGGAAATCACCGGCGGCACGGTCATCGTGGACGGCCACGACCTGACCGATAAAAAGACCGACATGAACAAGGTGCGCGAGAATGTCGGCATGGTGTTCCAGCACTTCAACCTGTTCAACAACCTCAATGTCATGGGCAACATGACGCTGGCGCCGGTCGAGCTGAAAAAAGCCACCCGCTCCGAGGCCAAGGAGAAGGCGCTGCAGCTGCTGGACCGCGTGGGCCTGTCCGATAAGGCCGATGCCTACCCGGCGCAGCTGTCCGGCGGGCAGAAGCAGCGTGTGGCCATTGCGCGCGCGCTGGCCATGGACCCGGACATCATGCTGTTTGACGAGCCGACCTCAGCTCTGGACCCCGAGATGGTCGGCGAGGTGCTGCAGGTCATGCAGCGCCTTGCCGCCGAGGGCATGACGATGGTCGTGGTCACCCATGAGATCGGCTTTGCCCGCGAGGTCGCAAGCCGGGTCATCTTCATGGAGGGCGGCTACATCGTGGAGGAAGGCACCCCCGATGAGGTCATCAACCACCCGAAGCAGCCCCGCACGGTGGACTTCCTGAGCAAGGTGCTGTAACACAGCAAAATACGCCAAAGCGCCCCGCACCCACCGGTGCGGGGCGTCTGTGTGGCAGAAAGCATTTCCCCGGTGTAGAGAATACGGGCGGGACTTTTCCGCCGCCGTATTGCGCCCGGGGCGCGGGTTTGCTACAATAAGGATAAGCGAAAGGAGCGTTTGGCAATGCAAAAAATCAAAAGGAACTTCGGCTTCGGCTGTATGCGGCTGCCCATGCAGGGCGAGGAGGTCGATCTTGCCCAGACAAAGCAGATGGTCGATGCATTTTTGGCGCAGGGCTTCAACTATTTCGACACCGCGCACGGCTACATCGGCGGCAGAAGCGAGACGGCGCTCAAAACCTGCCTGACCAGCCGTTACCCGCGCGAAAGCTATGTCCTGACCGATAAGCTGTCCGGCGGCTATTTTGAAACCGAGGCCGACATCCGCCCGCTCTTTGCGCGCCAGCTTGCGGCCTGCGGCGTGGACTATTTTGACTTTTACCTCATGCACTCCCAAAATGCCGAGAATTTTCAGCACTTCAAGGCGTGCCGCGCGTATGAGACGGCGTTCGACCTCAAGGCCGAGGGCAAGATCCGCCATGTCGGCCTCTCCTTCCACGACCGCGCCGAGGTGCTGGACCGGATCCTGACCGAGTACCCGCAGATCGAGGTCGTGCAGATCCAGTTCAACTATCTGGACTATGATGACATCGCCGTGCAGAGCCGCAAATGCTACGAGGTCTGCCGCCGGCACAATAAGCCGGTGCTTGTCATGGAGCCGGTCAAGGGCGGCAATCTGGTCAACCTGCCCAAGGACGCCGCCGCTGTGCTGGAGTCGCTGCACGGCGGCAGCCCGGCCAGCTATGCCATCCGGTTTGCGGCGGGCTTCCCCGGTATCATGATGGTGCTGTCCGGCATGAGCAATATGCAGCAGATGCAGGACAACCTCAGCTTTATGCGGGATTTTCAGCCGCTGAACGACACCGAGCGCGCCGCCGTTTCCAAGGTGGTGGAGATCTTCCGCAAGCAGAACCTGATCCCCTGCACAGCCTGCCGCTACTGCGTGGACGGCTGCCCGCAGCAGATCGCCATCCCCGACCTGTTCGCCATCATGAACACCAAGAACATCCACCACGACTGGAACGCCGATTATTATTACGAGGATGTCCACACCCGCCCCGGCACCCGCGCATCGGACTGCATCCGCTGCGGCAGATGCGAGCAGATCTGCCCCCAGCACCTGCCCATCCGCAAGCTGCTGCAGGATGTGGCAAAGGAATTTGAAAAGTGACCCCTGCACAAAAACCCCCCCGCCCGCCTTCCTTTATATAAACGGAAGCCGGGCTGG
>OGJH01002623.1_pt1 | contig 11010 bp, 10 predicted proteins | sample 1572021 | NCBI WGS metagenome assembly OGJH01 (sample SAMEA2582098, study PRJEB24529) | metagenome | biome: Human gut stool | place: China | collected 2011
ACAGATCCAGATGGAATAGACACATTTGATGTCATCGTAGCTCGAATTCTCAAAATCCCGTTCTTTCTGGGAAGAAATCAATCTGCTCACGTAGAAGACTGCCCGGTTCAGGATCTCATATTCGCCGGGTTCATCCTTTTGTGCTTCCACATTAATAATGATCTGCGAAAGGCCATCCTTCATCCGCACATAGAATACAATGTCAAAACGCACCAGGCCTTCGTTCAGTTCCTGATTCTCTGTATTAAAACCAACAAGGCGTTGACCATTCTGAAAATGCACCGCATTCGTCAGTCCCGGCTCCACCGGCACGGCGCTGATATAAGGAAGTCCCTCTATCAGTGCTGCTACCTCGAGCGGATCCATCCCCTTAAATTCCTCCACGGTCTTCACCAGGATCCGCGCCAGGATAATCCTTATGTGCTATCAGGCGTTTTGCGCTGTTATCGTATTGGGCGTCTCTGTCTGTTGCCATTACTGCACTCTTTAATTCCGTATTCAATGGTTTCCTCCTTTTGTGTCAGGTAATCATAGATACCGCCGGAAATAAAAGGATTTCGCCATATCTACATTATAACTTACCTGTTTTTCTGATACAACTGATTTTCTTTCTGTGTGGGTTTTCCTCTTCCCTTCTTCCTGGTTCTATGATTTAGGGAATCGGATGGGACATCAGCTTTCGCTGACATAGAAATTTTCATAAGTGAAATGTACTTATACGCAAAGTATAACTTATAATTCCTAATTAGACAATAAATATATTTTAATATCTAAATAGAATTGTCTTTTAAGTGTAATAGTATAATTACCCCTTAAAAGACAATCCTATAAATGATAATTTACCACGGTGATTGCTTATTAAATAATCCGGTTACTTACTTCGATATTATTTCAACAGTCGGCGTTATGCTGTCCAACCCGAGTTCGCTATCTTCCGCAACTCTATAATTAGTAACATCTATTGAATACATATAATCCGAAATATCTGGATTTTCCTCATCAGCCGGAAGTTCAACTTCAAATGTCTTGAACTCGAACACATAAACCGTTCCTTCAACAAGCTTTCCTGTCATATCTTCCTGAAAGCGAAGTAAAAAGGGTGCAGTCTGAAAGAAGTGAACTACCGCAATCGTTTTTCCCGGAAGCGCACAGTAATCAGGCAAGAGTTGCTCAACAGTAGCTGTAAAAGACCCCGAAAACTGTGCATAGCACTTTTGGGGGTCGGTCATTTGCTGCTTCCCATCATTATATCCAGCCTCGTAGCCAGCCGTATAACCTTCTTCGTAGTTCGCATCATGCGTATCTGAACTTTGATCATTATTTCCACAGCCAGCCAATGAAAAAACCAACACAAGACAAAGAACCATTGCAATAATCTTTTTCATACTGTTTCCTCCCTCAAATTCCGATTTAGTTCAATTCACTTTTATCATATAAAAAAGCCTCCCTTTCAAATATTATTATATCCAAAAGGGAGAGCTTTTTCCATTTATATTTTACTATTTTTCCACCTGCGCTGCCGTCTTGCCGGTGTACTGCACAGCAATGCGGTTCTCGGGATGGGCGTCTGTCAGGTACAGCACGCACAGGAAGATCCATTCTAAAGGTTTCATGATAAAATACACCAGATCCGCCGTGTATTTACTGTGGATCAGTCTCGCCACAGGGAACCCGTAATTGTCATAAAAATGACGCAGCGCCCGGTGGAAGCCGGGAGTCCGTTCTTCCAACACCTGTTCAAAAGCATTGGCGATGCACAACTGACGGTTCACGATCACTTCATGCCCATGCCGCCTCCCCAGGCGGATAGGCTTTACGACCTTTTCATGACCGCCGGCAGCTACCGTGCAGAGATAATGTTCATCATACATGACATTCTGCGGTGCCTGCCTGAGAGACAGGTTCCAGTCGCTGGTCTCCGTGAATGCTTTAATCACAGAATCCGGTGCCTGCCCGAACAGCATGAGGATTGCGATCAGGATTCCCAACAGTGGGAACATCAATACCAGTCCCAGCACCGGCCACCATGCAGCCTTCCGCAAAATGTTGTCACACCAACGCAGCATGGGATTCTGATAAATCTTCCCCGTCCCAAAGTGTTCCGCCTCCGCATTCTGCATCAGTGCATTCCACTCCCGTATTTTCTTCAGAAGCAGTCGCACCACTAGCAGCACACAGCACAGTGGAAATAATAACAAATATCCATCAAGCAAAATCGTCGGCTTGAATATCTGTACTGTGAACAGGATCAGCTCTAACAATCCCAGGTACATTGCGGAAATCGACAGTACTGTCACAAGGGGCGGCAGCTTCCGAAGCGGAATACCCTGCAGGATCTCATACCCTATAAATGCCAGCAGAATGAGTACTATAAAAGTAACCATAGAACCACTGTAAATCGGTGTATGTTTATTGGAATTGCTTAACTGCGTCTGCCAGTCAGCGGATGTCACATCCATAATCAACCCCAAATAACAAAGTTCATAGAATCCGCCCAGCCAAAATACATGCTGGTCAAACAGCCAGGCTCCCTTCACCGGACGTTCCCATGCTTCACTGATCAGGCAGATTCCTTCGCTGATCGTCAGCACCACAGGAAATACCAGTACCGCTCCCATTAAAATTGCCCAAGTAAACATTTCTGTAAAAGCCTTAATGATCTCCCATACATAATCTCTTTGCTCATAATGAATAACAGAGGCTATGATCGTAAAAAGCGCATAGCCCAGTCCGATAAATATAGAAATCAGCCATGCAAGCAACACCGGATGCTTTTTATAAAACTTTATTTTTTCCGTATTCATTTCTTTATTTTCCATCGATTCTTGCCTCTATCTGTTTCCGCGCCATATATCTGGAAATATTAAATGTCCGCAGAGATGTCTGATCCAGACGCTTCTTATTATGGTTCAGGTAATAATATCCGAATCCCTTCGGCTGATAACTCCCCCACCACTGAGCCTGCGTATCTTCACTCATAATATCCGTAGGGTTCTCCAGTTCATAGGCGCCAAAATCATACCCAAGGCTCTCCATATAAGGAATAATGGCCGGTGCCGCATCCGCACTCAGATCACTCAGATAAGAGTAGTCATTATATTCTGATCCCCGGAAAAACGGTCCGGCGAAAAAATCATCTCCGTAATCCTGCGCCACGGATTCTTCCCAGCCTGTACCGTCCGCGCCGGGTGCATTGGCAATATTCACTCTGGCTATAATATAGTCGGGATGGCTGAAGGACAATGCCAGATACAGCACGGTCACTATCACCACACCATAGCGGAACAAAGGGAAGCTTTCCCGGTAAATGTTGATCAGTACTCCGACAAACATGACGAATAATACTGCCAGCATCCACAATACGAAGATCCGCAGGAAAGTCAGATAATAATACCGGATGTAAATGATCATTCGCATTACGCTGGACGCGATCATGATAAAAGTACATAATGACATAATCGTCATAATCGCTTTCAGTACCTTGCTCTCCCTAAAAAAGCTGAGGCACACCAATACCAGGATCAGATTCAGAATGCTGACAGCCAGCAGCTGGAAAAAGCCCTCTCTTGCATACTGTGCGTAAGTATAATCCTCCGGCAGCTGCATTTTCCCCAAGAACAATCCGAAGATCTGAATACCGGAAAACAGCAGATACAATAGTGACAGCAGTGACATAATCGTAATTGCCAGTACCGGCTCACCCTTTCTGCGATCCTTCACTTCTTCCGGGATGCTTCTCTTGCACAGATAGGAAGTCAGTGCGTAGGCGGCAAAGAACAGAAACGTTACCCGGATGACTATGTTAAATACATTGCCCGGACGGATCCAGTTCATAAAATCCATTGTCATCTTACGGAATACCGCATCGGCAGAGCTTAACAGTCCGGCAGCGATCAGTACAATAGGCAATGCGATCACTACTCCCAGCAGCCCATACCATACCTTCTTATTTACTTTTCCCTTTTCACGAAAATAGGCTTTGCCATCGGAGAAGGGCTTGCCCAGTTCGCCGAAGCTCATAACGATCAGCTGACAGATACTCCCCACATATTTTCCCAGATTCCACTTTTTCGTATCAAAATATTGATTCAGCAGCAGACACATTACCAGCAAAAAGACCGCCAGCTTATTCAGGCTGATGATTGCCCATCCGTCCGTGCAGAAGGTGGATATCCCCAGCAGCAGAATGCTGATCATGTAAAAGGTGCTTCCTTTTTTCAAGGTAATCTCCAGTTTTGACAGCGAGAAGACAAAATACAGTAAAGTGCCTGCGAGAAAAAAAGGGAAGGTAATTCCCGATCCGTTATGAAACATGCAAAACGCATAGAACACGGCATAGAGAAACGTCACCGGTCCAAAGAAATTAAAATGTTCCTTCATGCGCTTTGTCTCCGCAGTCTCTGTCTTTTCTACCACCCGGACTACATTCTGCCCGGATATCTGTCCCTGATTTGCTGAAGTTGTTTCCTGTACTACTGTATTTTCCTGCATTGTGATCTCCCCCTTTCAGGATTTAATTGTTTTTCTCTTCTTTTGAATCTTCCACATATTCCAGAATGTCTCCGGGCTGGCAATGCAGCACCTCGCAGATGGATTCCAGCGTAGAGAAACGTATGGCTTTTGCTTTATTATTTTTCAGGATGGACAGATTGGCCTGGGTCAGATCCACCTGATTCGCCAGTTCCGTCAGGCTGATCTTCCGCTTTGCCATCATTACATCCAGATTTACAATGATTCCCATAATAGATGCCTTTCTACTTTTGAATTTCCGTTCAGCCGGCGTCATTTACATAGTCGCGTATCACACGCTCTATCACTTCGTGACTGAATTTTTAGATTGTTAAGTCGTTTTCTTTCTTGTAGCGCACGGCTTCTTCAAATACCATCGCCAGCACTTTGCTGAACATGCCTGCAATGATAAATACCAGAATGATCACCAGCATGGCAATGGTCAGGTACACCACACATCTCACAGCGCTCATGGCCGCGATGAAAAAGCTTAAGTCTCCCATTCTCCTAAGGCTCGCCACATTTTCCGGTACAAAGCAGTTCTCCGCAAGCACCGTGCCAAACATCTTGCGCAGTTCATTGATCAACAATAACGCCAGCACGCCCAGAATGGCGAATATGATCACTGCCGGAAGGTAATTCTCCTCCACTGCCTCCAGATACTTTCCTATGTATTTGAGACTGAGCGGCAGACTTACCGTCACCAGTATCCCCGCATAGAACATGAAATCCAGCAGGTACTTTGTCCCCTTCGCCAAAGATAACTTTTTCTCCCGCAGCTCCTTTTCCGACAACTCTCTCTTCTCCATAATGAATACCTCTTTCCTTCTTGGTAGCCTTAACATATCACTCTATGATACGAATGTCAATATAATTTTATTGATATTCGATAAATTTATATTGAATCTCATATATCACAGAGCAGATATAGGGTAAATAGGGAATTATTAACATAAATGAAAATAATTGATATAGACATTCTGAGTGCTTTTTTTTACAATGAAAGCAGTAAAAAAGAAAAGGAGGATTTTTATGGAATCCGTTTTACTATCCGCACGCTGTACTGCCAACACCGCAACTGTGTTCTGGAATAAGCCGGAAAATGCCAATGCCGACACAGTATATGAAGTTTCTCTCGATGGTGGACATTCTGTTCACACAAATCGGACACATTATACATTCACAGAATTGATACCCAATACTGAATATTGTGTTACTGTCTACAATATCGGCAGTATCCGCATCTGTACCTCACCTGCACGGCACCGCATCTATGTAACGGAAGAACCCTACAATGCCGTGGGTGATGGAAAAACGCTGAATACTGCCGCACTCCAACAGGCTTTTACAGACTGCGGACCAAATGACGAAGTATACTTTCCCGCCGGAATCTATCTGACCGGAGCTCTTGATCTACATAGTTGTATGGCCGTGTATCTGGAGAAAGATGCTGTTTTACAGGGAAGTTCTGACCCCACAGATTATCTGCCTCGTATCTGGAGCCGTTTTGAAGGCACGGAGCAGGAATGTTACCGCAGTCTTTTAAACGCCGGACAGCTTGATCATACCGCAGGTGCAAATTGCGAAAACATCCTGCTTTATGGGAAAGGAACCATTAGTGGCGGTGGGCATGTTCTGGCTGAGCGCATGATCGATATCGAACGGGAGAATCTCAGGGAATATCTTGCCCAAAATGCTGCACTGGTTGCCACCTGTGAGAATGACCGTACCATTCCGGGACGTGTCCGCGGACGACTTATTAATTTAAGCAACTGCTCCCGTATTCGTATTACAGGGCTGACTTTACAAAACGGCGCAGCATGGAATGTCCATATGATCTACTGTGATGACATTGTGACTGACCACTGCACGCTACGCTCTGGCGGTATTTGGAACGGCGATGGCTGGGACCCGGATTCTTCCACAAACTGCACGTTATTTGCAACGGAATTTGAAACCGAAGATGACTCCGTTGCCATCAAATCCGGTAAGAATCCCGAAGGTAATGCCATTAATCGTCCCACAAAGCATATCTGCGTATTTGACTGCCACAGCAACGGCGGTCATGGTATCTGTATTGGCAGTGAAATGTCTGGCGGTGTTGCAGATGTGCAAATTTGGGATTGCGATATAGCTGCCTCTTCCAATGGCATTGAAATCAAAGGAACCCCTAAGCGTGGCGGATATGTGCGCAATGTCACTGTACGCGACTGCACCTTCCCCCGCCTGCTCATTCATTCTGTTCCATACAATGATGACGGCATTCCTGCTCCAGAGCCGCCTTATTTTGAAGATTTCCACTTTGAACGGCTACATCTGACCGGGCAAAAACAGGAGCACGGCACAGTGGAATCCGTTGCCCCCATTGAAATTGATGGTTTTACTGCACCTGGGCATAAAATCAAAAATGTACTTTTGTCAGACTGTGTACTGCCGCCGAATGCGAAGCTTCTGCTTTCGAGATATGATGCACTGACAATTTCCAATTTGCACACGGAAGAGGCTCAAGCTACATCCCGATACTCCGCAACATTATGATTATATTACAATGGAGAATATAACCGGCAGCATCGAAAGCTTTCTCAACATAAAACCCTGGACACAGTTTTGGCATAGACTCTGAACCAAGCCAGTATCAGCTGATGAATTTTTACATTCTACAATTTAAATATTTACCATTTTTACAAAGCGGGTGATTGTCAATGAATATGAGTAAAATCGATATGACACAAGGTTCTATTTTAGGCCGCGCAGCACAGTTTGCATTGCCGATCTGCATCGGAAATATCTTACAACAGTTATACGGAACCGTTGATACTTTGGTCATCGGTAATTTCTGTGATGCATCCGCTTTGGCCGCTGTAGCCACAAGTTCCCAGCCACTGGAGATTCTTTTGTGTATCTTTCTTGGCATTGGTTCCGGAATATCCATCCTGATTTCACAGGCGGCAGGTGCCTCCGATGCCGATCGACTGCGTAAGCTTGCACAAACCGCAGTGTTTTTTCTGTACGCTGCCAGTCTGCCGCTTACGTTGTTAGGCGTAGCTGTCGGACCGTTTCTTCTAAGGCTGATGCAGGTGCCTGCCGATGCCATGCCCTATGCCATTGTGTATTTGCGTATCACAACGTTAGGCATTCTCGGCAATATGGGATATAACTTTAACGCAGGTATTTTACGGGGTCTGGGAAACAGTACTTCCTCGCTGTTATTTCTTGGCATTTCCTGCGTTACCAATATTGTTCTGGACCTTATACTGACTGCCGGTTTAGGAATGGGCGTCACCGGTGTTGCCATCGCAACTGCTGCCTCACTGTTTCTGTCCTGGATATTCAGCATCTTCTACATCCGTCATACTTATCCTGCCATGAATTTTCCGGTTTTTGCGCATGGTTTTGACCTTCCTATTCTTCATGAAATGTTAAAGATCGGCCTGCCGCTCGGACTGAATACCTCACTTTATTCTGTCGGTCATGTGCTGCTTCAGGCTCTTTATAACACACTGGGGTCCACCTTCGTAGCCGGATGCTCTGTTGCCGGTAAAGTCAGCGGCATTGCTAATATTGCCATTACTTCCTATTCTTCTGCGGCTACTGTGTTTGCCGGGCAGAACCTTGGTGCCCGGAACTACCGTCGTTTATGCCGTGGGGCATGGCAGATACCGCTCTGTTCCGGCATCGTCACCCTTGCAGGGGGATTACTTGTGACTGCTTTTTGCCATCCTCTGCTAATGCTGTTCAGCCGTGATCCTGCCGTATTGGCTTTTGCACAGCGATATACTTATCTTGTTCTGCCATTCACCTGGGCCTACGCCGTGTTCAATGGCATTATGTGCTTTATCAATGGTATCGGAGAGATTCGCTATCCCACCATCGTAAATATTCTGCTATTATGGGTTGTCCGAATCCCTGCCGCTTATCTCATCATGTATGCCGGCTATGGCGAATATGCCATGGTCAGTGTTTCCGCCAGCTTTATTACCGGCATGATTGCCATGCTCTTCTACTTTAAATCCAGGCGCTGGGGCGCTATCTGCGCCCTTGCAAAAAAAACAGGAATACCCACCATTAATTACTGACTTGCCAGATTCATAAAAATTTACATACTTCCTAAAAATAATCACATGGATTTTCCTTTTGTCCTGCCCTATAATAAGCGCAATTACAGGCCACAGGGCAAAAGGAGGACTACCATGTTATATCCAATCATGAACCGCTCCCGCAGCTTGATCGATCTGAGAGGGGTATGGCAATTCCAATTAGGAGATGAGAAGGAACCGGGAGATACCTGGATCGAACCCCAGGCGATGGAAATGATCTGCGTTCCGGCCTCTTACAATGACCAGAAGGATGATCCGGCTTACCGGAATCATTACGGCTGGGCTTATTACGAACGAACCGTGGAGCTCCCGGCACTTTTGTGCGGAAGCAACGGACAACGTCAGGTACTGCGTTTTGATGCCGTGACCCATGTTGCAAAAGTTTATATCAATGGGAAACTGATTATGACACATAAGGGTGGTTTTCTCCCCTTTGAAGTAGAGATCACGGATCTGATTCCGGAGGATGGGCACCTTACCATCGGTGTCGCTGTGGACAACCGGATCAGCCACAGCACTCTGCCCATCGGCAATGAGGGCAATATCGCCTTCTTCGGCTCGGACAATCCAGGCATTCCCAGTGTAGAAGCCGCAAAGCTATGGAGAAAAAAGCAAAATCTTCCGAATTTTGATTTCTTTAATTTTGCAGGCATCAACCGTCCGGTACGCATCTACAGCACTCCGGCCTCCTACATCAGAGACATTACTCTGGTCCCGTCTATCGAAGGTGACACAGGTGTCCTGAACTATGAAATTCTCACAGATGGTGCAGACAGTGACGTCCCTGTCATTTTAAAAATCATAGATGCAGAAGGTAGCTGCAAAGCAGAAGCCACCGGCCGAAAGGGAGAGCTTCGGATCCCGCAGGTCCATCTCTGGCAGCCTTATCCCGGCACTCCTTACCTGTACAAGGCGGAAGTTCATTACGGAGAGGACTGCTATACGGAAGAATTCGGTTTCCGTACCGTAGAGGTGAAGGGAACGCAGTTTCTGATCAACGGGGAGCCTTTTTATTTCAAGGGCTTCAGCAAGCATGAGGATTCATTTTTCCGCGGAAGAGGACTGGATCTCTGCCTCGATGTAAAGGATATTAATCTTCTACACTGGATCCATGCCAACTCCTTCCGCACCAGCCATTACCCTTACGCGGAGGAGATCTACCGGCTCTGTGACAGAGAAGGTATCGTTATTATTGACGAGACACCCGCCGTGGGCATCGGTGCCGGAGAGAGCTGTGATCCTTATAAGACATTTCCCATAAGAGAGCATCACGAGCAGGTCCTGCGGGATCTGATCGCGCGAGACAAAAATCATCCCTGCATCGTCATGTGGTCCATGGGAAACGAACCGGATACCGAGCATTTCCCGGAATCCGCCTATGATTACTGGCATTCTCTCTATGAATTTACCCACCGGCTGGATCCTCAGAACCGTCCCGTCACCTTTGTCTGCTGTCAGAATAATTACGAGAAGGACATCGTGACCCGGACCATGGATGTGGTCTGCTTGAACCGATATTATACGGATGGTACAATCTGTCCGGTGATCTGGAAGCTGCTTCCTACGCCTGGAATCTGGAACTGGATTTCTGGGAAAAGATCGGAAAACCCGTGATGATGACCGAATACGGCGCCGATACTCTCGCCGGGCTCCATAACTGTGCGCCGGAAATGTGGAGTGAAGAATTCCAGGTAGCGCTTTACAAAATGTATAGCAAAACCTTCGACGGAAGAGACTTCTTTATCGGGGAACAGGCATGGAATTTCGCCGATTACGCCACCTTACAGGGCTGCATGCGTGCCGACGGCAATCGCAAGGGCATCTTTACCAGAGATCGCCGTCCGAAGCTGATCGCCCATTATTTCCGGGACAGATGGGAGCATATTCCGAATTTCCATTACAAGAACAAGAATAATTCATAAGATGAGCCACTTAAAAACAGCAGCGATACCTGACATATCGCTGCTGTTTCTGGATTTATTCTACGGTGATGGTGTACTCCCTGCGGAATACCCCGCCCGCCTGCAGAGTATTGCCATACTCCCGCTGTTCCAGGCTGCCGTCGAAGGTCGTCCGGTCGCATCTGCCGTACCAGGGCTCGATGCAGATAAACGGTGCTCCCTTGCCTGCGGGAGACCACAGCCCGAATAACGGAGCGTCAAAGCTTACGGTAAGGTAAGGCTTTTTGTCCGGAGTACACAGGCTCACTGCGGAAGCCTGACGATCCTCCACGATCAGAGCATCCCGGTCAAATAAGTGCTCTGTGATCTGCGCATAACCGCTTTTCACCGGTAGTACATCCTTTTGCTGTCCCATGAGTCCTTGTCCGTCATCTGCCACCAATCCGTAAGTCAGATCTTTGTCCGTATCAAACTTGAAATAATATTCCGACTGCTTTCCTTTT
>OGJH01002629.1_pt1 | contig 10984 bp, 7 predicted proteins | sample 1572021 | NCBI WGS metagenome assembly OGJH01 (sample SAMEA2582098, study PRJEB24529) | metagenome | biome: Human gut stool | place: China | collected 2011
CAGATTGTCTATTCTCCGCATGACTATGGCCCGTCTGTTTATAACCAGACTTGGTTTGATAAGGATTTCACCGAACAGACGCTGTTGGATGACTATTGGTATGATACTTGGGCATATATCAACGCTGAAAACATTGCACCGCTGCTGATTGGCGAATGGGGCGGTCATATGGATGGCGGAAAGAATGAAAAATGGATGACGCTGCTGCGGGATTACATGATTAACCATCATATCAACCATACATTCTGGGGCTTGAACCCGAACTCCGGCGATACAGGCGGATTGCTGAGCTATGATTTTATGACATGGGATACAGAAAAGTATGATATGTTTAAGGAATCCCTGTGGCAGACACAGAAAACCGGAAAGTTTATCGGCTTAGACCATCAGAAAGCACTTGGCACGGATGGTTCTGGTATTTCCGTATCAGAATTCTACAAGTCCTATGCATCGACCGAGGGCAGCAACTTGGATGGCGGAACGATTGTAGACGGCAACACCACCAAACCAACTACCGAACCAACAAAGCCATCTACAACCACTACGACAACGACAACCACAGCGGCTGCAACTACAACGGAAGCACCGATTACGGAAGTGATTGGCGATATTGACGGCGACAAGAAATTGACGGTTTCGGATGCCGTTTTGCTGAATCGGTATTTGCTCCGGAAAATAGACGGAAAAGATGCAGCATATACCTTTGAACGAGGCGACCTGAACAAGGATGGCGTTTTGAATATTGTGGATGCGATTGCCTATAAACAATATTTATCTGGGAATATTGCTCCGCCGGAACTTTAACAAATAACAGCACGGATTCTTCCACCGCTACAGGTGGTGAGAAAAATTGCAAATCAGAACGGGAACGTCAATGGCGGGCGGAGAGAAATCGGTATCCCTCATTGATACGAGGCAAACCACAGTCAGTCCTCTGTTGACATGTCAGACTCTGTGAAATTACTGACTGCGGATTGAAACAATGATGTTGGAAGGAAGTTTTTGTCATGAAATTAAAAAAACGATTACAGGCAGTTTTGCTGGCAGGAATGATGGCATTGTCTGCAACAGCCGCTGCAATCCCCAGCTTTACAACCATCTCTGCACAGGCAGAGGATACGAACAATGATGACTGGCTGCACGCAGTCGGCAGCCGGCTCTATGACAAGGATGGCAATGAAGTCTGGCTGACGGGTGCAAACTGGTTCGGCTTCAACTGCGGAGAAAACTGCTTGCACTATCTGTGGAGCGGTGACGTGGATGATATGCTTTCCGAAGTTGCCGACCACGGTATCAATGTTATTCGGATGCCGATTTCTACAGAACTGCTGATTTCTTGGATGAATGACACACCAAACCCTGTTTCCAGTGTGTCTGCTGAAAACAATCCGCCGTATTATGTCATCAATCCAGATTTTTTGAATGCAGATAAAACCATGAAAAACAGCATGGAAATCTTCGACATTATCATGCAAAAGTGCAAGAAATACGGCTTGAAAGCGTTTATCGACATTCACAGCCCACATACAGACAACTCGGGTCATAACTATAATTTATGGTATGGCAAGGAAACCGCAGATGGGACAATGGTTACCACGGATTTGTGGATTGAAACGCTGACATGGCTGGCAGATAAGTACAAAAATGATGATACGTTGATTGGCTACGACCTGAAAAACGAACCGCACGGAAAAGGGCAAGAGGGTGCGACTGCTGCAAAGTGGGATGGCTCGACCGATGAAAACAACTGGGCATATGCAGCAACGAAATGTGCAAATTCGATTTTGGATGTCAACCCGAATGCTTTGATTTTCATTGAAGGTGTAGAACAGTCTGTGAAGAGCGATGCCTATACTTGGGGGCAGCCGGATTCTAAGACTGACCCACCGTATATTCCGGCATGGTGGGGCGGAAACCTGCGTGGTGTCCGGAAATATCCGGTCGTTCCGGATTCCGGTACAAGCCAGATCGTGTATTCTCCGCACGATTATGGCCCGTCTGTTTATAACCAGACTTGGTTTGATAAGGATTTCACGGAACAGACTTTGCTGGATGATTATTGGTATGATACTTGGGCATATGTCAATGCCGAAGATATTGCACCGCTGCTGATTGGCGAATGGGGCGGTCATATGGACAATGGCAAGAATCAACAGTGGATGGAACTGCTGCGGGATTACATGATCAACCATCATATCAATCATACTTTCTGGTGCTTGAATACTAACTCCGGCGATACCGGCGGACTTTGGGCAGGCATTGGATATGACCAGGCTGCCAGCAAGACCAATCTGACTTGGGATGCGGATAAGTATGCACTGTTTGAAAAATCCCTGTGGCAGACACTGAAAACCGGAAAATACATTGGCTTAGATCACCAGAAAGCATTGGGCAACAATGGAACAGGGCTGTCCCTGTCAGAATTTTATGCTTCCTATGCATCGACTGAGGGCAGCAACTTGGACAGCGGAACGATTGTAGACGGCAACACCACCAAGCCAACCACAGACACAACAAAGCCATCTACAACCACCACCACAATTACTACCACAACTACAGCAGCTGCAACGACAACAGAAGCACCGAAGACAGACGTTCTCGGCGATATTAACGATGACCAGAACGTTACAATTTCTGATTTGGTATTGCTGAATCGCTACTTGCTCCGGAAGATAGACGGAACAGATGCAGCATATGCATTTGACTGTGGCGATGTCAACGGGGATAAAATCTTAAATATTGTCGATGCAACGCTTTACCGGCAATATTTGCTGGAAACACTGAAAAAATTTCCGGCAGAGTAAACCCGAATGGGTAATAGAAAGGAATTTCCCTTTATGAAACGAATGGATTATCTCTCATGGGATGCCTATTTTATGGGAGTTGCCCTGCTCTCTGCACAGCGGAGCAAGGACAATCATACACAAGTTGGTGCTTGTATCGTCAACGCAGAAAACAAAGTGGTTTCGGTTGGCTATAACGGCATGCCGACAGGCTGCAATGACGACGTGATGCCGTGGGAACGGGATGGCGGATTTTTAGATACAAAGTATGCTTACGTCTGCCATGCGGAATTGAATGCCATTTTGAACCGCAACGCAGCCAGCCTGCAAGACTGTCGGCTGTATGTATCGCTGTTTCCGTGCAATGAATGTGCGAAGGCAATCATTCAAAGCGGTATTCGGGAAGTGATTTATCTGGATAACAAGTATGCAGATACAGAGAGTACCAAAGCGTCGGTACAGATGTTCCGGCTGGCAGGGGTGACCTGTCGGGAATATCAGCCCATGCAAAAAGACATTACGCTTTCTCTCTAAATACTATAGGCAAAGAGCAAAGCGATTTTGCCGGATGTCACAGACTGGTTTTCCAAGAACTCAGAATTCAGAGTGCGTATAAAAATGATGAAACAACCTGTATCCCCTGCCGAACCGCAGCCGGATGCAGGTTGTTTTTTGCAAAATATGTTACAGATAGCTGGAAAAACCGCCGGATTTATGAAAAATATTCCTTATTTTTGATGAGAAAATCATTTTTCTTTGAATTGTATCTGAAAATCTGCAATTTTCTCTGTTTTTTTCTCATAATTCCTTTGCTTTTTTCCAGGAAGTATGATATAATAAAATGGAAAGAATCTGCTTGCATAGAAAGGATGAATTGCTTATATGCGTATTCGGCATAAACCGTGGGCAAAACCAGAATTAGAGGCTTGTCCATTTTATATTTCCGAGCCAAAATTGAATCGAGGGCATTGGAATACGATTTTTCCGGGAGAAAAGAAACCGCTGCGGCTGGAACTGGGCTGCGGAAAGGGCGGCTTTATCTCACAGGAAGCTCCCGCCAATCCGGATTATCATTACATCGCAATGGACATCAAAAATGAAATGCTGGTGCTTGCAAAACGAAAATTGGAAGCGGCTTATGCGGAACAACAGCTGCCATTGGACAATGTTCGGATTTTTATTTGCAATCTGATGCAGTTTTCCGAATATTTTTCACCGGAAGACCGAGTGGAACGCATTTATATCAACTTCTGCAATCCATGGCCAAAGGGAAAACATAAAAAACGTCGCCTGACCCATCCCCGTCAGTTACAGCAGTATCGGACGGTGTTGGATGGAGAAATTTGGTTCAAAACCGATGATGATGAATTGTTTGAAGAATCCATCCTCTATTTTCAGGAGTGCGGCTTTGACATTGTGTTCCAGACAACCGATTTACATAAAGAACCGGACATTCAAAGCTTCCGCACGGAACACGAAGCAATGTTTGAAGAAATGGGAAAGACCATTAAATTTCTGATTGCTCGTCCGCAGCAGACACAGCAAGCATCTGCACAATAAATTTGGGAAAATAAAACAGGAAGGGATTGCAGTTATGGATTTTAAATGGAAAAACGGACAGCTTTTTCAAAAATTTTCAGAAATGACCGGAAAATCCGGCGTTGCATCCATGGAGATTATCGCAGACGGGACACAGGCAAACGAAAATCCGGCTGCCGCATATCGTGGGTTGGGCTGTATTTCTGCGAATAATGCCTCTCGTCTGCTGTTGGATTATAAAGTTGAACATCCAAAAGAATACGAAGAAATCATGCGGCTGTTGTTCCAGAAAGATTATGGGATTGGTCTATCGCATATCAAGCTGGAACTGGGTGCGGATGTCAATTCTTCTTGCGGAACAGAACCGGCAACCAAGCGAACCCCCGAAGAACGGGCAGATGTGACCCGTGGAGCAGGGTTTCAGTTTGCAGCAGATGCCAAAGCCATCAATCCAGATATTACGTTGGATTTGCTCCGCTGGGGAGAACCGGCATGGGTTTCCAGAGCGTTTACCGTCAGTCAGGAACATGGATTCAATGCCCGTTATAGCTGGATCAAAGAAACATTAGACGCAGCCTATCGGGTTTATGGCTTGAAATTTCATTTTATCAGTGCGGAACAGAACGAAACTGATCGTATCGACGAATCGTGGATTCTCTTTTTGCGGTATCGGTTAGACCATGAAGTCCGGGCACCGTATGATTACCGGAAAATTAAACTGGTGGCATCCGATGAAGTCGGAACACGCAACATCGCTGCACAGATGGTGGAAAATGCTTCGCTGCGGAATGCCATTGATGTCATCGGTCTGCATTATACCACATTTGGTGATTCTTATACGAACCTGCTGAATGAAGCATATGGAAAAGAAATCTGGTACAGTGAGGGCAGTGCTCCGTGTAATCTGTCAGAACTGACCGTTCAGGCAGACCAATCCGGTTTGGTTGGAAAGAACAGTGCCATTGATATTGCAAACCGGATTATTAACAGCTATTACAACGGAAAAATGTGTATGTATGAGTTTCGTCCGGCGATTGCTGCCATTTATGACGGGGCATATGATGAACCAAAACACCTGATTGCTGCACAAGAACCGTGGTCGGGCTTTTATCGGCTGGATAGCGGTTTCTGGATGGCAATGCATTTCAGCCGGTTTTCTCCAAAGGGCTGGCTGTTTGTGAACGGTGCTTGTTATGGGGACGGCGAAGAAAATCACGCCATTGAACATACCAGCCATAACTTCATGACGTTGGTTTCCCCAGATCGTTCAGAAATGACGATGCATTTCACCAATGAAGACTTGTTTACGAGAACATATTCTGTTCAGCTGAAAGATATGGGCTTTACGAACCGGATGCTTTCCACTGTGCTTACAACAGGGCCGAATCCGGGTGAAGCATTTGATGCAAATTGGTTTCGGCGGGGAAAGCCGATTAAACCGAGCCACCGCAACGGGGAAACCTATTTCATCAAAGTGCCACCGCAGAGTATCATGACGATTACCACACTGGATACCGGATGGGTCAATGGTGTGGAAACATTTTCGCATAATATCCCGAATGCAGAGCGTTTGCCACTGCCGTATCAGGACAATTTCCGGTATCAGTCGGATGAAATCATGGTACGGGGCTGTGCACCTCGCTATATGACCGACCAAGGCGGTGCATTTGAACTGATTCACTCCGACCAAGACGGCGACATTCTCTGTCAGCGAATCAAAAAGGGAAATATTCCTGCAAACTGGCGGTATCGGGGCACACCAGAACCCATTACCTGCTTAGGCGATGACCGCTGGAGAAGTTACAGTGCAGAAATTGAAGTGCGTCTGGATAACCGAGATGCAGAAAACTACGCTGGTTTTGGAATTCGCTATAATTCAACTGTAACTTGTGAAACCACTTCTCGTTGCGGCTATACCGGGATTCTCTACGGAGATGGACGCTGGCAACTGTTGGATATGGACAATGTTGCAGCAGAGGGCAACTCCATGACGGTTCGGGCAACCGACTGGAACAAGTTGAAGCTGCTGATTTTGGGAGATTCGATTTTCTTCTTCCTGAATGGCGACTTGCTGACAACTTACCGCCCACAAAGTCCGGTAAACTCCGGTCGAATTTCCATTTGCAGCGACTATGAAATGAATACATTCCGGAATTTGCAGGTGACACCGCTGCCGATTCTGCCGTTGTATGTAAGAAGAGTGGACTGCTTCTCGGAAGAAATTTTCTATAATGATTTTTGGGATATTTGTACAACAGAATCTTATCGCTTCTATCACCGCACTTCAATGAAGGCACAGCCACAGGCAGCGTTCTCCTGTCAGTTTACCGGAACGGGCATCGCTGTCATTGGAACGGCAAGAAATGCGGAATTTGAAGTGGTTTTGGATGGCGAACAGCTGTATGAAACCCTGTTCGTACCATATAGTGCCCCACGGCAATCCTGCTTGACGATTGACCAGCTGCCAAATGGCACACATACCCTGCAAATGACGCTGAAAAGCGGTGATTTCAAGCTGGATGTGCTGGAAGTTCCGGAAAACTTCACGATGATGCCAGATATTTTAACGGTCACTTCTGCTGCACAGGCAGCTGCGGAAGAACATGCTCTTGCAGAACAGCAGAAAGCACTTGCCAAGAAACAGGCTGCCGAAAACATCAAGAAAACCTTACAGCAGGCAGTTGCTGCTTTGCAGCCGGAAAAGCCAGCAGAAGAACCAAAGTCAGAAACGCCAGCAGCTGCGGAATCGGAAACAGATGCAGAAAAGCAGCCGACCTTTAAGGAAGTGCTGGAAAATTCCGGCGTGATTGGTGTGATTTCCAACAATGCAGCCAAGAAGAAAGAACAGCTGGAGCAGGACGGAAAGACCGAGGCAGATGAAACGCCGACGGTAATGGAATTTCCGCTGCCGCATCAGGATTTTGAAGCAGCTGCTTCGCTGACACCTGTTCCGGAACACGCTGAAGAATCGGTGAAGATTGAACCGCTGCCAGAAACCGATTTGGAAACAAGTGAAGAGCCTGTTTCCGTTCCGGCAGCAGAGCCGGAATCAAAACCGGAAGCAGCTGCTCCGACAGAATCAGAATCGGCAGTAACAGCCCCAGTTGAGCCAGAACAGCCAGCAGAACCGCAGCAACCAGAAGAGCCAATTTCTGCTACATCAGAATCTATCGCAACACCAGAAGAAGCATCTGCAACGGAAACAACGACATCAGAACAGCCAGTTTCTGAACCAACTGCACCGGAAACAGCGACAGAATCCGCTGCCGCTCCTTCTACAGTGACCTATATTGAAGAGGAATGGGACGACTTGCCGATGCCGGAACTGCCACCGCAGGAAACCGCAGCGACTGCACCGACAGAACCGCAGCAGCCAACGCCGAAACCGACCGCTGCTCCGCCGAAAAAGCCGATTACACCAACCCCTTCGCCTGCACCGAAAATGCCGCCACTGCATCCGCCGGTCTTGAATGACCCGATGCAGTCTGAACCATATCGAAAAGATTTTAACATTGATATTGATATCTAAGAGCAGAAAGGATTTCTTATGAAATGCAATCAAGATTTGTTTGAAACCCTATTTCAAACGGCACAAAAGCCACTGGTTATGGAATGCTCGCAAGCATTAGAGGCAATTCGCTTTTCGCTTCCGATTGATTGGACGGTACAGCAGCAGTCAGAATCTTTGCTATACTTATTGCCATCAGAGGGAGAAAGTTCACTGAGTGTGCAGAGTGTCGTCCCAGAATCCACAGATATCATGGATTTTGAAAGCGTGTCTGTTCTGCATGCATTTGCAGACGGCATGCGGGAACAGCTCGAAAACTACGCTTATACGGAACTTTGTGACTATGAGGGCGTTTTCGATGCAGAACAGCCGATTTACGGGATGCGGTATACGGTTACCGTCAATGATGTGGAAATGACAACCGTTACCCTTCTGTTTCTGGTAGAACATCGGATTTACTGCTTGAGTTTTTCCGATGCTTTGCAGACAGAACTGTTTCCCTATGCAAAATCATTCTTGGAAAATCTGATGATTTCCGAATAATTTGATATTGCGTATCTTGACAAAACCGCTTGTATGGAGTTTCCAGAAAAGCGGTTTTGTTTGATTTTGACAGCAGGAGGGACGGGTTTATATGATACATCTTGTGCCAGTTTCAAAGAAATTGCCGATGATGGATTTTTGAACAGGAATTGTTAAAACGAATCAAGCAGATCTATCCAGCACAGAAAAATGGAACAATTCTGTTCCGGTTTCCAAGACTATTCTGGATTGCAAGAAAAGGAAACTAAGAAAAGGGAGGAACTGTCATGCGAAGAAGCGAACGGGAAGTAACCGACTGCAATGAGATTCGACAGATTTTAGAACGGGCAGAAGTGTTGCGGCTTGCGATGCACGATGAGCCATACCCGTATATTGTGCCGGTCAACTTTGGGTTTACCATGCAGGATGACCAGCTTGTCTTATTTTTTCACGGGGCAAAAGTCGGGAAGAAATGCGACCTGCTGCAAAAAAATCCGCATGTTTCCTTTGAAGTAGAGGGGAAACAGCAGTTGATTCCGCCGAATGGGGCAGCATCCTGTACAGCTGGCTTTGCCTATGAAAGTGTAATTGGTCAGGGGATTGCAGAACTCGTACCGGAAGAGAAAAAAGAAGACCTGCTGAAAAAGCTGCTGGAACATTACCGAATTCCGTTTCAGTCATTTTCACAGGCACATCTTGAACGAACTGCTGTCTATCAGATTATTGTTAAGCAGTATACCGCCAAGAGAAGACCGATTCCGCAGGGGAGATAAACCCATCATAAAAATAAAATCAAATGCAGCAATGCCCCGAACAGTTCACACCGTTCGGGGCATTGCTTGCAAGCGTTAAAGGTTGCTAATTAGCAGCCACAACCGCAGCCGTTGTTGTTGCAGCCACAGCCACCGCCGCAGTTACCGTAGCCACCACAGCCGCAGCATACAAACAGCACGATCAGAATGATAATCCACCAGCAACCGTTGTTTCCATCGCATCCACACATAGTAAAAATCTCCTTTTTTGTAGATTAAATTTGAAACAAACGACTTTCTGTCTGTTTCATAGTACATCATATGCAAAAGTCAAAAAAGCGTTCCTACTTCGACAGATAACGCACAAGTTTTGTGGCATACTAAATTTATATGAGTGCAGAAAGGAATTTGGTGTATGCGATATACAGATGGGTTTACAGGAAAAGCCATTCTTGCTTTGAAAGAAGCAATCTGTGCGGCGGAAGAATTGGGACATACTTACATCGGCAGTGAACATTTGCTGCTGGGACTGCTGGAGGAGGGCAGCAATGCTGCCGCAGCCATGCTGGCAGCTCAGCACATCACTGCACAACGGGTGCGGAATGCGTTGGTGGAACTGGTCGGAAGAGGCATTCCGGCACAGGTGCAGGAGGATTGCCTCACCCCTGCTCTGAGTGAAATTATGCAGCAGGCAAAGGCGTTTTCGAAAGAAGATGGTCGCAGCCTTGCCGGAACAGAACATCTCCTGCGTTCGATTCTGCGAACGCCCTGCTGTACAGCAGTTGCGATTCTGAAGAAGTTGGGCGTTAGTTTGAATCAGCTGGGGGCAGTCAGTCGGCAGGAAACCTCTTGTCATATCCGTATGGAGGAACGGCGAACAGAGCGGATTTCAAAGAAAACACTGCCGAATCTCTTTCAGTATGGGAAGTGGATGACTGACCCGGCATTGCTGCATCAATATGACCCCGTAATCGGACGGGAAGCGGAATTACAGCAGATGGTTCAGATTCTCACTCGCCGCACTAAAAATAATCCCTGTCTGGTAGGCGATGCTGGCGTTGGGAAGACGGCGATTGTAGAAGGCGTTGCTCAGAAAATCTTACGGGGAGAAGTACCGGAAGCTCTCTTATCACAGCATATTTTCTCGTTAGATTTGCCAGCATTGCTGTCGGGGGCAAAATATCGGGGCGATTTTGAAGAACGGTTTCGGAACTGCTTGCAAGAGGCAACCCAGAACGAACAGATTATTTTATTTATTGATGAACTGCATACGATTGTTGGAGCAGGGGCAGCTGAAGGGGCAATTGATGCTGCAAATATGTTGAAGCCGCAGCTTGCCCGTGGAGAAGTCAAGCTGATTGGAGCAACGACAACCGAAGAATTTCGCAAATATATTGAGAAAGATAGTGCGTTGGAACGGCGATTTCAGCCGATTCAGGTTTTAGAGCCTAGCCCAGAAGCTTGCTTTTCAATTCTCTGCGGATTAAGGGAAACATATGCGAACTTTCATCACATTGAAATTCCAGATGCGATTTTACGGCAGGCGGTTTCCTGCTCGGTTCGCTACCTCCACGACCGCTATTTGCCAGATAAGGCGATTGATTTGCTGGATGAAGCCTGTTCCCGTGCTCGGATTCGCTGCGAGCAGGAACATGTTTCCTGTCCGGTGGTGACAGAATCCGACCTTGCAGAAATCGTTTCCATGCGGATTGGAATTCCCGTGCAGAAGATTACGACTGCTCAGCAGCAGCGATTGATGACGTTGGAACAGGAGTTGCAGCAGCAAATTATCGGACATACTGCGGCAATTCGGCAGCTTTCCGCTGCATTGATTCGTGCTAGAACAGGACTGCGAGAGGAAAACCGCCCAATTGGATGCT
>OGJH01002631.1_pt1 | contig 10966 bp, 8 predicted proteins | sample 1572021 | NCBI WGS metagenome assembly OGJH01 (sample SAMEA2582098, study PRJEB24529) | metagenome | biome: Human gut stool | place: China | collected 2011
CATCGATGGGGTAAACCAGGAGAACGTTTTTACTGCGTATGATTTTTCAAAGGATGTCTATACTAAAAATGATCAAAGCATGCGTGAATACTATACTGAGTATCTAGATCTGGCTATGTCACACGGCTGTATCGCTTACACCCTGGAATACGCAACGGATCCCACCATCCGCAGGCAGGCAGCCGCCTACGCCGGGAAGCATGGGTACATCTGCTATATTTCTGATAATATCGGGTTATGTCTGGGAAGATAACATATTCCTCTCAAGCGCTATCACAGAAATGTAATCATACAAGTCTCCAGATGCTTTTGTTTTGTCTGCTCATCTGCATCAGCAGCCGTGCACAGATCACAATGATAGCATAGATTGTAGCCTCCCTGACTTCTGGTATCTTCTGTCACAGCAAAATATCCTGCTTTTAATTTCACGGTCTGCCCGTTTAGAAAATGAATTTCCCTCTGCATATAATCCGCAGGGCTATTTTGTACGGTAGGTACCATGGAATTATACTTTCCTGTAGTAATATAATCCATCTGGATCTCCGTAAAATAGTTCTTCAGATTCGCCTGATCTGCCGCCACCTTTGCCTTATGTATATAAGACAGGTACTGCGGTGCCAGTACTCCCACCAGCACTGCCATGATAGCTATTACAATGATCAGCTCTACTAATGAAAATCCCCCGTTTCCCTTCTTTCCTGTTGATTTTTTCATGACTTTTCTCTCCATTACATTACAATACATTCCGCAGGCATCAGGCCCACTGATTTTTATCCGTCATGATTTTATCATTTCCAAAGTAAATGTCAATAAACTGTTTATTAAATTATAGGAAATTATTCCTGTACGGAACTCTTCAGATCCTCTGCCAGCAGATAAATATTATTCAGAATCTCCTTACACTTCTTCATGCTTTCCACGGTCTCTGCGGTCACACGCATTCCTTCCGTAGATGCCGCAGCCACCTCCTCACCGGTGGCTGACAGATGGGTAATATTATCCGATATCGCAGATGTGGAATTCAGAATTTCCTGTATACTCTGTTCCGCAGTATGGATATTGGCCAGCAATGTCTCCACATTCTTACCGACATCCCCAAACTGCTCTCTGGTCTGATCGATCAGGGTACTCTGACTGCTGACAGCTTCCACGGAGCTTTGAATGCTTTCATTGGCCTTCTGCGTATCCTCGATCAGATACTGGATGATCTCCGTGATACGTGCCGTAGCCTCTTTCGTCTGCTCGGAAAGCTGCCTGATTTCATCTGCCACAACAGCAAATCCCCTGCCCGCTTCTCCTGCTCTCGCCGCTTCAATGGATGCATTCAGTGCCAGCAGGTTCGTCTGATTGGAAATATTCAGAATAGAACCGATGAAATTCTGTACTTCGCCTACCTTCTCCGTCAGATTACCCACTACCTGTACAATGACATCACTGGCTTCCTTCACACGCTGCTCCTGCGCTTTCAGTTCCAGCACCACCTTCTGGCTGTCGCTTACCGTCCTGCCGGTCTGGTCAGAGGCTGCCACCATTTCATTGATTTCTTTACCGGCTGCATCAGTATTCTCCTGAATCTCTGTACACATCAGTGCCTGCTTCTGGATTGCATCTGCTGTACTCTCAGTGCTGTCTGCGATATCCTTCATGGAATTATGGTTGATATCAATGCTTTTCTCCAGTTCCTCCAGCATTCCCATGGCTTCTCCGAAATTCTTCGTAATATTCTCCGCCACGATAGTCATTTTCCTGTTGCTGTCTGCCTGCCTGTCAGCTGCCTCCCGGATTGCCGTCATATTCTCATTGAAGAAGATGATCAGCATTTTGGTAATACTGATGGAAGCATAGGCTGTAAGGAACAATACAAAGAAAGACTGGAAATCATTTACAAAGGCTCCACCGGCCGCCTGCCCTCCATTCATTTTCATGTGCATGAGGATCCTGATCACATTGGCTGCCAGTACCACCGTATTGGCGATCATCATAAGCCGCATGTTCATGTATACCATCACGGCAATGACCAACGGAACCGCATATGCCCAGGTCTCTTTTGCAGAATTGAGCAGTATGACAACTACATACCCCACAGCCATGGCCGAAGCGATCATCACCTCTCCGATATATGTCCGCTTCTGGAACAGATACCCCAGAACCGACATTATAATGACCAATACCGATGTGATCAGCTGGATCAGTATTTTTCCTGAATTTCCATCCTTCTGTGCTGCCAGTGCTGCTGCCATTGTCAATGCGACATAACCAAATATAATGACTGCTGCCAGCATTCCTCGTCTGTTTGCTCTTGCATATTGTTGTTCTGTCATAAGAAATCCCCCTTAATCTGCAGATATCATCTGTTTTGTAAATTTATGTTATCAGTATAGCACAGACCTCCGGGAATTCCTATATTTTTTACCCATTTAGAACGAAAGACCCGCATGGTCTTCCCATGCAGGTCTCTCTTCCGTTCATATATTCAGTTTTATCAGTACTTTATTATTCGCAAAGCTTGGAAAATGCATCTGCTACGAACTGAACCTTAGGTCCGATGATTACCTGAACGGAGGTCTTACCGGGTTTCATGACACCGGCTACGCCTGCAGATTTGATCACCTTATCATCCACTGCGGTAATGTCTTTTACTTCCAGTCTCAGTCTTGTGATGCAGTTGTCAATGCTTGCAATGTTGTCCTTGCCGCCGCAGCCTTCCAGAATGGTTGCTGCGATTGCTGCGAAATCATCATTTGCCAGCTCGATCTTCTTCTCTGCTTCTACATCATCATCTTCTCTACCGGGGGTCTTCAGATCCCATTTCTTGATAGCGAAGAGGAATACGAAGTAGAATACAACAAATGCTGCGATACCCAGAGGGATGATCAGCCAGATTCTGGCTGCTGCAGGCAGGGAGGATGAGAAAAACAGATCCATCGCACCTGCGGAGAAGCTGAAGCCTGCACGGAAGCCAAGAGCAACAGTGATCATGGTGAAGATGCCGTACAGTGCTGCATAGATCACATACAGTCCGGGAGCTAAGAACATGAATGCAAACTCAAAGGGCTCGGTAACGCCGCAGATGAAGGAACAGATTGCTGCGGAAGCTACCAGACCGATCGCTGCCTTTTTCTTGGCGGGCTTTGCACATTTTACCATTGCCAGAGCTGCACCGGGGATACCGAACATCATACAAGGGAAGAAGCCGGACATATACATTCCAAGGCTCCAGGATACATCAGCGCTTGTCTCACCTGCCCAGAAGCGCTGCAGATCTCCCAGTCCGATGGTATCGAACCAGAATACGTTGTTCAGTGCGTGATGTAATCCGGTAGGGATCAACAGACGGTTCAGGAAAGCATAAATACCTGCGCCGACTACATCCATTCCTATGATAGCTTCACCGAGAGCTACCAGACCGCCGAACAATAAAGGCCATACGAACAGCAGTACAACAGATGCCAGAATAGATACTACACCTGCTATGATAGCTACGCAGCGCTTGCCACTGAAGAAGGACAGCCAGTCAGGAAGCTTGGTATCCTTGAACTTGTTGTAGCACATGGAACCGATAATACCGGCAATAATACCGATAAAAGGATTCGCAATCTTATTGAATGCCAGTGTCTTGGTAGCATCCTCAGCGATGGAGGGCATAATGGTCGTAACAAATCCGGTAGACAGAAGTGTTGTGAGCATCAGCCAGGAAGCCAGAGCTGCGATGGCTCCGGTACCGTCATTTTTCTCTGACATACCGACACCTACACCAATTGCGAACAGGATCGCCATGTTTTCGATCAAAGCACCACCTGCTTTTACGAGGAACAGACCGATCAGATTCGCTGCACCCTGGATCTCACCACCCTGCATCGTTGCCGGGCACAACCGGTAACCAATACCCATGAGGATACCGCAGATCGGCAGAACCGCTACGGGAAGCATTAACGCTTTACCCAGTTTTTGAAGAAACTTCATACATTTCTCCTCCTTTACATTATACTAAACCGGAACAGTTCCGGTCAGTTTCGTTAGTTGATACGGACGTACCGCTCTTAAGAGATCTGGAGCACGTCCTCGCCGGGAGATACCTCTCCCTCTTTCAGAATACTGATCTTATTATATTCATCGGTATTGCAGACCAGGATCGGAGTGATGATATGCAGTCCGGCTTCCTGAATCTTCTCCAAATCCGCATCCAGCAGAAGATCTCCCTTTTTGACATGGTCTCCGGCAGCAACATGTGCCGTGAAGGGGGCTCCCTTGAGTGTCACGGTATCCAGTCCGATGTGGATCAGAAGCTCCGCTCCCTGATCCGTTGTCATGGTGATCGCATGGAGCGTATCAAATACCACGGTCACCTCTCCGTCTGCGGGAGCATATATTTTCCCTTCGGAGGGGATCACTGCAAATCCGTCTCCCAGTATTTTCTCGGAAAATGTAGGATCCGGTACCTCCGTAAGAGCAACTGCCTTCCCCTTACAGGGAGATCCGATACAATTCCCTTTTCGTCTACCTTTCAAAAAATCTAACATGTGAACTCCTTTCCGTCGATATATACCGCTGCAATGTTCAGTTCCTGATCCAGGAGTACGAAATCGGCCCTCTTACCAACGGATATACTGCCCACTTCATTGAAAATGCCGATCTCCTTCGCCGGATTCTCCGTGGCACACATCACTGCCGTCTCTAACGGCAGACCGACTGTTTTTACTACAAATCGCATACAATCCATCAGATTCGTCGCCGATCCGGCGATTGTGCCGTCATGCAGGGTAGCCAGATTGCCTCTGACGGTAACCGGCTGTCCTCCCAGAGTATATTCACCATCCTCCAGTCCCGTTGCACGCATACTGTCACTGATCAGGATCATGCGGTCAGCGCCAAACATCGCAAACGTTGCACGGATCACTGACGGATGAATGTGTACGCCATCACAGATCAGCTCCGGATGACATTTCTCTGAATCTCTCACTGCTCCGATCACACCGGGCTCCCTGTGGTTCAGCGGTGGCATTGCATTATACAAATGTGTTGCATGAGATGCTCCATGTTCTATGGCTTCCCTTGCTGTATCATAGCCGGAAGCTGTATGCGCCAGTGAAATAACCACTTCTCCTTTGGCTCTGTCGATAAATTCCATCGCTCCCGGCTCCTCCGGTGCGATATCTACCAGCTTGATCAGCCCTTTCGCCGCTTTCTGCAGCCGGCTGAAATATTCATAATCGCAGTGCATGATATTTTCTGCAGCCTGAGCACCCTTTTTCGCCGGACTGATAAAAGGTCCTTCCATATTGATGCCCACCAGGTGGGATCCACCGGAATACTCATAGCTGCCGGCATTTTTCATGACCTCCAGCAGTTCATCCTTAGGTATCGTCATGGTAGCCGGGCAGACACTTGTCACACCGACAGAGGCTTCATATGATGTGATGACATCCAGTGCTTCCTTCGTACCGTCACACATATCCGCGCCCTTACATCCATGGAAATGAATATCCACCAGTCCCGGTATCAGATACATGCCTTTGGCATCCACAACAGCTTCCTCACCCGCCGGATCCCCGGTACAGCTTACGAACCTGCCGTTCTCCACGGCTGCATCCCCTCTGACAAACCGATGCTCCTCTGTATATATATTTGCATTTCTGATTCTCATGACCTATCAGCTTCCCCTTTCTTATTCAGAAAGCTTACTGAGTGCTGCTTCGTCTGCCACCAGTGTCACATCATTATGAAGCTGTAATACCGATGCCGGCACCTGCGGTGTAATGGGGCCGAAGAAAGCTTTCTGTACGATCTCCGCCTTGTCTTCGCCGCTGGCTACGATCAATATTTTCTTCGCCTGCATAATGGTCTTGATTCCCATGGTATATGCCTGCTTCGGAACATCCTCCGCCGATGCGAAGAATCGCTTGTTGGCTTCGATCGTAGACTCTGTCAGGTTCACGCAATGTACCTGCTTGTCAAAACTCTCTCCCGGTTCGTTGAAGCCGATGTGCCCGTTATGTCCGATTCCCAAAAGCTGCAGGTCCACACCGCCCAGCGACTGGATCAATTCCGTATATCTACGGCATTCTTTCTCCGAATCCGGCTCCATTCCGTTAGGCAGATGTGTATTTTCCACCGGGATATTCACATGGTCAAACAGATTCTGGTGCATAAAATAATAATAACTCTGATCGTTTTCCCGGCTCAGCCCCTTATATTCATCCAGGTTCACCGTCATAACCTCAGAAAAGTCCAGGTCTCCCTTGCGGAACCATTCCACCAGCTGTTTGTACAGGCCGATGGGAGTAGATCCCGTAGCCAGTCCGAGAACACAGTTCGGTTTCATGATAACCTGTGCCGATACAATATTTGCAGCCTTTCTGCTCATATCTGCATAATCTTTTGCTTTGTATATTCTCATGAATCTCTCACTCCATTTCACATATTTTACTACGGACGTTCAGTACCATGGACGGTGCCACACTGAGCTCATCAATTCCCATCTGTACAAATCGTGTGGTCAGTGTCGTATCCGCTCCCAGTTCTCCACAGATGCCGACCCATTTTCCATGCTTATGCGCTCCGTCAACAGTCATCTGTATCATACGCAGGACTGCCTCATGATGTGGATTATAGAATCTGTCCAGTCTGTTGTTCTGCCTGTCGATAGCCAGAGTATACTGTGTCAGATCATTCGTGCCGATACTGAAGAAATCAACATGCTCCGCCAGTTCTTCACTCATCATGACAGCTGCAGGCGTCTCGATCATAATTCCCTGTTCCGGAATTGCGTAAGGAAGCTTTTCTTGCTCCAGCTCCTTAGCCACCTCAGCCACAATTTTCTGAATATCCAGCACTTCCTCCACGGAAATGATCATCGGATACATAATGGCCAGTGTTCCGTATTTTGCCGCCCTGAGAAGTGCTCTCAGCTGGGTCTTAAAGATCTCCGGCTGCTCCAGGCAGATTCGGATCGCGCGGTATCCCATGGCAGGATTATCTTCCTTGCCCAGTCCGAGGTAATCTACATTTTTGTCCGCACCGATATCAAGGGTACGGATGATGACCTTTTTCCCTGCCATCATCTGCAGCACCTGACGGTAAGCATTGAACTGTTCTGTCTCATCCGGAAGAGAATCCCTTCCGAGATATAAGAATTCACTGCGGAACAGGCCGATACCCTCCGCATCATTCTCCAGTACATATGCCACATCTGATACGCTGCCGATATTTGCATATACATTGACCTTGCGTCCGCTCTTTGTCACGGATTCCCGTCCCTTGTAATCTGCCAGCAGGCTTCTCTGTCTCTGCTCTGTCTGCTGTGCCGCTTCTGCCTGCCGGAGCTGCTCTTCCTCCGGATCCAAGTAAAATACCGCTTCCCTGCCGTCCACAATAGCACGGGTTCCGTTATGGATTTTCTCCAGTTCCAATGGTACCCCTATCAGTGCCGGAATATTCATCATACGTGCCAGGATTGCAGTATGGGAATTCGTTGAGCCATGTACTGTGACAAAGGCCAAGATCTTACTCTTATCCATCTGTACCGTCTCACTGGGTGTCAGATCATCTGCCACAATGATCGACGGCTCCATGGTACTCCAGTCAATCTGCTCCTCCCCGGACAGATTGCGGACGAGCCGGTTGGAGATATCCCTGACATCCGCAGAGCGGGCCTGCATATATTCATCATCCATGTTGGCGAACATCTCTGCAAAATTATCACCGGTCACTGCCACCGCATACTCTGCATTCACTTCTTCGTTCTGAATCATGCTGTGAATGGCATCCTGATAATCGTCATCCTCGAGCATCATCTGATGCACCTCGAAAATGGCTGCATTGACTTCTCCGACCTCCTGCAGCGCCTTCTCGTATAACTGCCCCAGCTGCGTCATCGTACGTTCCTTAGCCGCATCCAGCCGTTTCAGTTCTTCCGCTGTGTTGTCGATATGGATCCTCTTAACGAGGCTGTCCTTTTTCTTCAGAACACTGACAGGTCCGATCGCTGTTCCCTTATATACGGATTTTCCAATATATTTTTCCATTTTCTACCTTCCAAACTCTGTCGTGCAGGTCTTCTCCTAGAGGTTCTCACGGAAAAACTTCTGAAGCTCTGCTGCGGCGGTATCTTCATCCGCTCCTTCTATCGTGACTTCCACGTTGTCTCCATGCTTCACGCCCATTCCCATGATCGCCATCAGCTTGCTTGCTGTAGCTGATTTCCCCTTACAGGAAAGTGTCACTGTACTCTGATACTTTTTCGCTTCCTTGGCGAGCAGTCCCGCAGGACGTGCATGCAGACCGATTTCATCCTTAATAACATAGCTGAACTGTTTCATCGACAACATTCCTCCCTATTTTATATTTCTTGCTTTAATTATGTAGCATATTGTACATACTTTTTGCCTGTCGAGCTTATTATATATACATATTACCCACTTTTTTATTGCTTGTCTACATCACTTTTGATAAATTGTATATTTTTGAACATTATCGTAAAATTTTGTAAACTTTTTAATAAAAAATTTGCTTAAAACAGGCACATCAGCTGAGCCGATGTGCCTGGGTTTTTTGATATGATTTCATATGATTCCATGTAAGCACCCGTCATGGAGCTTACAGCATGCTTTTTAATCTTCATCTTCTGTTTTTCCCGGGATTCCATCTGATGCCTGTGTCATCTTCCTGTACTCATACTGGGGAAGAAAATCATTCCTGCCGTAGGCATCATAATAATTCATGAATATCCGCTGTAAAATATCCGGGATATACGATTCTTCTGCTTCCACCAGTATGATCAGGTGCTGGAGAGAGCTGTATCGGGTGCATATATCGTTCTTCCGGATATTTTGCCGGATTGCTTTCTCCATGCACTCCATTGCTTTATCGATATGATCAATGTACATCGTCTGGTCTGATTTTGCATCCATGGTGACCAGCACCAGATAACAGCGGTGCCGGTATCGTTCTCCCAGGCTGCTTACATATTGATACAGTCTGGCAAACTCACGATAGTCAAGATCTAATGCTCCTGTATAGCTTCCGCTCTCCAGCAATGCTCCGGCGATTACCTCCAGGTCATTTTTTCTGGCCTGTGTATCCAGCTGCTGTTCCTCCAGCTCCTCATAAAACCGGTAACTGTTTTTACCGTTCTGTTTGACATAATACAACGCCTTATCCGCTTTTATATAATATTCTTCAAAGTTTCCTCCCTGTCTGCACATGCACAGACCGCAGGACAGGGATGCCGCTGAAGTCTCCGCCGCAGCATTTTTTGCCGCACGAAAGCTGTCAAACAGCTTTCTTATCCGCATGCTCATCTCTGCTTCTGATGCCGCCGGCAGATAGAACAGGAATTCATCTCCTCCCAGCCGGCAGACCACTGCATTCTCCATGCACTCTGTGAGCATTGCTCCTACCAGCCTGAGAGCACGGTCCCCTGCCTTATGTCCATAGACATCGTTGATCTTCTTCAGATTATCCATATCGACAAATCCCAGACAGCCATCATGCTCCTGCATTTTCTCAAGGATCAGCTTTTCACCCTTATGACGCATGGGAAGACCAGTCAGATAATCCAGGCTTTCCCTGGCCTCTCTCTGCCTGGCCAGCTCCAGCTCGCGGATGCGGTCCATTGTCTGGATCAGCGTAACGACCAGCAGGACCACCAGTCCGGTTGCGATAAAGATCCCGGACAATGACACCACTCGATACACCGCTGTCACTTCCAGCATGACTGCGATCATGGCAGCTACCAGTCCGATCAGCGGAAGCTTGTAATGTTTCGCCGTTCCCTGGATAAGATCCCTGCAAATGGTGATAAATATCGTCAGGAACGTTCCTGCGATCACTAGGTGGGACAAGAACATTGTCGAGATAAAATCTGCGATATTCAGTACCTGTAAGGCCGTGCATAGTACAAAATTCACACAAGTGATACACTCTGCCACATGATAGACCTTCCGGTACCTTCCCTGCTGCACACTGTCAATATAGAACATGATCGGAACCGGGCAGAGCATCACAACGAAGAAGCACATATTCGACAGAATAGAAGCATTGGAAACAAACAGCTGGCGCAGCTTCGATTCTCCCAGCATCCACACTGCTCCCAGGAGTATGCACCATCCCAGGTACTCCAGATCAAATCTCGTCTTATATATAATATCAAGCACCAGACTGATGATCAGCACGACCAGTCCGGCAAACAACATCGTACAGGCGATCAGAGTTACCATAAAATAGCAGTGGAACATATATGCCCAGATATCTGATTTATCCCCACAATATACCGTGTTGACGACACCGGAATACTTGTCGGTAAAGGACTGCAGTTCAATCCGCACTTCCTGTCCCGCATCCTCGCCAGATGTCTCGCAGAACACATACCCACTGGCAGAATTTTTCCCAAAAGGTCTGGTATTCTCCGTATCATACACCGCCCTCAGTTCCCCACCGATGTAAATGCGCACATTCTCCAGAGAGGACCTGATGGCGATCGTATTTTCATGATAATCCTGTGGGAGCACTGACCGGATGACCAGAGGCTCTCCGGCAGGCACATCACATTTGCCCGGAACCGGGATTTCCTCTTTGGTTCCGTCTGCCAGCACCCGGTAAAAGGTTCCGGTATAAGTAATGCTTTCCTCCGTGACCGTTTCCCTTTCACTTGGGTAAATAGATTGTCCCAAAAGGAATGCCGCAAGCAGCACAAGTATTACCACATAAAATAAAATTCTTTTATACTTTCGAATCGTATATTTCTCTTCTGTCAACTTTTCTACCTCATTAAATGATACCGGGCAGCCCCTGCTTTTATGCCTATATCCAGGTGCAGTCCATGATCTTTCATCCATTTATGAATAAGTTTATCACATGCAGCTGGAAAAAATAACTATCTATTTTCCCCCGTAAAATGTTTATGAAAAATTCATTCGACAAATCATGCTTTCCGAACTAAAATAGGAATGCGATATGATAATTTCAT
>OGJH01002632.1_pt1 | contig 10963 bp, 17 predicted proteins | sample 1572021 | NCBI WGS metagenome assembly OGJH01 (sample SAMEA2582098, study PRJEB24529) | metagenome | biome: Human gut stool | place: China | collected 2011
CCCGTCTGTCGATACCGTTCTTTCTGTCAAGGACTCTCTCCTCGGTCAGGCGGTCATCCGCATATCCATTTTGGTGCTTAAGTTAATACTTAATTAAAAATTATATATCTTTTGGCATTGCATAATTAAACATTTTTTCCATTCTGCTCTCTACCCTATCATTCCACACATTACGATCTTGCCAACGTCCCACATACATTAGCTGATTATTCTTTGCAATAATAGTTATTCCTGCATCGCCCGCCCATTCACAGTCGCCGCCTAAATTTATAACTGGAATATTTTCATCATCTACACTGCATTTATGAAATCTATAAACACCAATTTTCACATATTTTAATATAGAAACTGGATCGACTTCATAATTTCTTAAAATATCTGGTGAAAGTTCCTCACATAAATCAGGGTATAATTTTTTATAGCTTTCATAATATCTTTTTAAAGCTGCACATATATCAAATAAAAATTCTTGTTTAATACTATTAAAATATTCAATATTTTTTTCAATATATTCTAGAGAAATGTCTCTATCAAACAACACTTCTATGTCATATTTAAAAATACTTGAATAAAATGTCCCTACCATAAACCCTAAGTCATTCTCTCTCAAATCTTTTATCATTATTCCAATCCTCCTGTATTTTATTTATTTTTTCCAATTATAATACCAACCCGTTTGGTTTGGATTAAACAATTCAAATAATAAACTCAAACTTCGCACATAAATTTTAGCTATGCACCTTAAAAAATCAATATCTGGCAGTTATTCAGTTGTTCAGACTTTATGCAGCTTGTAGTTGCGTTTTCAACATGGTCGGAAGTGTATTCATAAACGTATCCACCAATTCGTTTATTTTTTCGTCTGAACGTTCGGTGTTATCTGAAAGCATTGTCCGGAACATTTGAAGTAACATTTGAAAAGCCTGTATCCATGTGATATCGGACATTTCATCGGAAAAGTATAGAAAAAGCTCGCCCAAAGACCGATTGTCATTGGATTCCCTGCTTTCCAGCGACAACATCATGTATCGTGTAAAAACGACTGCAGTATGTGCAGTCATTGCATCATAGGAAAGGGAGTTACATTCTTTGCTTAGGTTAAGGTGGCTTTTGCATACCTTGAAGAACACCTCTATGTCCCAACGCTTTCCATAGATCCGGATGATTTCATTCTCATCCAGATTTATATCAGTGGAAATAAGACAAAGATATTCCTTGCGTTTGTTACGGTTGCGAACATAAACTACTTTGGCAGGAATGATTTCACCATCTTTTACAACATCAACCATAACAGAGAGCAGATATCTTGATCTTCCGCGTCGTTTTTTGTTCTTGTTGTAAATGGAAGTCAGCGACATATCCTCGCCGTTATAGCGAAAGAACATCTTTGGAGTTTTCTTGACCATACCGTTTACATCGAAACCTATATTTTTTACTGTATGAAGAGTACTCGGTGATGAAAACCAGCTGTCAAAAAGAACATAGTTTGCAGGAATTGCAGCTTTCTTGGCTGCATCCAGAAGCGTAAGCATGGCTTAAGTTCCTTTTTCCATGGAAAGCTTTCTACGTCTGTAACCAACAGTTCTTTTATCAACATCCGTGACCTCGTTGATACGGTTTTGACTGTTTTCTGTGGAAAGAAGAACACTGTTTACCGGTAGAAATGTACTTCCATCTGACCATCCAAGAGTAAGCATCCGAAACCCAAAACGATATGCAAGCTTTGCTTGATCATAGACTTTTGCAAGGAGTTCCACCTTTTTGGAACGGTTGCGTTCAAACATGGAATCATCAATGATAAGAACATTGGCACGGTCTTCTGAATCCAGTGGAATAATAGCATCTTTGATGATCTGGGCTGAAAGTATTGTTGTGAAACGTATCCAGTTGATCTGGATCATCTTCATAAAACGATACACCGTATCTTTTGCAAAAGCAGGAGTGTTCCGTCCTGTAATCAGATTCATATACATGTTTCTGTTAGAAAAGATCAGAAGGAATAGATACTGGAAGATTTCCATTACAGGAACGTCTTTCTTTTTGTAGGCATTTGAGGCTTTCAAAGCTGAGGAAACATGGAATCTCGTAAAAAATTTTTTGATATATGATTGTTTCTGAACAACTCAATTATACCAAAACCTGATGGTTTCATGCTATTTTTTTGCCAGTTATTATTGAATTTCCAAGGTGCGTAGGCACTTATTCAAGTGCGAAGTTTGAGATCTTCATTAAAAAAGCTTCTCTCTGCACAAAATGCATTCTTGCTTTTTCTTAACAACAATCGATTGGCACCAAGACCCGATTCACCAGTAACAGAACCATGTGTTCCTGATAAAATTACAACTTTTTTTCTTGAGAATTATAATAATCTAACGTATCCTCAGGCTCTTTATATTATCATCTGCATAATACTCATACGCTGTAAGGCATCTGCCATTCTCCATTACCTGTGAAAGCATGCCGTTTCTGTTATAGGTATAGCCTGTGCTCTTCCCGGTCAGATTCCTCTGTGAAATCTTTCTTCCATCCAGATCATAGGTATAGGACATCAGCGTTCTGCCACTGGCTCTCTTCTCTCTGCGAAGTCCGCTGGGATAGTATCTGTGCTTCAAACAGCCTTTCTTCATTACTGTAGCTGTCCCAATTTGCAAAGTATCTGTCTACATCCTCCTTTACTTGTTGCAGACCTTATTGAAAATATTTTTTTATACTTTCAACAGTACATGAAATATATATCTTTGATTAACTCCGCATCCTCTTTAGTATAAGATTTCTGTTTGTTCAAATCAAGATTAGCTAATATACCTTTCATACCTCGTATAATTTGTTCTGTTTCCATATCAGAGTAAAATATTCTCTCTACTCCATATTTCTCGTACAATTCATCTATTGTTTTTATTATTTTATCTTCACTCATTTTTATAATCTCCTATAAAATCTACATTTGTAAATTTAATACCTTTATCAACTCTTAATTGATTTTCTCCCCCTTTTCCATATTCAGGATAGCTAAATGTAATAGGTTCAGGAATAGCTGTCGTATTACCTTTTGTTGTAGGAACATATAAATCGTCAATGACTTGTAACGTATCAAATTCACCTCTAACTTTGCAATCACTCCACGAGTCCGCAATCTGAAATGCATCTTTTACTTGAGGTGCCGAATCATATTTTTTGAATCCAATATATGTAGTATATTGCTCTCCACTGATTATTGCATCATTTGCTCTTCCTGAATCCATATATCTATAACCTGTTGCAGGTACAACATCACCACTAGGCGTTACATAAAAATCAGCCTTTCTACCACTCTCATAACTTCTCCAAGGATCATTCCCATTACCTACTCCGCTGTCTTTATACCCGGACTTACTGTCCAGTCCTAAGTCCTTACGCATCTTTCGGTAAGCTTCCTGTGGATTCATTCCCTCTTCTCTATACTTGTGGTATAAATCCCTCTGCGCCGCACAGATATTGTGTCCTGTCGGAGCTGATCAGTCCCAGCCCACGGATATAGCGGATGATGTTGCCGCTGTAGTCCTTCTCTGCTACGACTTCCCTGTTTTCATTATAGAGGAACTGCACTAACCTGCCATTCTACTATTTTAATGGGACATGAACATTTCTAATAACCTTGAGTTCATCCCCTGCCGGTCTGCCTTCCAATATATATCATAAAAACAAATAATTTTATCATTTAATGGCAGTCAGTCCCCATATATTCATACATATTAAAATTATAATACATCACTCTGTACACCCACTATTTCTATTCGTTCATTAACAAGCTGAATACCAATTCCCATTTCCAAATCCCACTTTGTTTTAAATAAAACATTAATTATTCTCTTATCTTTTGATCTTGGTATCATAATTGATTGGGGTTTCACAAATCCCACAAGCTGACTAGGCTCATCTACTATTGGCGCATATAAATCTGCTTCTTCACCATACATTTCCCTATACTCTGCACAAACAGTTTGATAATATTCAAATACTTTTTCTTCTATCTCGCTCATTAATATCATTTTTTTATTGATAAACGATATATATGCTTCCTTTTGTATATTAGTAGGAGCCTCGTCTTTTTCTCCTTGTATAAACAAAGTAATTTCAAACTCTTTTCCATAAAGAAAATAGTTATCCTTTTTTTGCCACATTATCTCGAATTGAATCTGACCAAAAATATCATCATTTAGCATTTAAAATTCCTCCATTAATCCATATTCTGCACATCCACCAAAATGCCTAAAAATCGGTCTATTTATATCTGATGGAATTAACTGTATTGTTTTAACATCATTTAATTCATGCCATGTATATTTATTTTCTTTTCTCCATGCTTCGACATCCTCTTTTGTATATGTCTTTTCAGCACTACTCCATTTTTTTGCTAATTTAGTATCTGCCTCACTAAAGTTTGTTGGGAGATGGTCTGTCATATTTTCTAATTTCACTTCTCCTACTGCAAATGGTGAAAAATCAGGCATTCCATTTTTATATTCAACACCTTTAACATTATGCCTATCTAATATACCCTTTACTCTAGGACCTTCTGAAATAAAAATTGATTCCCCTCTCTCCCCAGTCCATCATTGTAGATGACATCTTCCTGTGTGAATCTCCCGATGCCGGGAGCGTAGTAACGTGCTCTCAGGTAATAGAGTCCTGTCAGTTCGTCTTCTGTCTGTGCATTGTATCGCAGACGGTTTGGTATAGTTTCTTCCGAAATGACTGTCTCACCAAATGCACTGTACTGATAGTAATTCTGTACTTCCCGACTGGTCAAGCATGTGTCTGATACTGCCCTGTTCGTCAGTGATTAATATAAAGACAGTAATAATTTTAGGTTGGTGGATGTCCTTAAGTAGATATATAAATAACTCTATTCATGTAACATTGCCATTAATTCTTCAAAATTGTTGCACACATGCTTATTTATAGTACCTTCTTCATGATTCCAAAATACAATCTCGCAAGTATTTTCTCCAAAAGAATAACAGAATAAATTTCCAAAAGGGTCTTCTGCTATAGGTACAAGATTAGAACCAGTAAAATTTTCAGTATCATTAATTATATCAAGAATAAAACTTGTATCCTCTTCCAGAAAACTTACCAAATTATTCAAAATTTCCTCTTGTCCTTCAATAGTTATTTTATTTGGTATTGGATATCCCCCATCATATTGCTTAATAATAGCAACAAAATCTCTTGGAAACTTAATCTTAAGTTCTGCTTCAACATCATTAATAATATCATCTGTCACAACATTGTTTTCACAATTCCATTTCATATTAACCTCCTAATTTCCAGGTCCCCAGATACTAAATCCACCTGTGTGTCCTGTTTGTCTATGTATCTTTCTATCAACGAGTTGCATTACTCCTTCATCTTGATGATGATGCCATGTATATGCTTTAGGAACACCTCCCTCTTTAAATATAGCAATTTCTGCCTCTGTAAATTTACTCCTTAGATTGCTATCATTCATAATATCATTATGGAGTGCCTTACTTGCCCTATCAAAATGTGTACCTCTTGACTTCAAATAATCTTGCGGGTCAAGTTTTGTATTATATTTTGATTCAAATATCGGTCTTCCTTGCATGGGGTCTGACGTTTATCCTTGTACCCACTCGGATCATAGTACACCACCGGATTATTCTTACAGTACGCATACAGATTCAGCCCGTCCCCGCGGTACTCATCCTCCTGCACAAACCTTCCAATCACCGGATTGTAAAACCTTGCCCGCAGATAGTACTGCCCGCTGGTCTGGTCATACTGCTGTCCCGTGTAGAGGATTCTGTTGTGGAACTCTTCCATGCTGTTTTTGAGCACGCCAAACGCATCGTACTCGTACCGGTTTTCTATCTCCCCGCTGCTTCCCGTGATGTAGGCAGTGCTGTTCTGCTCATCCAGATGATAGTAGTGATAACCACTCTTTTCCCGGTTCCAGCCTGCTGCTACTCCGTAGCCCGGAATATAGCGGCTTATGGTATCGCCGTCTGGACTGCTCTCTGCCAGGAGTTCCCCGTTATGGTATGAAAAGTGTGCAGGTTAAAGATGTCATGCTGGAAAACGCATAACCTCTGAGGACATTGCTCGGCAAAGCCGGGCGAATGTCTTTAATCTCATTACAAATAATTAGTAGATCTCTAATTGCGATATTATCTGGTTTAAATCTTCAATTTCAATAAATGTTTCGCTTATATCTACATTACTAAGTTCATGTCTCGACTCTTCCACAATATAATTCAGCTTCGTTGCCATAATGCGTACTTTTTTTCCATTACTAACTGCAAAAACATAACAGTTTTCATCTGCAAATGACTCTGGCGTTATATCAAAGCGGTAATCATTGTCAATGCTTATATCCTCCGGAAATGTAATATTATATATTTCGGCAAAGGCTTTATCTCTTTGCATATTATATAACCTTTCATTAGTAATAAGATTCCTCAATTTTTCTTTTAATAACTGAATCTCATATTTAAGAGTCGCAGTAACAATTTTTTTAGGAAAGATGTTTCCTTCAATGCAAAAGAGCAAAACTCCATTACAAAATTCATTATCTATATTCCATTCTTTTATTGTGCTAATAAATACTGAAAACTTATATGGATTCCCTAATATCATAACTACCATCCTTTTTTTAGGTAAAGGTCAAATCCTTCGCTCCACGCCAAATACAGCGCCGCTTATTTGCGGCGCTTGTAACACTCGGTCGGAAGGTCTTTTGACCACGGCATGAGTGGTTCCAAATCTTTTTCATCTATACTTCCATCGGCTCGAACAGCCTGCGTCAGTTCTGTCAGCAAATACTTCATGTAGTAGTAGACATTTAGGCCATTTGCCCGGGCGGTCTCCGTAACACTGTAGATGATTGCGCTGGCATTGGCTCCTCGTACTGTATTGATCGTCATCCGAATTCTTCAACCAGAGGCTTGATGGAAGCCTGCCGCTCTCTTAAGCGCTCTTCTGGAGTCCGCTCCTTCAAAGCTCTTTCCAGATCATAAATAGCGCCGATTCTTACAAGTGCTTTATACGCAACAGATGACTCGACTGTTTTGGGATTGCTTTTTCCAATCGCCTTAATCACATTTGCAAAGTGACGTCTTGCGTGAGCCATGCAGTTCGCATTTTTTACACCGGTCAGATCCCGTTCCAGCTTATGATACTGTTCCAGACCATCTGTCATAAGAATACCGTCAAAGTCCTTATAGTACGCTTTCGGATGATCGCCACGAAGAAATTCATCCTGATGCGCACCCTCTGTTCCAACATACACTTTTATGATGTGTTTTTCCGCAGTCCATTTGGCCGGATCGAAACGAAGCTGCCAGAAAATCTCATCCGGCATACTTTTCCAGTTCCCTTCACCGAAAGCTTCATTCAGTTCCTGTTCCGGTATATCATGAGGAATTACTTCCTGTGGAAAATCCTTCAGATCTTCTTCACGCTCTACGAGGTTTTCATAGTTCTGTTCCAACCGTTCAGGCCGGTCCTGCATCTGGTAGATGACATCGTTCTTGGTTTCATGATCCATCTGGTTCAGTTCATCTGCATCGTTCCTGCCTGATAGCAGGCGAACGAATTGTTCTGATCCGGTCATCCATTGTAAACGACAGCTGTTTTTTTCAGCACCAAAACAGAAAATATATTTTCTCTGTTTTGTACAAATGTTTCAATCGATCTTTTTCGGATCGACATCTTTGATCTTGGGATCCAGGGGATTTAAACCCATCATAAGATACTTGTACTGTTCTTCGGTAAGATTCGCTGCTTCCTGTGTATTCCTTGGCCAGGATAATCGTCCTGCCTCAAAACGTTTGTACAGAAGTAAAAATCCGATACCCATCCACAAGAGTCCCTTGCACCGATCGGAACGCTTTCCGCAAAACAAAAAGAGCGTTCCCTTTTCGAAGGGATTTTGCCCATACTTATCGCCGATGATCGTTGCCAGTCCATCAATGCCTTTTCTCAGATCAACCGTGCCACAGGCAAGAACAACACGGCGAATACCAGCAGCGTCTTCAAGCATGGGACACCTCCCGAATGATCCGGGTCAGAAGAACATCCGGGATTTCATTGCTTAGTCGGCTCTTATACTTACCTTTTAATAGCTATTCTTTTACCAAGATTGCTTTTCTCACCTCTTTACCTACAACTCCATAACTTCCCAAACCATAAATACTCGAATATTGAGGTTTACTTTTTATTACATGTCCATTAATATCGACATATTCTTTTTTTAATGTATCCCAAAAAGCAAAATCTATAGTTTTCTCATTTTCTAATACTTGTTTATTACCTATGGTCTCAAAATACCCCTTTAACCATGGTTGATTATTAACTATTATAGGTGCAATCAAAAGTTCTTCCTTTTCTAACTCTAAAGGAATCTCCTTTTCTATGGAACAGTAGTTATATATATAAATAAGTGTCATACCATTAATAAAGGAATCTAAACTCTTTAAATCTGTTTGTATAACCTTTCCAAAATAGAATTTGCCTATCACAGGTTGCAGCACAAACACATCACCCTCTTGTGGCTTTTTTGAAGATTTCTTCATTGCGATTAAATCATTAAATGCCAATATATTCACCTCCCTATTACTCTAAAAGTCCATGTTCTCTTAACCAGGCTTCACCCCAAGTAACGGCATCATTGTACCAATCTCGTTTAGTACTTATGCTATTAATTTTGTTACTATATTCGGGATGATTTTTAATCATTGCCTGCTCTATTGCCCTTGCTTGCCTTCGTGTAAGCGGTTCTGTTGTTATTTCTCGCAAACAGTCAAATCTATCTCCATGTTGACTTTGCCTTCTTTCAACGTCATAAGCAATACCAACATAATCTGGTTCTCCATCTATAATTCCTAAATAAACTCTTGTGTTCGGATCGCCTTGCAATAATGAATTGGGTACTGAACCACTACCACTCTTGACAGAGACTCTTTTCCCTTATAATTATCCAAGCCGATTCCCAACTTTTGAAAAAATGAATACACTTCCCAAAGCCGACTCTCACATCTGCTTGAAATTCTACCATATATTCTACATTCGCTCTACATATTTTCGCCAGCATTTTCCACTACTGGCATTCGGTACTCTGTACCATTCTTTAACATTACCGCTTTTTTGACCAGTTTTATATCTGAAATACCGCCTTTTGAGATTAGTTTTCGACAGTCATTGGATAGTTCTCTATTATCCCCTCTTCTACTTCTGTATTAGTCAATGTTTGATAGTTATATTCTCATATATACTTTCTTTCTGTATTTCATTGCTGTTTTTCACCTCAATAATAAATCTATGAGGTTCATAATAGTTATATTTTTTATATGCATTCTCTGGAACATCCAATTGAAATATTGATATATCTTCTGCATCATAAAAACATAAAATAATATCAGAAAACATCTTTAACATTTCTTCATGGCTCATATCTCGCAAATTACCTTCATATACAACATTATTATAAACATCACTAGAAGTATATGTTCCTTTGGAATTTTCATCAATAAACATTATTTCTGTATCATCCACAAAAATTGATGTATGAATGCCATAAAAATTAATAAATAAATTTTCGTCATCTCCATCAAATACTATAGTTCCTATTTTTTCCGATGTATTAAATTGAATTTCATCGCCATCTTCTGACAAATATTTAATCAATTTATTATTCATCGAATTACTAATCAAATAATCTACCATATACGCTCTTATTTCTTCATTACTGAACTTCATACAGTATTCCTTATATTTTTCACTCATTGAAATGTTGTTCCTTTCACAAATTGATTTCTAGGATACTTTGTTTGACATCTAGTACAAACTGGTATAACCTCATTTTTTCCTGGTCTAATAGCAGGAGTCATAATGATATTAGCATTTGTGTTTCCACCTAAACCTCTAAATACAATATCCTCTGCACATGTAGCATTACCTTTGTAAACTCTAGTATTTTTTACCCCTACATACACTTCTCCTGTTCGAATGTCCACACCAGCTACAACAGTAGCAACATTACTTTGCTGAGTTTTACTAAGCCCTTTAATCCTGGAAACCTCTGCATCTCTTGCTTCGATAGCCCTTGCTATATTATCATCTAATTTTTGATAATACTCATCTGGTAAGAATAATTTTGTTTCTTCACCACTCTGGTATGCTAAACACATAGGAATCAAAGCAGTCTTTTTCTATCTATTGCTTTTATTTCATTCCTATACCACAATTATCCTGTAATAGATAGAGGTGTGCGTCACCACTCTTGAAGCACTTGTGACTTCGTTCATTGAGACTGCTCCCTCTGCTTTGCAGGATTTTGCGTATTAGCTGGATGTTGGCAGCATATGTGCTGTACTTCGTATATCTAACCAGATTGTAACCCGCATTGAAGTGAGAATTCTACCTGCTGATTCTCTTATGAGTTTTATCTTCAATAATATCGGCAATTCCTCTTGTATCTTCGGCATGGAAGCCACTGGGCATTACTGGTATCCGATTTATTCATTCCTCAAAGCCAGAGGATATACCATCTATGTAATCAATCCCATCCAGTCTGATTCCCTCAGAAAGATGTATATCCGGCAGACAAAAAACGATTCCATCGATTCTTTTCTGATTGCAGAAGTGATACGATTCGGTCAGTTTACCACCACTTCTATGGCAGACGAAAACATTCTTGCTATGCGGCAGTTATGCCGTTACCGTGATTCTGTGATTTCTTCCAGAACCGAAATAAAACTCCGCATCAGCACGATTATGGAGCAGATCTTCCCAGAGTATGAAAAACAGTTTTCTTCTCTTTGGGTGAGCACATCCATGGGCATTCTGGAAAAGTATTTCACCCCTGAGAATATTGAGAATGCGCCAATAGATGAGCTCTTTGAAATCATAAAAGATAAGAGCCACAACCGACTTACCAAAGCTAAAGCCATTTCCATCAAAG
>OGJH01002635.1_pt1 | contig 10946 bp, 9 predicted proteins | sample 1572021 | NCBI WGS metagenome assembly OGJH01 (sample SAMEA2582098, study PRJEB24529) | metagenome | biome: Human gut stool | place: China | collected 2011
TGGCAATCAGAGAACCGTTGATCTGACTTAAACCTAAATATTCAATAGCCATAACGGCTCCTCCTTACGCATTTTTCTCGATGACTTCATCGTAGAATGTATCAATGTCCTTCATATACTGATCAAACATATCAAGACGATCATTCGGCACATCATACTTGATCGCAATGACCTTTTCAAATATACCTTCCGCCTTCAGTACCGACATCGGCATTCCCATTGCCACCAGTTTCCTGCTGGTCTTATACAGATACAGGATCACGTCCATCATCTTGAACTGCTTCTCCAGCGATACGCACGTATCATCCTTATGAAATGCATTCTGCTGCAGGAATCCCAGACGGATCACCTTTGCGATCTCCAGAATCAGTTTCGGATCCAGAATAAGATTATACACTTTGATACTGGTCGCCAGGGTAACTCCGTTTCTGTCCAGAATATCTCCGCGCTTAAACGGCAGCACCGTACTGCTGTAATTATTCTGTGCCAGCACCTTTACGGTATATTCATCTCCTTTTGCCTCATTCAGGCGCAGAATCACTATGCTTAATCCGAACATCATGAGAAGCAGGATTAGAAAATAAACCATGGTCTTCTCGCTCATTTTTCTCCTCCTGTGTCATAGACATGTGAACTTGTAATATTTGCTGCATAGAGATAGGCAGATAGTCATCTACCTGCCCACACCTATGTGACCTTATTAGTTACATGATAGCTTTTCATCGTTCCACAGTCAAGAAAAAATTTATTCCACTGCATGTTCTTTCAAAAAGTCCAGCCAGATGGGAATATACTGGGCCTTCAGGTGCACTCCGTCATAAGTATAGGATGCCACCATTCCTCCGGTCTCATCACAGATCAGCGGATTCACATCCAGGTAATATATCTTCTCATCATCCGCAAGCTTCGCGATTTCTTCATTCCTGGCTTCGATGCCCTCATTGGTAATATAGTCTCCCTGCCCGGAGCGCTCCGTGGTCACCTTCATGATCGCCTGCAGGTAGATCACCGCATCGGGCTGCAGCTGTTGCAAATGCTGTACTGCCTCCCCGTAAGCCTTCATGAAAGATTCCACCGTACCGGTTCCCATCTCGTTAATACCGATCATCAGATAGATCTTGGCAAACTGTTTCTCGGATAGTGCCTCTTCCACCGTGATCTTTTTCTTCTGCCCCGGCACCGCTACTATTTTCGAATCGAACATCTTATAAATCGTAAGTCCGGTAGAGGCATAAAATGTGGAGGTCTCTTCCAGTCCACCATATTCATACATTCCCACTGTCCGGGAATCCCCGATAAATACAGCATCATCAAAATAGCTGTCATCCACCGTATGGTAGACCACTTCTTTTGGCAGTTCTTCCGAAGGCTCTGTCGGTTGTGGTTCCTCCGTTGTCATTGTCTCTGTCTGCGTATCTGCCGATGTCTCTCCGACTGCCGGTGTCCGACTTTCCCCTGTGGGATCTTCTGTGCCTTCCGGGACCGTATCCCCCGATACGGTTCCGTCCTGTTGTCCGGGTTCCGATGTATGACCCATCCGGGCACCGGCTGCCAGCTGCACACCCCTGTTATACAATTCCCGAATGGGATCCGTATACACCTGCCAGTTGTCCGTCCATGTAAAAAACAGGACTCCCATAAGCAGCAGACTGATGGGAAAGGATAATTTTCTTATCCATTGTCGTAGTTTCTGTAACATATTTCCTATCCTATCCAGATTTTCTAAAAACTAAAGTACATAAATGGGTTATTTCCCTCTAATATAAGTCTCCAGACGCAATACCAAAATACCGCTGCCAGCAATATTTTCATCAGGATCTTATCCTTGCCGTAATCGTACAACTTCTCGATTGCCGGCGTACATGCCAGCCCGGATACGGCTAACAGCCCACCGTAGGTAGACAATGCTTTCCACGCATCCTCATAGCCGCCACTGATCCCCGGTGCCAGCCACATCATTTTATCCAGATAGACCTGCAGCTGTGACAGATCCGTAATGGCAAAGCACATCCAGCTTACGGGAATGATCAGCCACAGATAAATGTGCGGCAGTACTTTCATTTTATGTACGAATTTTAATCTTCCCAGCTGCCGTTCCAGCACAATGCAGATCCAGAGCAATCCGCCCCAGCAGAAAAAGTTCCAGCCGGCGCCATGCCAGAAAGCTGTCAGCATCCATACCACCAACAGATTAAAAATCGTGCAAAGTTCCCCTCGTCTGCTGCCTCCCAGCGGAATATAGACATACCGGCAGAACCATTGCCCCAGTGTCATATGCCATCTGCGGTAAAAATCCCTGACCCCCCGGGCCATATAAGGTCTGCGGAAATTTCTGGGCAGTTCGATTCCCAGCATCCTGCCAAGCCCCATTGCCATCAACGAATATCCACAGAAATCAAAATAGATCTCCATGGAATAAGCAATGGCTGCCAGCCATGCCAGCGGAGTGGAGATACTCTCGAATCCGGTTACCTGTACTTCATGCCACAGGATCCCTACGCGGTCGGCCAACAGCACTTTGGCTGCCAGTCCTAAGACAAACAGCTTCATGCCGTCCTCCAGTCCCTGCATAGTAAAAGTCCTGTTGTACAGGCTGTCTTTCACCTCACCATAACGGGTAATGGGGCCGGAGATCAGCTTCGGAAACATGACCACATAAGTTGCAAATTTTAAAAAAGAATACTCCCTATCTGCATCTCCGCGATATACATCGATCAGATAAGACAATATCTGAAAGGTATAAAAACTGATCCCCAGAGGAAGTCCCGCAGAACCTCCCCGGCACTTAAACCAGATCAGAATGCCAATGTTAATACTCAATGCTGTCACGAACAACAGCCTCTTGCGCCATAACGTCCTGGGGCTGCGCTTTGCCAGATGCAGTCCGATAAAATAATTACATAAAACGGAAATCATCAAAGGTGCAAGATTTCCTGCATCTCCCATTGCATAAAAGACAATGCTACCTATAAGCAGTGTCAGGTTTCTGTATTTATGCGGTGTGATTCCATAGACAATCAGGAAAATCGGCAGGAACCACAGCAGAAATTCAATACTGCTGAATATCAAATAAATCACATCTTTCTATTTTCGCTTTACACTTGTACTATCATAGTAGCTTGAAATGAAATGTATTACAACAAAACAATTCTTAATTTTAAATGACATTATTTTACAAATCAGTAATCTTTTTGCAATTATTTCAAACATCGTTTACAATAGTTTTCATACAGACAGAATATCGTCAGGAAAGGATCGTTTTCTATGAAAGAACAGTTATACACAATTCCCTTAAATGATGCCGTAAACGCCCAGGACGAATGTCCTTTCTGCTTCATCCACAGAAGTATCGAACAGGATCTGTTAGACTTCGTCTTAGGCTCCGGTTCCTCCTACATGGAAGCGGATATTAGAGAACAGACCGACAAGGCCGGATTCTGCCGCTATCATTTTCAGAAGATGTTCGACTACGGCAATACTCTCGGCAACGCCTGGATCCTGAAAACGCACTACCAGCGTATGATCCGGGAAATGCAGCAGGAATTTGCTTCCTTCCGTCCCGGAAAAAGCTCTCTTCTGGGAAAATTCAAAAAAGCCGAGGGCAGTGAAAATACCATCGGTATGTGGATCCGCGCAAAAGAGGACTCCTGCTATATCTGTTCCCAGTACAAGGATACTTATGAAAGATACCTGGACACCTTTTTCTATCTGTGGAAAAATGACGAAAGTTTCCGGAATAAGATCATAAACGGAAAAGGCTTCTGCCTGCCTCACTTCGGAGACCTCTGTGAAGCCGCCGACCGCAAACTCTCCGATAAGGAAAAGCAGGAATTCTACGACTGCCTCCTGCCCGTCATGGAAGCGAATATGCAGCGGATCTCTGAGGATGTATCCTGGCTGGTGGAAAAATTCGATTACCGAAATAAGGACGCCGACTGGAAGAACTCCAAAGATGCCATCCAGCGCGGCATGCAGAAATTAAAAGGCGGATATCCCGCAGATCCCACCTATAAGATGTCTAAATAGTTATCATTTTCTTCAAAATTATGATGCAAATAGGATGCTATTTTTCTGAAAACGCTTCGTCAGAGGGCTGTGTGGAACGTTCCGCCAGCCTTCTGCTTAAATTCAGATACTCTGTGATCTCTTCATACAACATCTCCGGCTGAAAAGCATCCTCTAAAATCCTCTCGTTCATCAGTCCCTTAATGGTCAGTTCCAGCATTTTACGAAGTTTCACGGCATCCTCTGCGGAAGCATATTTACCCAGATCCGCTCTTGCGAAAACAGACTCCAGATAATCTTCCAGCTGCTGTTTTCTCTCTTCTACCGCCAGCAATGCTTCACTGACATTTTCCGTCTGCGCCCGGTTCAGAAAAGGCTGCAGATAAGGATAACCGCACATGGCATGCATTTTGCCACATTCCACCTGCTGCAGCAGAGCAAACAGATCCGTCTCCTTCGCATCCACCGCCGTAGACAACTCCAGCAACAGGTAACGGACGCTGTAATCATAGACAAATGCATATACGCCCAGTTTGCTTCCGAAATAATGGAATAACAAACCCTTGCTGATAGCCGCCTCCTTTACAATATCATCCGTACAGGCATGGCGGTAACCGTGCAGTGCAAATACTTTCAGTGCGGCATTGATCATACGATCCTGCTTTTCTTTTTTTAAATCAAAAAATTTCTCATTCATATCGCAACATATCCCTTTTCATTTTCATCAATAAGGTTTATTATGTAACTGTATGGGCATATGCATGAAATTCAGACCAGTTACATACACTACAACATGGAAGGAGCAACCCTATGGCTAAAAAATTTGGCAAATTTCTGCTGTTCACTGCAGCAGTAGGTACCGCAGCCGCAGCTGCTTACTACTATATGCAACAAAAAAACTCTCTGCTGATGGAATCCACCGACGCAGATGACGATTACGATGATTTCCACGAGGATCTGGACGAGAGCACGGAGTTCTCCCGCAATTACGTTCCTCTGAATGCTTCCGTTCCGGCTTCCGCTCCCACGGAAGAAACCGCTGAAACCGAAGCTTCCTCTTCCTCCTCTGATTTCACACCGCTCTCCGGCCAGGCAGCCGATCTGTCCGGCGAAGAAGGCGAAACCGTCGAAGATGTGGAAGAATTTTTCGATGAAGAGGATGCCGAGGACGAAGAGCCTCCCGTAACCGAAGAATAATAGCAGTATCCTGAGAAGGTCTCACAGCCATGCATTTTGCAACCGGCGGAGGCCTTCTTTCATGTCTGCCTCATCCATACTTCCGAATCCCAGCAGCACTGTCGCTTTGTCCGCAGCGGATGCCACCATATTCTCTGACATCCCATAGACCTTCACATTTTCCGCCGCAGCGGCATCCAGAAGCTCTTTTTCCGTCACATTTCCTTTCGCCGTCAACAGCAGATGCAGCCCAGCATCTTCCCCGGAGATCCGGAATTTTTTTTGAAAAGGCTCCAGTCCCTCTAACAGCTGGTCGTGTTTGGCACGATAACGCATCCGCATCTTGTTCAGATGCCTTTCGAAATAACCGTCCCGGATAAACTCATTCAGGATTCGCTGGTCGATTCTGGATACCGTACAGGAATAGAAAGAACAATCCCTGCGGTACACCTCCAACAGTGTCTCCGGCAACACCATATAGCTGACACGGATCGCCGGTGCGATCGCCTTGGAAAAAGTACCGATGTAGATCACCTTTCCCCTATCGTCCGAGGACTGCAGGGACGGAATCGGTTTGCCGCGATACCGGAATTCACTGTCGTAATCATCTTCGATCAGATAGCGGTCCGGCTTTTTCTCCGCCCAGCGCAACAGCTCCGCCCGCCGGCCGATCGTCATCACCGCTCCGGTAGGGTACTGATGGGAGGGCATGACATAGGCCACCCTGACCGGTTCCTGTTCCAGTCTGTCCGCACGCATTCCCTTATCATCCATATCCACCGTCACAATATGATAGGCGAATGACCGAAAGATACGGTACGCACGTTTATACGTAGGATTCTCCATGGCAATTCCCACATGTCTCCCCAATATTTTCTCCAACAGTAACAGCAGATAATCATTTCCCGCGCCCACAATGATCTGCTCCGGACGGCAGTTCACCCCTCGGGAAGAATGCAGGTAACGGCTGATCGTCAGTCTCAGATCATAATCCCCCTGCGCCTCTCCCTGGGCAAACAGTTCACTGTTGCTGTCATTCAGGATATTTTTCGTAATCCGTTTCCAGACACCGAAAGGGAAACCGTTCATATCGATTCCATAGGGGGAAAAGTCAATCCTTTTTTCCTCGTCCCGGTCTTCTGCCTGTGGATCCCATGCCTCCGGTTCCGGCACCCTGCCAGTTTCCTGCTCCAGAGTGAAGATTCCCTCCAATTTGCATACAAAGTATCCCTTATAGGGTCTCGCCTCGATATATCCTTCACTTAACAGCTGGTCATAAGCATAATCCACCGTACTTCTGGCCACCTGCAGATATTCTGCCAAAGAACGCGTGGAGGGAAGCCTCTCTCCTGCCAGAAGCTTCCCTTCCCTGATTTCCTGTCGTATATGCTCATATATCTGCTGGTACAGACATTTGTCACTGTCTGTACGCAGCCGGATCGTCATATCATACATAATGTTGTCCTACTTTTTCTGACTCTTCAGTTCCTCCAGGATCTGGTCTTTCAACTCTCTTGCCTTGTCCTTGGTACGGGCATTGGCCGATGGAGATGTGAGGATTGAAGCCACCATACGGCTTGCCACATCGTATTTCTGAAATCTGGTGGCCAATACTCCGATCAGGAACTCCACCGTAATTTCATCCATACCGCACATGGGAAATCCTTCGGTCTGAAGTGCTTCCGTGAAGCCGGTATAAGCATTCTTCAGATAGGCCTCTTCCATGTTTTTCACTTCACGGAGACGGGCCATGTCCGTATCTCCGGATTCTTCCAGATATTCGTGATATCCTCTCATGAGCCATCCGCTCTTTAAGCAGATATAAGCCTTCTCGCTGGCATGGGCACGTTTTACCACCGCATTTGCGAGGCACAGCTTATAGCGTTCGATCGCCTCTTCATAGGTATAGATATCGTCATCATAGGTGTGCAGCTGTACTTTGCTGCTGATATTCTCTTTGATCAGTTTGGCATATACCTTGGTAATGTTGTTGAAATATCTGTTCAACGCCGCATATCCGCAATGGGGACACAGGATCACATCATATTTTACCGCATCGATTCCTTCGTATTTTGCACGAAGATCCTGATCCGTGCGTAAAAGTCTCGCCTTGCCGGTCTTCATGATCTTGGCGGGAAAATCTTCTCCGCATACCGGGCAGGTGAAATTCTTGTCGTAGATCAGGTCCTTTTCTTCTATCTTAGGTGCCTCGGCCGCTACCTGTTCTTCCTTTTTCTCCTGTCCAAAAATATCCATATCCTCCAGGTTATCCAGGCCCAGTCCGGCCAACCCGCACAATTTGTCTGACATATGTTTCTCCTTTTCCAAACTTACTTAGGCAGTACATAAGAGCTCTTCAGAGATACGATACGGTTAAATACCAGTTCTCCGGGTTTGGTGTCTTTGCAGTCCACGCAGAAGAAGCCCTGTCTCACGAACTGGAAGCGGTCGTACGCCTGTGCCTTTGCAAATGCAGGCTCTAAGCGGCACTCTGTCAGAGTGGTCAGAGAATTCGGGTTCAGATTCAGACTTCCGTCCTCGTTGTATACACCCTTCTCCTCATCAATAATATTCTCATACAGACGCACCTGTGCTTTCACAGATTCGGTTGCACTTACCCAGTGGATCGTTCCCTTAACCTTACGACCGTCCGGGCTGTTGCCGCCGCGGCTCTCCGGATCGTAGGTACCATGTACTTCCACAACCTTACCGTTTTCATCCTTGACACAACCGGTGCACTTTACGAAATAAGCGTTCATCAGGCGCACTTCGTTGCCCGGAAACATGCGGAAATACTTCTTGGGAGGCTCTTCCATGAAATCGTCTCTCTCGATATATAACTCCTTACCGAAAGGAACCTCACGGCTTCCCAGTTCTTCATTCTCCGGATTGTTGACTACAGGCAGCATCTCGGTCTGTCCTTCGGGATAATTATCAATGACCAGCTTTACGGGATCCAGGATCGCCATCATACGGGGCGCCTTTGTCTTCAGATCCTCACGGATACAGTACTCTAACATCGCATAATCTGCGGAAGACTGTGCCTTGGAGATACCGCACAATTCTACGAACTTCTTGATGGATTCCGGTGTGAATCCTCTTCTGCGCAGTGCTGCGATGGATACCAGTCTGGGATCATCCCAGCCGTCCACGATCCCCTGCTCTACCAGCTTCTTGATATAACGCTTACCGGTCACCACGTTGGTCAGGTACAGCTTGGCGAACTCGATCTGCTTGGGAGGATGCGGGTATTCCAGTTCTCTTACCACCCAGTCATATAAGGGTCTGTGATCCTCGAACTCCAAAGTACAGATAGAGTGGGTCACGCCTTCAATGGCATCCTCGATAGGATGTGCAAAATCGTACATCGGGTAAATGCACCATTTGTCACCGGTATTCTGGTGAGACATATGTGCCACACGGTAGATAACGGGATCACGCATATTGATATTCGGTGATGCCATATCGATACGGGCACGCAGTACCTTGGAGCCGTCCTCGTACTTTCCGGCCTTCATATCCTCGAACAGTGCCAGATTCTCTTCTACGCTTCTTACGCTGCCGGGATCCTCCTTGCCGGGTTCGGTCAGGCTTCCTCTGTACTCACGGATCTGCTCTGCACTTAAATCGGAGACATAAGCCTTGCCCTTTTTGATCAGCTTTACTGCTGCCTCATACATCTGGTCAAAATAGTTGGATGCGAAGAAGAGGCGATTCTCCCAGTCCGCGCCCAGCCACTTTACATCTGCCTTGATAGACTCCACGAATTCAGACTTTTCCTTGGTGGGGTTGGTATCATCAAAACGCAGGTTGAATTTGCCGTTGTATTTCTGAGCCAGACCATAGTTCAGCAGAATACTCTTGGCATGTCCGATGTGAAGATATCCGTTGGGTTCGGGAGGGAAACGGGTATGTACGGTATCGTATACACCCTCCGCCAGATCCTTGTCGATGATCTGCTCTATAAAATTCTTAGATTCCTTCACTTCTGCGGAATCTACGATTTCTTTTTCCAGTTCGCTCATGGTAATATCCTTGCCTTTCGTTTACTTAATACTGTTTTCGTAACCTTAATCTTACCACACAAGGAAAATTTTATAAACCTTTTTTTGCGATTCTTATGTCATCTCTTCAAAATTATTCAGAAGATTCTGCGCAGGCTCTATGAACATATTGTGCAGATCATCCTCACTGGCCACCAGATAATCTCCGGCTCTGCCCGTCATATAAGTATCCTCATCCCAGATGGGGAATATCTTTACTCCCCGCTTCAGCTCGAGGGCATAGATACAGAAAGCATCCGCAGGCATACCCATACGGACATATTCCGTCAGCAGATGATTACTGCCATCCCCGCCTTCCTTGACTCTCGGGATATATCCCATAGAGCTGCAATATTCCTCCGGCAGGGGCAGATCACACAGTTCCAGGATCCGGTGAAATCTCCCGGTCGGAACCGGATGCAGCTCCCCGGTACGCTCCAGGGTGAAATACATATCCTGTCTGGTGTCGATATCCATCGTACCGTCCACGGTACGGATGGATACCACGTTTCCGAGTTCTGCCAGGTCCGCTGCCCTCAGGCAGGCGATCGGCTCTTTCCGCCTGCGGTATTTTTTACCCTCTTTTACAGGGAATTTGCGTTCTTTCGCATATACGATCTCAAAATTGTCAAAATACTGCGTCATCCGGTTATTGAAATAAGCCTCAGAATGCAGGGTTGGATATTTTTCCTCATACAGCTTCATGCTGATGTAGCCTCCGGCCTTTTCCACATGGCCGCCGCCGGAACCGATCCCCTCCGAGAGATAATCCGACAATTCACTGGCATTAACCTCCCGGATACAGCTTCTGACGGAGAATTTATATCCGCCGCTGTCCTCGTTATAGACTACACAAGTGTTAACCCCCGCCACCTGAAGCAGGAAATCACTGATCAGTCCCAGCACATTGGGGTCACAGGGCTGGGAATGGATCACAGCGAACTGGTAATCGTCATTGTAATTACAACGTAACAGTGCCACCCCGGCGATCTCCAGCTCCTTCAGGGAAATATTGGAATTGCGGAACAGGGATACCAGATTTTTGTCAAAGTTCAGGCTCTCGCGCATATCCATATCCACCGGATTGGACAGCTCCGAGAACTGATTGGTATCCATGAACAGCCCATAATACAAAGCGGTCCCCAGATCTTTATTTTTCTCCACCGGATAATGCATCTCCTGAAGCATGGTCCATACCAGAGTCGCGCAGCTGCCAAGATTAGGTTGTAATCGCATTTTCTCCGTACAGATCACTTCCAGAGGATGATGATCGATCACTGCGATCTCCTCTGCCGGGATTACGGTCACATTGCCGGCACCGTATTGACAGTCCACTGTGATCAGAAGTCCGTCCACCGGCTCCTCGCCGGGATGCGCCAGATATTTCAGCGGAATTCCAAGCTTTTCCACCATCAGCGTCAGGTTTGCCTTTCTCACTTTGTTCTTCCCGGCATACAGCAGTCTCACATCTTTTCCCTGATCACGGAAAAAACAATACAATCCAAACCCGGACGCTATCGCATCCGCATCCGGATTGTCATGGCACTGGATCGTGATCCGGTCATATCCCAGCAATTCCTCCAGCATCATTTCTCTGCTTTTCTCTGCCCCTCGTCTGTCCATAACTACGCTTTCCTCATCTTCCTTATAAAAACTATTCAGAACCCCATTCGCAAAATCGCCTTTTCAAGGCTCACCTTTTGCTCATGTGGTTACCTCGCC
>OGJH01002642.1_pt1 | contig 10926 bp, 9 predicted proteins | sample 1572021 | NCBI WGS metagenome assembly OGJH01 (sample SAMEA2582098, study PRJEB24529) | metagenome | biome: Human gut stool | place: China | collected 2011
GGAAAAGATAAATGAATACTTTAAAAGCTGAAAAAAGAGACATGTCAATCAAAGCCAAAAAACTTAGACGCGAAGGATTTGTTACCGGTTGTATTTTCGGCCGTGAAATGAAAGAGAGCATTCCACTTAAAATGGAAAAAGCAGATGTTGAAAAACTTCTGAAAGTTGAGAACAAAGGTGGACAGGTAATGCTCGAAGTTGATGGTCAGACTTATGATGCACTGATCAAAGAAGTTGATTATAATCCATTAAAGGGTTATGTTGATGAGATTGATTTCCAGGCACTTGTAAGCAATGAGAAAGTTCATTCTGTTGCTGAGATCCATCTTGTCAACCTTGATAAACTTGCTGCCGGTGTACCACAGCAGATGTTACAGGAGATTTCTTTCAAGGCTCTTCCTGCTGCACTGGTAGAGAAAGTTGAAGTAGATGTCGGAGATCTCAAGGTTGGTGATACCATCCGTGTGGCTGATCTTCCGATCGCCAAAGACAAAGATGTTGATCTTATGACTGATGTTGATGCTACGGTTGTAACGATCACAGAAGTTCATGTAAAAGCTTCTGACCTTGAAGCTGAAGATACCAACACAGACGAAGCAGCTGAAGCATAAGGTTATCGTTACAGTCGCCAGAGTCTTGTACAGACGCCTCTTCTGGTTCGCTGCTTACATGGATTTTTAAAATACGGGTGATGGAACAGAAGTTCCACCGCCTGTATTTTTTTCTGTAGTATGCAGGGAAAACCACTATATATAAAAGAGAACCCGCCGCCTGCAGATTCTCTTCTCTTTCATCACTTCTCTTCTATTACTTAATATACCCGATAAAGGTATTTCCACTTCCTGCCACCATAGCATTCATCTCATCCATAGTCACAGTCTGCGATGCCCCTGTATCCGGGTCAAAATACGTGATATCTGTCTTGGAATATCCGGTCATCAGAATCGCATGATCTGCACTTGTCAGAGCGATCACCGGGCAGCCCTTATTGATCACATACAATACCTGATCCAGCGTACAGCCCGTAAGATCTGTCTTCTCCGCCTCATACGCTTTCATATAGCGTTCACATGCCTCCAGCGAGCTTTCTCCACTTTCCTTTGTCACCGCAACATCGTCAATAGAATACACCAGATCCCGGTTTCCTTTTTCCCATACATAAGCCTGTTCCGATGAGATCACAACACCGGAAATTTTTTCCGCCTTCTGGATCGCATAGCCTGCCTTATCGTAGATTCCGACCAGTTCACCCATACCATACACATAATATTTCACACGGTCATCCTTTCCTTTCAGAACGATCGTCAGTGCATTTTCGGCTACCTGCTGATCCGGCTGGAGCAGCTTCACCTCCGTCTTTTCGATTCCCTCTGCAAAAGTAAACCGATACTGCTTTCCCAGCTTCTCCGAACTGTATGAGGTAAGAGAAATCTTCGTATCTTTCTTTTCTACATTATTTGTAATATATTCCTGTGAAGTAACATTATAAATCTCTCCTGCTTTCGCAAGACGGTTCAGTGTCACCATATTTCCCTCAATCAAAATATCAGAAATATAGATTCCCTGATCTTCAAAAGAATACTCCGCTATTTTTTTATTTTTCGAATCATGGATCTCAAGCTGATACATCGGAGTTGTCTTCTCACCGGATGCCGTCTTTCCGGCATCGGAAGTCCGCAAAATTCCATAAATAAAATCTCCATTCAGGAATCCCAGCGGGCGAACGGCTTCATTCTTTGCCGCTTTCACACTATATTCATCCCCGCTGGAAAGATCCATCACCCGGATCTCCTTTGCCGCATCTTTCTCTCCGTCTGTCTGATAAGCAAGCTGATGTCCGTCATCAGAAACTGCATACTTTCCGGCTTCCAGACCTTTTGCAAGCACTTCCTGCTGGTTCTTATCAAGATCGATCCTGTAGAGGACCTGATCTGCAAGCACATACAGCAGCTCCTGTGCATGATTATAATAAACCATCTTTCCCAGCTCATCTTCTGCAATGGCAAAAGATTTTGTACTCGGAATAAAGCCTTTCTCCTGAATCAGATTGCTGTCCACATTAAAATAATAAATACCGACACCAACTTCTCCTTCATGCTCTCCCCGGTTCATATATCCATAAACCGCAAAGGCAATATTCCCATGATCGTCCATACTGATGATCCGTACCGCATGCTGATCATTCAGGCTCCTCACATCCTGTGTATCTTCCTCCGCAAAGCTGAAAACTTTCGTCAGCTCCTCATTTTTCTTATTATACATCCACAGAGTACGGTTCTGCACAAAGGCAAGGATCGAATCCTGTTTATTTGTCTCATAAGGCACATCTTCCGGCACGATTCCAAGCAGGATACCCTTTTGATCCATCACACTTCTGCTGCTGAACACTTCCTGAAGATCCCGGTTATAATCCAGCAGGTAGATCGTATCTCCCACCGACCGGATCCTGAAAAATTCTTTCACATTATACCGTGCCGTTTCCTCTTTATCATCCTGACAACGCACCTGATATTTTGCAAGAATGGATGTATAAACACTGTTGCTTTCTTTCAGACTCCACTGCACATCGCCCACGATCTCCGGGTTCAGGTCTCCCCACTGGATATGAGTAATATCTGAGTGGATATTGACGGTCTGGTAAGTCGTATTATCACTCTCTTCTCCCGGCTCAAGATACATACTCAGTGTATCTTCATCACTCTGATCCAATGCCTTTGCATGAAAATCTTTTGCAAATGTAAGACATTTCCACGCAGTAATCTCATCCGGCTTCTCGATCCGGGTGAAATAATTCACCTTTTTCTGTGCTTCACCACTTCCCAGTGTCAGAGTCAGCTTCAGCACCGCCTCCTGTGCTGACTGATCCAGGGCAGTCCCCAGTTCCAGCGTAACCTTCCCATCCTCTTCTTTGACTTTTCCTTCTGCGTAAGTATCTGCTCCATCCAGTGAATAAACTTTATAGCTGATCTTACTGATCTTATTTCCATTCTCTGCGATCTCAGCCTGAAGCGTTCCATTGCTCTCCAGCGGAGTGATCGTATCACGCATGGCAGTGACATCCATCTGGTCTACATACCCGGACAGAAGATTGATCTCCTGACCACTCACGGTAAAAGAAACTACCGGGAGTGTCGGCTCGCCCATTGTCATAATCTTATCGTCCGTCCCACGGTTCATCACATAATTACTTATCAACAATGCTCCGGCAAAAAATACCGCCAGCACGATTCCCTTTATTATTCTTTTTATCATTATTTATTCTCCCTGAAATCCCGTCGCCAGTGCTTATCCTTTTCTATGATCCCTTTCTAAAATCCCGTCACCGATGCCTGCTCTTTTCTGAAAGAAGCCTGCCCAGTGTCGGCTGGATATTCAGAAATGCTTCACACTCTTCCAGCTTCTTTCTGCTCTCCGCTTCTATTGCCCCATCAGTCTTCCCCCTCCTGACTGCACGCAGCAGAATATTCTTCGGTGTATGTTCCATATCAATAAATTCCAGTACCTGGGTTTCATATCCCTCGCTTTCCAGATACTTTGCCCTCAGTCCATCTGTCACCAGTGCTGCGAACCGTTCTCTTAACAGACCATACTCCATCACCGTAGCAAGTACCTCCGGGGTCTCCCCCGCTTCAAACTGCTCATTGATCTCATGCTGGCAGCATGGAACGGAAAGGATCACTTTTGCATTCCAGCCAACTGCCTTCGCCAGTGCATAGTCCGTTGCCGTATTGCAGGCATGCAACGTCACCACCATGTCCACACGGTTTACTCCTTCATAATCTGCAATATCTCCCTCTAAAAACTGAAGCTTTTCATATCCGTACTTCTCTGCCAGCTCATTGCAGTGCCGGATCACCTCACTCTTCAGATCCAGTCCTATAATGCGTATGTCATATTTTTTCAATTCATGCAGATAATAATACATCGCAAAAGTAAGATACGGCTTCCCACAGCCAAAATCCAGGATCGTCAGCTCTCTTCCCCTGTCAAGCTGCGGCAGGATATCTTCGATAAATTCCAGGAATCGGTTGATCTGCCGGAACTTATCAAATCTTGTATGCACGATTTTCCCGTCCTGCGTCATAACTCCAAGATCCTGCAGAAACGGAACTTTCACTCCTTCTTCCAGAATATACCACTTTTTGCGGTTATGGGACAGGTCTGCCGCCTTTGCTCTGATCTTTTTCTGCTTTCTTCGGATCGTCACCTTTCCCTTTTTACTGATCAGCACTGTACAGTCCTGACTCACCGTTTCCAGTTGCATCTGTCCAAAACGCTCCATCACTACAGCCAGGATCTCACCCGCCGCTTCGGGATTTAAATTTCGGTGAAATGCCTGCGTCTTCGTAAACGCTTCTAATTGGAACATCAATTCCCCTCTTTTTTCCAGCGGACGTACTTTTATCTTCAAAATCCCCTGAACCGGTTCTGTTCCACACTCCAGCAGCACCGCAGTTCCTTCTTTTTCCTTTGGACTGCTGATGACTGCACGTATAAATTCTCTATTTAAAACTTCCTTCAGAAGCTTTTTTATTTCTTCCATATATATAACTCCATCCTGTCGTATGATACGACGGAAAATCTCTTTTCTTTCACTTTATCAATTCTTATTTTGCAGAATATTCCCGAAGATGTCAAGAGGTCAGACACCGGTTCCTGATGTCTGACCTCTCTTTCTTTCGTTATACGTAATACTGCTTTTTTTCCCATTCTTCCTGTTCCAGAAGAAATCCTTTCTCCCGGAGTGCAGCCTCGATCATATCCAGGGTTTCCTCACTGTCAGCCTCCACTACATGGTAATGATAATCTGAGGTAATATTCTTTAACGGACTGGATTTTCCCGTCTTGATATCATCTAAAAATTCCGCTGCCTTACGCCTGGAAGTAATATTCAGCTCCGCTTCCATATGTCCATAGACCCTGTGGTTTACCATGACATTTTTTACACTTCCTCCAAGATCCACAATAGAATATAATTCTTCTTCTACCTGGGCATCCGTATGCTTTACCTTAAATGTCCGCTGTACGGATGCATCCTCATTGAGAAGATAGCCCCTGTTAGTGGAAATGATCTCATGTCCTGCAGCACGGATCAGTGCAATATCCTGCACGATCACCTGACGGCTCACTGCATACTGTGCTGCCAGTGCTTTCCCGGATACAGGGACGGTGCTGTTCTTTATCTGATTTATAATGGCAGTTCTTCGTTCTGATCCTGTCATCATACCTCTTCCTTTCTACTACTGTGGTTTCTCTTCTTAATTTATAGCATGAAGATTTTTCATGGAAATGTCAAGTATCGGTGCAGAATGCGTCAATGCTCCACTGGAAATATAATCAACTCCAAGTGCTGTCAGTCTGCCGATATTTTCCTTTGTCACATTTCCTGAACACTCTGTCTCTGCTCTTCCGTCAATGATCCGGATTGCCTCGCTCATATCTTCCGTTGACATATTATCCAGCATAATGATGTCTGCTCCTGCCTCTGCTGCCTCTTTTACCATTGCCAGATTTTCAACCTCGATCTCAATCTTTCGGACAAACGGTGCATATTCCTTTGCCATTTTGACTGCTGCCGTAACACTACCTGCTGCACCGATGTGATTGTCCTTCAGAAGTACTCCGTCTGAAAGATTATACCGATGATTGTAACCGCCACCGACACGGACTGCATATTTTTCAAAAATCCTCATGTTCGGTGTTGTCTTTCTTGTATCAAGAAGTTTCGTCTTACTTCCTTCCAGCAGAGCTGCTACGGAGTGTGTATAGGTTGCGATTCCGCTCATCCTCTGCAAATAGTTCAGAGCCACACGTTCTCCCGAAAGCAGAATCCGGATATCACCTGTCACCTTGCCCATTAACTGACCATTTTTAACTTCATCGCCGTCTTTACAGTAAAATTCTGTCTCCGTCTTATCATCCAGCAGTTCAAAGACCCTGCGATATACATCCAATCCTGCAATAATACCGTCCTGCTTACAGATCAGTTCTACTTCTCCTTTGACATACTCCTTCATCACCGCATTCGTACTAACGTCTTCACTGGAAATATCTTCTTTTAAAGCCTCCAGGATCAGATGATCTACCTGAAGTGTCATTGTAATTGTATTCATACCTGTTCTCCTCCAATTTTCTTTGCCGCACGCTTCGCAAACACCAGACTCTCCAACAGCGAATTGCTTGCCAGCCGGTTTGCTCCATGCACTCCGTTACAGCTTGTCTCTCCCACAGCAAAAAGATGATCCATGGAAGTTTTACTGTCAGAATCAACCCATACTCCTCCCATAAAATAATGCTGTGCAGGAACAACCGGGATACATTCCTTCGTCACATCATATCCTTCTTCCAGACAATGATGGTAAATATTCGGGAAATGATTCAGTATTGTATCTTTATCGATCCGTTCCATGGAAAGCCATACATGATTTGTTCCGTCTTTCTTCATCTGTCTCCGGATCTCTTCTGTTACCACATCACGCGGAAGAAGTTCATTTACAAATCGTTCTTTATTCTTATCTAAAAGGATCGCACCCTCTCCCCGGACGGATTCCGAAATCAGGAAACGTCTTCCCGGCTTTGTGGAATACAGTGTTGTCGGGTGGATCTGCACATAATCCAGATGCTCCAGACGGATTCCATGCTTTTCAGAAATATCCAGTGCATCCCCTGTCAGATGTGGGAAATTGGTAGAATGCTGATATCTTCCTCCAATTCCACCGCTTGCCCAGATCGTATTATCTGCATAAATCTCCAGTTCCTGACCGTTCTGATCCTTTGCGTAAATTCCCCTGCAGACTCCATCTTCCACAATAATGTCTGTCATTGTAGTATATTCGTAAATTTCCACATTCGTAAGCTTCTTCACCTGTGCAAGCAGCTTACTTGTAATTTCTTTTCCTGTAACATCCTCATGGAAAAGGATTCTCGGTCTGGAATGAGCCCCTTCTCTTGTAAATGCATAGATTTCTTCCAACGGCTTATCTGTTTCCGGCTCTCTTCCTTTTTCCTGATTTCCTTCTTCAGCAGAATTACCTTCCGGAACATCTGACTCTTTCTGAAATTCAACACCATATCCGATCAGATCCTGAATGATCTCTCTGGAACTGCGGATCATAATATCTACAGATTCTTTCCGGTTCTCATAATGTCCTGCTTTCATCGTATCTTCAAAATAGCTTTCATAATCATCCTGGTCATGAAGCATACAGATTCCACCCTGTGCAAGAAATGAATCACTGCTCTCTAAATCTGACTTTGTGATCATAATAATCTTTTTATTCCGGGGAAGGTTCAATGCACTGAAAAGTCCTCCCACACCTGTTCCTACGATCACTGCATCTGCTTTCATTTTCATAACAAACTCCATTCTTCCGGCTCTTATTTTGCCAGTTCTAACATTCTCTCCAAAGGTTTTTTGGACTCTTCCCGAAGTGCATCATCCACAAAGACTTCATTTTCTCCTGTCTTTAAAACATGAAGGATCTTTTCCAGCGTCACCTTTTTCATATTTTTGCATACAGGGAGTGTCTCTGTAAAATAGAATTTCTTTTCAGGATATCGTTTCTCCAGTTCATACAGAACACCACTCTCCGTACAGATGATCATCTCCTGTGCATCCGTCTCACCCGCATAATTGATAATTCCGGTTGTACTTCCGATATAATCTGCCAGTTCCAGAACTGCCTGCGGACATTCCGGGTGTGCCAGCACTTCCGCATCCGGGTGTGCTTTCTTCGCATCCCGAATTTCTTCTACTTCCATATATTCATGTACGATACAGAATCCTTCATTATAAATAAAATGCTTTTCCGGTACGAGTCCTGCAATATAATGTGCCAGGTTGCGATCCGGGATAAAGAAAATATTTTTATTCGGAAGATTCTTTACAATCTTTACTGCATTTGCAGAAGTCACACATACATCTGAATGACGTTTCAGTTCTGCAGTTGAGTTAATATAACAGACTACCGCAAGATCATCATACTCCGCACGCACTTTCTCGATCGTTTCAGGAGATGCCATATGTGCCATCGGACAATCTGCCGCCATATCCGGCATCAACACCATCTTTTCCGGATTTAGGATCTTGGCACTCTCGCCCATGAAGGAAACCCCACAAAATACAATCGTCTTTTCTTTCAGACCTACTGCCACCTTGCTCAGGTAAAAGGAATCACCTATGTAATCTGCTATCTCCTGAATCTCAGGTCTTACATAATAATGAGCCAGAATCACCGCATCTTTTTCTTTTTTCAACTGCTCTATCTCTTCTTTGATCGTCATATCTGCACCTCTCTGCCTTTTTCAATCTTTACTTTTCTGTCAATTTTATTTTTCATAAGTTTTGGATCAGCGTAAATTATAGCACTGTAGTTTACAGGTGACAAGACAGATGTTTTTACAAAAAATGGTACGGAAAAGTTAAATGTTTGTGAAAAATGCCACCATCCCTTTACTTTATTACGTTTTTATAAAAAAATAGCCGCCAAGAAGAAAATTTCCCCTTAACGACTATATAAACTACGATTCAATCTTGTTCATCGCTTTCCTAAACTGGAAATAAAACAAAATTGCAGTAAAGGTTACTGCTATGAAATCTGCTACCGGCTCTGCAAGGTAAACACCCATGGTTTTGTCTGAAACCATATGCGGCATAATATAAATCAATGGTAACAGCAGAATAAATTTTCTTGTAACTGCCACAATGATAGAACTTATCGCATTGCCAAGAGCTGTAAAGGTCATCTGGCATGCAATCTGAATACCAAATAAAAACATGACTGCCATATAGATACGCAGAGCTTTTGATGCAAACTCGATCATAGCTGTCTCCGGAGTAAAAATACTTACAAAGAATTGTGGCAAAAGCATTACCGCCAGCCAAAGTGTGACAGAATAAATCAGGCTTACTGTTAACAAAACACGAAAGGTCTTTTTTACACGTTCCGTATTGTTTGCTCCATAATTATAACTTGTAATTGGCTGCGCTCCCTGTGCAATTCCCTGTAAAGGAAGCATTGCAAACTGCATGACACTGGTAAGAATCGTCATTGCACCTACCGCAATATCTCCGCCATATTTCAGCAGGGAAGAATTAAAGCATACGGATATAACGCTTTCACTCGCCTGCATAATAAATGCTGCAGTTCCAAGTGCAATGCACGGGAACACAACTTTGGGCTTTATATTCAGATTCTTACGTTTCAGTCTAAGTATTGATTTCTCACTGCACAAAAATGTCACAACGACGATACATGAAACCGCCTGCGAAATAACAGTTGCCAAAGCAGCACCACGCACACCCATATTCAATCCGAAAATCATAATCGGGTCGAGAGCGATATTCAAAGTTGCACCGATTGCGACGGAAACCATGGACACTTTTGTAAACCCTTCAGCAGTTACAAATGCATTCATGCCCAATGTCAGCTGCACAAACAATGTTCCAAGCGCATATATGTTCAAATAGGAAACAGCATATTCAATCGTATTTTCACTGGCTCCAAAAGCTAACAGCAAATTTTCTCCAAACAGTAAAAGTACCACTGTCAGAACGATTGAAACAATTACCTGTAAAAGAAAACATCCACCAAGCGTTTGCTCTGCACTGTCCATATCTCCTTTTCCCATCGAAATAGAAGCACGTGGTGCACCTCCTGAACTTACAAGTCCTGCAAATGCCGACACAATCATAATAATAGGCATGGTCACACCGACACCCGTCAGAGCAAGACTGCCTGCATCCGGTATATGCCCGATAAAGATCCTATCAACAATGTTATACAACATATTGATCAACTGTGCTATCACCGTAGGAATTGCCAACTTAAAAAGCAGTTTTCCAACAGGCTGTGTACCTAAAAAATCCTTGTTATTTTCCACTGTAAACCTCTCCTAATCATTCAAATATTCTTTGATATTTCTGTTTACTTGCTCTGTAAACCTATGTAGGGCTTCTATTTCTTCTTTTGAAAATCCTGCGAATACTATTTCACAAAATTTGCCTTGTGCCACACGCCCGGCTGCAATTATGTCCCTTGCTTTATCCGCCACACTTAAGTGAATGGTTCTGTGATTTCCTCCCTTATGTTCCCCTAAAATCAATCCTCGTTCCTGTAAGGAACGAATAGAAATAGATACATGAGATTTTGCAAGATGACGGTATTTTACAATCTGAGTAGCTGTATCATATTGCGGATTATTTGTTAAAAACATAAGAACTGTAAACTCCATATAAGTCAATTCGTATTTTTCACAAACAGGAGATACCATATTTTCATACAATTCTTCTACATCAACACAATGTGCAAAATAATTTTTCACAAACGCACCTTCTTTCATTTTGAACTGTTCGTTTTTGAACTTTAATAATATACTACGCTTTCATTTTTTTGTCAAGACAAATGGTTTTTAACAGCTATAATATCTATCTACTATAATCCCTGTTCTTCTTAACTGTCCTCTGTTTCTGTGCCGGTCTGCCCATTCCTTTGATTTTCTTACGATAATCATATTCCTTTAAGAAATCATCGTACACACTCATTCGGTATCGGACAGATTTCAATTTTTCCTGATTGTAACCCATACGGACTTTATACTGTTCAAATTCCTCCATCGTGTTATCTGTAGGTGGTGGAAGAAGCTCTACTCGTTCTTTCATAGAGAACTTCGTGTAATCAACCGGTTCTTCCTCCTTTGAATCCTCCTCAATACCTTGCTACTGTTTATGAAACTCCTGAAATGCACCGCCATAGAACACATCCGTATCATTCTCTAGAATATTCTCTTTTTCCAGAAATTCATCAAACCCTTGATAAACAGATTTATTCTCTGCGGGCTGTTCTTCCCATTCTTTTCTTTCAATCAGCTCCGGCAACTCTGTAAGAACATCTTCTCGTTTCCTGCGGTAATAAACTGGCGCAACCG
>OGJH01002648.1_pt1 | contig 10891 bp, 10 predicted proteins | sample 1572021 | NCBI WGS metagenome assembly OGJH01 (sample SAMEA2582098, study PRJEB24529) | metagenome | biome: Human gut stool | place: China | collected 2011
GCAAAAAGACCAACAGCTAAATATGACTTTAAGGCTTTCGGACAAGCTATCAAAGCAGCGAGAACCGAACGAAAAGAGAGCCGTAAAAAAGTAAGTGATGAAATGTATATCTCACCACGTTATCTTGCTAATATTGAGAATAAAGGACAACAGCCGAGTTTACAAATTTTTTATGAGCTTGTAACACGCTATGATATATCCGTAGACCAATTCTTTTTCCCAGATAAATCAGCGGAAAAAGATACACAACGTAGGCAGCTTGATACACTGCTTGATAGTATGAGTGAGAAAGGAATACGGGTAGTCACCGCCACAGCAAAAGAGATAGCCGAAGTCGAAACAGAGGACAGGGGAATGTCCAGAACAGAATTTTAACGTGAAGACACATTGTAATCTTTCAGGAAATACAATGTGTCTTCTGTTTTATATAGCTTATTTCACAATCTTCCAGTTTTCCCCGTTCTTTTCCAGTACAAGGTTAAACTGTGATACCTGTGTTGTCATGGTCTGGTTATCCAGATATTTTACTGCAAGGGAAGCTGTCACCTGATTTCCGTTTCGGTTATAAACCGGATTTACCAGTTCCGAGAAAATATACTCTTTTCCCACAGTTTTCAGCACACCCTCATTTACATAATAGGTCAGTTCCTTTGCGGTTGCCGTAGGGTACAGCTTGAAAAAGGTGGTGAGAAATTCGTTGATTTCCTCCGTAGTGATGGAATCCACCGTACCGTCACTTTGTACCGCTTTTGGCGTATAGCCGGATTTTACGGGAACGCTGGTAATGGTTGGATTCTGGATAATCGTCAGGTTTCCAGAGCCGTCCACATAGACCGTCACCTGATAGGCGGAACGGACGGTTTTACCGGATTCTCCCTCTGTGATACGCTGTTCCACTGTATAGGTCACTTGATAATGCTGCTCCTTTTCTTCTGTGATTTCCCATATCTGAAAATCGGTCAGGGCAGACGATACGGGGATGTCCTTTCGGACAGTATCTACATTCAGGGCTTGCAGTTCTCCGGTGAGATACCCTTTTAAAGCGTTTGTCCGGTTGTCAATGGAAGCGGCGGACTGTTCCCATGAATAGTAGACTTCTGCGAAATTCTCCACAAAATTCTCTATCTTGTGAGTGTCGAGGATTTGTTCCTCAATTACTTTGGTTTCATGGACAGTATGAATGTCTATCGCCGTGAAATTCTTATAGACGGCAAACAGGAAGCTCACTGCCAGCAGCACCCACAGGGCAATCACGGTTTTTTTGTGGGTATTGACTTTGTAAACTTTCAGTTTCTTTTCTTTCTGCTTTTTCTGGTTTTCCTCTTTTCTAATCTGAATCATATCGGTTCATCCTTTCTTATTGTTTGATTCGTCCGGCTCCGGCAAGGTGCTGTTGCCAGTAAGAGCCTGTCAGGTCTGCGTAGCCAATGGGATTTCCGGCATGGTACATCCGGTTATTTCCCACATACAGCCCCACATGGGTGATGTAGGTTCCGGCGTTGTAGGTGGAGTGGAAAAAGACCAAATCCCCTGCTTTTGCTTCGGACAGGGGGATATGCTGCGTCACATTGTACTGTTCCTGTGCTGTCCGTGGCAGGGCGATTCCTGCCTTGCCATAGCACCACTGCACCAGTCCAGAACAGTCAAAGGAAGTGGATGGGGAATCGCCCCCGTACACATACGTCCAGCCCTCATACTTTAAGGCTTCCTCCATGATAGCCTGTACCGTTTCATCATCAAACTGTGCCACGGTCAGGTATTGCGATACCAAGAGGACATAGAACATATTTCCATAGGAATACCGCCAGCCCCCGTTTTTCTCTACCGCAACAGGGTTGGTGTAGGTGACTTTCTTTCCGCTGGATTTGTCCCTTGCGAAGCTCTCTGCCAGTTCAAAAGTGTATTTTTTCCCACGCCCTGCCACATAGTCTAGGAAACCGCCGCCATAATTGTAGGACTGAATCACACTGTTTAAGTCACAGCCTTTTGTTTCTGCCGCTGCGAGCAGTTCCGAGAAATATTTGCAGCCCTGTTTGATGGATTCCTCTGTGCTAAGGGAGTTTGGGGGAAGCCCCAGAGATTCCGAGGACTGCATAACGTCTTCCAGTGTGCCGCCGGATTCCACCTGAATGATGGCGAGCAGCACATTTAAGTATTCCTCTATGCCATATTCCCTTGCATACTTTTCCAGCATAGGCTTATGGGCGAGGACTTCCTGTGATACGCTCACACCCCCATAGATAAGGTTTCCGCCGCTTCCTCCGTCTTCCTCATCCGAGAAGACAATCACCACCAAAAGGAGCAGGGAGAACATCATCACGAACACGCCGGAACAGGCAAAGAAAAGGTGTCTTAACTTCATGGCTTCTCCCCTTTCTTTTGTTTGGAAACCGCTGTTACTGTTTTTGTCCACTCCTTTCTGGCGGTGGTACGCCGGATGGTAAAGTTGGATTCTTTTACCGCAGGGGCAGCCCGTTTTCTTTCCGGTATCACAGGAGCCGTATCATTCTGGACAGGTCTTGTCGGATGGGGAGCAGCAGGTGTAGTAGTTGTCTTTTGTCTTTCATCTGGTTTGTCTGGGGAAGCCGGAGGGACTATCTGGCGTTCTGTCCTTACAGGCAGTGTCTGTTCATGGTGGATGGAAGCCGCTTTTACCACCGGAACCGAAGACCGTTCTGCCACAGTTCCCCCATAAGGAACCTGTCCCCGTTCCCTGATGGATGGGGAAGCAGGCTGCATGGCTGGTTTTCCTGCATGATGTCGGAAATCTTCTGGCTGCTTTTCAGTAACAGGGCGTTCATGGACAGGAGCCGCCCCTTTGGGGGCTTCGGAAGCTCTTTGTTGCGGCTGTTTTGCCTGTTCCAGTTCCGCCCTGCGTTCTGCAATGGTCTGTCTGCGGCTTTCTGCCTGTGTGTTCCGCTGTTCGGCTCTGGCAGTTCGGGTCTGGGTCACGCTGGAAGTAAAATCCCTTACACCCTCTGATACCTGTGTTTTCCCGTGGTAAAGGGCGTACTTTGCATTGACAGGCAAATCCTTTGCCTGCTCCCGAAGCTGTCCGGCAGTATCGGCTATCTTATCTTTGGTATCTGCCGCCGCACCCACAGCAGAGCCAGCCCGTTTCCATACGGATTCTTTTTCCGGTGCTGCCTGTCCGTCTGGTCTGCTGTGGTCTGCCTGTGTCCGTTTGGAAGAGCCGGAGTGGGAAGCATTTCTCTGGTCTGAGCCAGCCTGTTTTCCTGCGTGGTATGCAGCCGTTCCAGCTCCAAGAGCCGCCACGGAACGTCCTAACTTATGCTGTAAACGGTGCATATGGGCGTGCATGAGCATACGGGGTCTTCGCATGATACGGCTCCCCATGCTTTGGGAATCGCCGCTCTGTAAGGAGAACATCCCCATCAAATCCCCCAGCTTGAAATAGATTCCGGCAAAAGTCACTATCTGCAAGAACGCCGTCAGGAAGAACGGATATTCCCCAGACAGGTTGTAGAGCATGGTGGAAATGCTGAACGCTACCGTGATAATCAGGGTGATTCCGGCTCTGGTAAGGATAGTGTTGAACAGTTTCGTAATGGCACGCTTTGACATCCCCTCAAAAGAGGGAACCATGCTAAGGAGAAAGCTCACAGGCAGGAACATGGCGTAAATGATAAAAAGCACCTGTGAGAAAATCATTATCCCCGTGAGCAGGAATACAAAAACGGAGATACCGATATTGAACATGAACAGGAAGAAGACGGTTCCCAATCGGTTGATGGTCTTTGTGATGGTAAGGTTCGTGTTTTCCCTGTCTTCGATTTCCTCCACTACGATTTCTTCCCTGTCCTGTCCGTTGTTTTCGTCTGGACTGGTTGAAAGTAGGTTTTCCACACGGTCAGCTCCAATGCTTTCCACATCCGAATTGCCGTATTGCAGCAGGAGCCACGGCTGCTTGACCTGAATGGAAAACAGGCTGTCCCGTATCAAATCCACGCTGTCTTTTCCTTGACTTTCCGAGTTAGGCAGCACAATCTTTGTACCAAGGGTCAGGCTGGCATTACTGATGTCTGCGGAAAATTCATTGATTTTCCCGATATAATCAGGAGCATAAGCGATAAAGGCAGCGGACAGCACGAACACCACCACGAAATTGACAACGGCATGGATGGCTTTTGTGGTTTCCCGTTTGATAAGCCCTGTGTAGGCAACGTAAATCCCCACCACCAGAATGAGAATCAGCAGGAACCCGATATAAAATCCCTCCGAGGACAAGCCGCCTGTGGTAACGCCAGCAAGGGTCTGCATATTTTTCCCGATAGAATCCGCCGTAGAGGAAATGAAGTCCAGCGAGTAGGCTTCCTGAATCAGATACCCTGTGGCGTTGGAAAGGTACAAGCTGATTGTCCAGATAAAATTTGTGATGGCATACAGCCCGTACATCACCTGTTTTCCGATACCGTCCAGCCAGTTCCACGGGAGCCAGTCCCATCCGCTGTCCACATAAAAATCAAGCTGGTAGTTGTCCAGAGGATATTTGCTGTATTCGTTGGCAGCGTCCACCGTATCATCCACCAGTCCGGCAGCGTGGGCGGCTGTGCCGAAGACTGCAAGCAGCAGGAGGATGAGCAGGAGTGCCAGAAGCACCCTGCCAATCACTTTTCCTGCCATCTTCCAAGACAATCCCTTTTTTGCGTGATAGGGAACTGGGAATTGCGGTCGGTTGGAAGTTCTATGTATCACCATCATTCCACCTCTTTTCTTACGGGCGGTCTGGTGTCAAAGGCATGGAACAGGTCTTCAAAGATAGGATGGAACTGTATCACGCCCACACGCCCGTACAAATCACTGATAAGGCACTGCCCGTTTTCCAAGTCACGGAGCCGCTTCTGGTTGTTTTCATCTTCGGAATCCACCCCGAAAAAGGCGAGGGTCTTCTTGATTTCGTTGATGTCTGTGGAACGGAACGCAAATTTCAAGCCCAGATTGTTTTTCAGCTTTTCATCCAGCAAATCGTCTGTGTTCTGGGTGACAAAGTAAACGCCTGCGTTCATGGCACGTCCGGCACGAACCAGCTTCATGGAGAGGGTCTTGCCCTGTGCCACCTGTAAGAAGCTCCATGCTTCATCCAAATCCACAATCTTAAACACGCTGCGGTCAGTGTGGATGAAGTCGAGGGCAAAGGTGCTGATTACAATGAGCATTGCCACGGAAAGCAGCTCCATTGTGGTGTATTCTTCAAACGAGGTTTCCTTATCCGGCAGTACCAAATCCGCCACCTGAATGATATTGAGCTGCTTTTCAAGGCTGATGGACTGTGTGACATCCCCATCCGAAAAGAGCAGGTGTGCAAAGTCATAGTCCGTAAAGGATTCGATATGGTCGGCTATGCTGGTGCTGATGGTGGTTCCCTCCGCCCGAAGTTCTTCAATCACCTTGAAAAGCCCCCGTTCCTCACTGTTTGTCACCGCACGGATGGCTTTCCGAAGAACAGGGAACTTTTCCCCGTCACGGCTGGAAATGCCCGTTAAAAAAGTCAGGATGTCGATTGCCAGTGATTCGGAATCCTTTGGGTTCTCCATAATCACATACGGGTCGAGTAAGCCCCTGTTCTGTTCCTCCGAAGTCAGGTTTACGATATTGATTTCATGGGCGATTTCCGGCAGGGTTTCTTTCCAGCGTCCCCGTTCCGCTTTCGGGTCAACAATGAGAGCCTGTGCCCCAAACAATACGGAATAATAGATAATCATGTTGTTGCTGAATGATTTTCCACCGCCGAGGGAGCCGACAAAAGCGGCAGCAAGGGCGTTGGTGACGGAGCCTTTTACCCCCTGACTGGCAAGGGCAGGCTTTAAGTACACGTTTCTTCCTGTATCAAGGCTATACCCGATATAAATACCCTCCGTTTCTCCTAACATCTGGGTTGCCCCGAAGCCAAGACCAGCGAGGAAGTCGCTGGTGACATACTGGATGTAATCGTTCAGATACCGTTTGCTGGCAGGGAGAAATTCCCCATGCAGCCCCAGCATATCCCCAAAGGGGCGAACCAGTTTCACGTTCAAATCGTCATAAAAATCTTTCACCTCATTGCAGCGGCGTTTCAGTTCTTCCAAGTCGGGAGCCGTTACACGAACCACATAGGACAGCTTATACATGGATTCCTTGCTCTGGTCTAAGGTGGATTCCAGCTCATTCACGCTGTCTAAAGCATCCACCACGTTTGTACTGGTTTCGCTGTCATTCTGCCATGCGTGGTTGTCCAAATCTTTCAGCTCTTTTTTCTTGTTCCGCACCGTGGAGAGGGCTTTCCGGTTTGTCACAATCTCCACATTCATAGAGGTATCAATGGGAAAGGTGAATTGCTGCTGCTGATAGTAAAAGATTTCCGAGGATGGGAAGTCCAGTTCCCCAACAATGCTGTTGATGGTAAAGTAGGCGGCATAAACTGTCCCGTCTTCCTGTTCGATTTTCAGATACCGCTGGTTTTCCTCTATCAGACAACGGGTGGGTTTGATGAGGTCATAGTATTTCACCAGCGTTTCTTCCTGAAACCGCTTCTTCGGCAGGTAATACTCATAATCTTCGTAGGCGGTTCCGGTCTGCCCGTATAAATGCTCAATCAGGTAGCCAAAATCGTCCTTATCCAGCCGCCGGACTTTAAAGCGGCGTGAGATTTTATTTTCCAGCAGTTTTTCCATCTTCTGAAACCGCCAGATTTCTTCATTGCTCATGGAAACAAAATCCCCCATGAGCTTGTGGTTGACTTCATGGAGGAAATCGGAAACGGCGGTCTTTGCTTCCCTGCCAAACTGCTTCATGGTGACTTCCTGCTCATTGACAAGCAGCTTAAAGCCGATAAAAAAGCGGTAGTCCACCTGATTTTCCCCTATCATGGAAATGAGGGCTTCGGTCTGTGCGTCAATCTTTGCACAGGCAACGTCCTTTAGCTTGCCTGTCACTTCCTGTTTGGAGCGTTCCTGTGCCGCCCGTATGCTGGATTCCGTGCTGATTTGCAGGGCGTGAATCTTCCCGTCCCTGTTCTGGGCGATAAGCTGCCGGAATGAATCGTGTACCTGATACTTCTGTTCAGGGCTTAAAAAAGAATAGTTGTAGGGAAGCAGTTCATAGTAAGCGAAGCACTCCCCGTCATGGTTGAACACAAGGTTATTTTCGATATACTTAATCGGATATGCCATAAATATCACTCCTTACTGCCGTGATGGGCTGTGCCGGATACTCCTTTTCCAGCTTCACGGGCTTTCCTGCATAGGTCAGTTTCGGGCGTACCAGATATGCCAGTACGGATTTTAGGAAGCCATAAGGCTTCTTCCCGTCAAAGGTCTTCTGGCACATGAACCAAGTGAGGGCAAAGGGTACGCCGAAGTATTTCAAAAATGCTCCGTCAATGAATGAAAGGGGAGGGAGGTTTCCCAAGAGCATAACTGCAAACACCGATACCACGAACCACGCCATCTGTGTGAACGTGATGGGGAATGGCAGCTTAAAATCATTGATGGAATAGAGTACCTTTTCCACCGACCAGATACTGGTATAGCTTCGTATTTTCTTCATGTTGTCCGTCCTTTCTAAAAGATGGGGGCAGCAAAAGCCGCCCCTGAATAAAAAACCCGCCTGTATTTCCTGAAAGAGATACAGACGGGTCTACCGTAAGATTTCATATACGCCGTGGTTCGTGACAATAAAGGTTCCATCCAATTCCATGTCACGCCCATAGGCTGCATAGTCGATATAGTTTTGTAAGTGTGCCGGAAGTTCGCCAAGCTGTCCGCTTTCTTCCAGATAGTAGCGAGCCACATCCGCCATATCATCACAGCCGGAATGGCAGATAATATCGTCTTCATGCTCACAGAGTTCTTCGATACTGCCAAAGTAGGATTGCAGCTCTGATAGTTCCTCCTGAATGTACTCCGGTAAGTCCTCCACCATTTCACACAGGCGGTTGACTTCCTCAATGGGGGTATATTCGTCAATCTCAAAGGGCAGCTCATAATCATGGATGGCGTATTCCTCATATTCATCATTCAAACCGATACGTTCTTTGACTTCCTCAAAGTCCACAGGCGGCGTGAACCATGCCCCTACCAGTTCGCCCTCATTGTATTTGCCTAAGTTGGCAATGTAAATCCGCATTTCTTCCAAGTTCCTCCACCTCCTTTTATCGGTAAGAAAAGATACCATTGTCTGTAAACAGGTAGTTTTCGCTGGCTTCCAGTTCCCGACCAATGGCAGCGTAGTCGATATGGTTCAACAGGTCTGGATGTACTTCTCCAAATAGCTGTACCTCCTGCACCAGATAACGGGCGAGAGCTTCCCCGTCCTGCACCGGATAGCAGCGTATCTGGTCTTTGTGGTCGATAAATTCTGTAAAGCTGGGAAACCACCGCTTTTGTACCACATCCATTTCATAATAGAGGGGCGTTCCCTGCATTTCCTGTACCATCCGGCAAAGGGCGTTGATTTCCCAGAGCCTTGTGTTTCCCTCCAATGGAAACGGCAGCTCATAGTCTTCAATTTCGATTTCTTCCTCACTCTGAACGCCAAGACGTTCCCTGATTTCTTCAAAATCCACAGGACAGGAAAACCATGCCCCAGGATATTCCTCAAAATCTTCATGGTAAAACCGTGTGGTGTTCAGGATGTAGATTTTCATTTCTTCAATCGGTATCACATCCTTTCTGATTTAAGGTATATAAAAAACAGCTAATTCAAATAAGAATGAGCTGTTTCAAATATATCCACTATAAAATCACCATTTTTCAGGTATTGTAAAAGTTACAACCACATTAGTTTCTTTTGACAGATTTTCAATGGATTTCTTAAATCCACTTCGAAACTGTTTCATAGCTGAATCAAAATTCAAATCAGCCCATCTATCATTTTCTTTGTAGATAATGTGTGGCAGATTGAGTTTATTCAAATTATCCAGATATTTATTACATGTTTGTATCAGTTGACGTAGTTCTTTTTTTACATTAGAGCTAAAATCAAAGTCTTTGGCTATATTAACTAATTCAGCTTTTATTTCTAATACTGAATGTACGCATTGGTCTGGTAATTCCATTTCAATCGGATTTGTTAATATGCGTTTTGACTCTAAATAAAAAAACAAATATTCAATTCTATCTTTTTCAGTCGTGTACTGTTCCCAAGATATGCCACCAAAAGGAACACTTATACTATTTATTCTATATTTCAATGTGATTACCTCTTTCTTAATTTTTTGAAATTATAACACATTTAAAATATAGATACAATTTGTTTTTGGGGAGTTACGCTCCCCAAGCCCCTAGTGGACTTCCGCCATGAAGCAATCAGAGCTTGCTCCATAACGGAAGTGTAACAAGGGTTTCCTATGCACCGATAATCTTATTGAACAGTTCCAGTAAGATGTCCTTTACACCGTCCGCATTGAAGACCAGACCAACCGCTACAAGGGAAACTACTAAAAAACCGATAAGTTTGGAAAATTCCCTCTTAAATCCGAGGTACAGTCCAATCACCACGATTGCCAGCAGCACAAGGGACTGGGCGTTGGATAAAAACCAGTTGTAAAGATTCTGTCCGAAATTCATAAAAGCTCCTTTCTTTCCTGTAAGAGTTCTTAGGTTCCAAAATTGCCGCCGTTAAAGCACCACCTCCTTTGCAGCGGCGGCTTGCTGCTTCAGGATTTTTTCGTGCTTCTCCGTCAGCTTTGCATGGGTGATGATGTCATGGACAATCTGGGTGTGGTTCATCTTATCCAGACGGAGAGCCAGCTTTAATGTGGGGGCTACCTGATGGGAGAGCCAGTGCAGGGTACGTTCAAAGGAATAGGGTTCCGGTTTGGTTGTCAGCTTCATGCTGCCCCTGTGTTCTCCAATGAACCACGCCCATTCCTCACTGATACGCCAGTCAGAACGGGGCTTCGTATCGTCCCTGTCCACGAACCGGACATAGCGGTTGATGATTTGAAAGGCTGTCCGTTCTGGATTGTCATGTTCTAACAGGTCACGGATGGCGTAAAAGGCACGCTCATTTTTCAGCCGGATTTCAAAGCGGTTCTGAATGTCCGCCTGTTCGAGCGGCGTACCGTTTTTCACAAGCTGCTCATACGCTTTCTCATAAAGGCAAAAGTACAAATCGGACTGCATCGAGCCGATGTACAGCGTTGCGCCCATGTGGGCGCTGTCCTGCTCCTGCCGACTGACCAGCCCGCCCGAGCGAAACGCCCGAAAACTGCGGAACACCGAAACGCATTCCTCCTTGCGGCATTTGCTGATAAGCAGCGGAATATCCAGCATACCCACCAAGTCATTCACCGCGAGGTCTACCCGTTTGAACACCGCCTTTTCTTTCATACACTTACGGAAAAATTCGTACCAAGTCCGCTTTTGTCCGTCCAGATACGCTTCAAACTGCCGACAGCCTTTGCCGCGCAGTTCAAGCAACACGCCCATTTCTTCCAACGGCGAGGTCAGCACCATCACGTCACCAATCCGGTAAGTGCTCGTGTAGCCGTACATTCCACGCGGCTCCTGCACCAGATATTTCATTTTCAGCCGAAGTACATCTTCAATGATGTGCTTCACATCCATTGTTGGAAAGCGGATACGCACATAGTCGAACAGCAGTGTCAGCGGCTCAGGGTGCAGCCGGATGAGCGCATCTTTCAGCCGCTTGCGTACCTTTTGCGGTACGGACAGATTCTCCCGCTCCAATCGGCGGTAATATTCCGTTGTCAGTCCGGCTTCAACTGCCATATTCTGTTCGGATATGCCAATTTGCATCCGTTTTGCCCGAAACCCCATTATCCAAGTCCTGTTTTGCAAATTTACCTCCGTTTCCTGTTGATTTTGTTCAAAGTTTTGCGTAGTTCGCCTATCTTGTCCGATTTGTACCCCCCTGTTAGAGAAAGGGG
>OGJH01002658.1_pt1 | contig 10862 bp, 9 predicted proteins | sample 1572021 | NCBI WGS metagenome assembly OGJH01 (sample SAMEA2582098, study PRJEB24529) | metagenome | biome: Human gut stool | place: China | collected 2011
AGAGCGTGTCCAGCTACTCCGGCATGGTGGCGGCGAACTAAAGAGTGCTGGCCCGGCAGGACCTCTCAGTCTGCTGCGCAGACAGCCGTTCCCCTTTCGGCACTTGCGTGCCACCTCCCCCGGCCGGGGGAGTCTTTCCTACCAGGGGAGCCCTTGGCAAAGAGGTTTCGTTTTCGCTGAAACTGATTGGGACTTGCTGGAAAACGTGACGGAATGCCAAAGCCTCCCCTGCTAGGGGAGGTGGCATCGAGCGTGAGCGAAGATGACGGAGAGGTTGTACCTCGCAGCACCTTTCCATCCACTCCGACACCTTTCCCGCTCTTACCGTGGTACGATATCTCAAAAGGGGGCGGGTGTATCAAAACAGTCATCTATCTGGATGTGCTCCTGCTGACCAATTTTGTGCTGGGAGCGCTGTTCCTGCTGGCGGCGGGGCTGGTCAGCGGCCAGCGGTGCAGCGGCGGGCGAGCTCTCTGCGGGGCGGCGGTGGCTACGGCTTCCTCGCTGGCGCTGCTGGCCCCCACAGCGCCGTGGAGCGTCGGGCTGCTCTACAAGGGCGGCACCGGGGTGCTGGCCGTGGCAGCGGCCTATGGCTGGCCGGGGTGGCGAGCTTTTGCGCGGCTGCTGGCGTGGTTCTGGCTGCTCAACCTGATGCTCACCGGGGCGGTGCTGCTGCCCGGGGCCCAGAGCGCGAACCTGTGCCTTTACCTGCCGCTTTCCCCCGGGCGGCTGCTGGCGGCCTGCGCGGCGGTGTATGCCCTGCTGCGCGGGGTGGTGTACTGCTTTGGCCGGGCGCAGGGGCGCAGCTTTGCCGCCGTGCTGGTGTGCGGCAGCGCCCGGGTGCCGGTGCAGGCCTTTTGCGACACCGGCTTTGCCGTGCAGGACCCGCTCACCGGCCGGGTCGTGGCGCTGGCCTACTACCCCGCCGTGCGCGGTGCCCTGCCCGGGGCACTGCAAAGCTTTCTGGACGCCCACTTTGCGGGGCGCTCTCCCCTGCCGCCGCCGGGGCTGGGGGTGCGGCTGGTGCCCTGCACCACCCTTGCGGGGCCCTGCCTGCTGCCCGCCGTGCCGGGGCTGCGCCTGCAGGCCGGCCAGCGGCAGGCGCAGGGCTTCCTCACCGCGTTTTACTGCCCCGCCGCCCCGCCGGACCACTGGACCCTGCTGCTGGGGCCAGAGCTGGCTGAGAGGGTTCACCCCTTATAAAAAAGGAGGTCTGATCTATGTTCCACTGGCTGCGCACGCTCTGGCAGGCCTTGTGCGGCGCGCTGCGCCACAGCGGCGGTGCCCACTATGTGACGGGCGGGCCGGGCCTGCCGCCGCCCCTCACCCCCGAGCAGGAAAAAGCCCTTCTGGCCGAGATGGCCGCGGGCAGCGCCGCCGCGCGGGATGCGCTCATCACCCACAACCTGCGGCTGGTGGTCTACCTTGCCAAAAAGTACGAGAGCAGCGGCGTGCCCACCGAAGACCTGATCTCCATTGGCACCATCGGGCTCATCAAGGCCGTGAACACCTACAGCCCGGACCGCTGCATCAAGCTGGCCACCTACGCCAGCCGCTGCATCGGCAACGAAATTCTGATGTACTTACGCAAAAGTTCCAACCGCCGCCAGGAAGCCAGCATCGACGAGCCCCTCAACGTGGACGGCGACGGCAACGAGCTGCTGCTCTCGGACATCCTTGGCAGCGACGAGAACCAGATCAGCCAGCGGCTGGAGCAGGACGCCGAGCGGGCCGTGCTGCGCCGCGCCGTGGCGGCCCTCTCCCCGCGGGAGCGGCAGATCATGGAGCTGCGCTTCGGCCTGGCCGACGGCGTGGAGCGCACCCAGAAGGAAGCCGCCGACGCCCTGGGCATCAGCCAGAGCTACATCTCCCGCCTGGAAAAGCGCATCCTCCACCAACTGAAAGCGCAGCTGGCGGAGGAGTGAAAAAAGCCTGCAGTGCTTGACAAAACACTGCAAATCGTTTATATTAGAAGTACAAAAGGCGCTGGCCCTGCAAACGGCTAGCTCCTTACCAGATTATCAGTTTTCAAAAAGAAAAATGACCGCATCGGTTGAGAGTTGATGGCGGTCATTTTTTCTTTTTGTCATCACTGTGAGAAACAGTCCATGTAATCTGGAACGTTACGTAAATCGCCCCGCCAAGAAGCGTGAGCAGAAGCACGACCTGTTCAAACGTCATGGTGCATCCCCCCCTTCCTGCCCTCAAGCATTCCGGGGAGAACGAGATTCCAAATGAAAAAATTCGCTCTTACCCGGTCCACCCAGGGTACGGGTAAGGAGCAGCCGCCTGCGTTTGTGGGCACAGCGCCTGATGGGCAGCTTTGCAGTCGCCACTAATAGCTTACCATAAATTTCTGCAAATTACAATGTTTTTCTGCGCTCTCCTGCCCTGTGCGGGAGGGCGCACAATTTTTTCCACGCATAGTGCCCGGCCGCGGGGGCCATACTTCCGGTGAAGTTTACAGGAACCGGGGGCATGGGGATGTACAACAAAGTGGAGCTGTGCGGCCTGAACACCGCCGCGCTGCCCGTTCTGACCGAGGAAGAAAAGCGCAGCCTGCTGGTGCGCGCCCGCGCCGGGGACCGGCAGGCCCGGGAACAGATGGTGGAGGGCAACCTGCGGCTGGTGCTCAGCGTGGTGCAGCGGTTCGCCCAGCGGGGCGAGAACCTGGACGACCTGTTCCAGGTGGGGTGCATCGGGCTCATCAAGGCCATCGACAACTTCGACCCCGCCCAGCCGGTGCGGTTCTCCACCTACGGCGTGCCGATGATCATCGGCGAGATCCGGCGCTTCCTGCGCGATAACAACGCCCTGCGGGTGAGCCGCAGCCTGCGCGACACCGCTTACCGCGCCATGCAGAGCCGCGAAGCGCTGGAAAAGCAGCTGGGCCGCGAGCCCACCATGGACGAGATCGCGCAGAGCGCCGGGCTGACCCGCCGGGAGGTGACCGCTGCGCTGGAATCGGTGATGGAGCCCATCAGCCTGGAGGAGCCCATCTACACCGACGGCGGCGACGCCATGTATGTCATCGACCAGGTGCGGGACCCGGACGGCGAGGACAGCTGGATCAGCGGGCTGCAGTTCCGCCAGACCGTGGCCGGGCTCACCCCGCGGGAAAAGCGCATCATGGAGCTGCGCTACCTGCAGGGCAAGACCCAGATGGAAGTTGCCCGGGAGATCGGCATCAGCCAGGCGCAGGTGTCCCGGCTGGAAAAGGGCGCGCTGGAGCAGTTCCACCATATGGGGTGAGAAGGCTTCCCCCTCGGGGGAAGCCTTTTGCCGTTTCAGCGCTTCTTTTTGAGGTAATACCCAATGCCGATGGCATCCGCCAGCGCCCAGCCGATGGGCACGCTGAGCCAGATGCCGGTGACGCCCAGCGGCGTTGCCGAAAGAAGATAAGCCAGCGCCACGCGGGTGCCCAGCGACGCGATGGTGAGCACCACCGACATCTGCGGCTGGTTCACGGCGCGGTAATAGCCGTAGAGCAAAAACAGGATGCCAATGCCGATGTAGCACGCGCCCTCGATGCGCAGGTAGTGCACACCGGCCGCGATGATGGCGCTCTCGCCCGGGTCGATGAAGATGCCCATGAGCGGCGACGCGAAGGCGCACACCAGCACGCTGATGCACACGCAGAACACCGCGCTGCACAGCCCGGCGCTGCGGATGCCCTTTTTGATGCGGTCCGTCTCGCCCGCGCCGTAGTTCTGGGCCACATAGGTGGAGAAGGCGTTGCCGAAATCCTGCACCGGCATGTAGGCGAAGGAGTCGATCTTGACCGCCGCCGCAAACGCCGCCATGATCACCGTGCCGAAGCTGTTCACAAGGCCCTGCACCATCAGGATGCCGAAGTTCATGATGGACTGCTGCACGCTGGTCATCACTGAGAGGTTCAGGATGGTGTCCAGGTTCTTTTTGTCCCAGCGGCAGTCGGCCTTTTTCGGGCACAGCTGCGGGAACTTTTTCAGCGTATACAGCCCGATGCCGATGCCGGACACGAACTGCGAGAACACGGTGGCCCCCGCCGCGCCCTTCACGCCCCACTGCAGCACCAGCACGCACACGAGGTCGAGAATGACGTTCAGCACCGCCGACACCGCCAGAAACACCAGCGGCACCACCGAGTTGCCAATGGCGCGCAGCAGGTTTGCGAAGTAGTTGTACAAAAAGGTGGCCGTGATCCCCAGAAAGATGATGACGAGGTACTCCTTCATCAGGGGTTTGAGCTCACCCGGCACCCGCAGCACCCACAAAATGCCGTCCAGCCCCAGATACACCAGCGCGTTCAGCACCAGCGAGATGCCCGCGATCAGGCTGAACGAGAGGAACACGCTCTGGCGCATCCGGTCTTCTTCCCCGCTGCCGAACTGCATGGAGATGGCCGCGCCGCTGCCCATGCACAGCCCCAGCAGGATGGAGGTGAGGAAGGTCATGAGGGTGTAGGACGAGCCCACCGCCGCCAGTGCGTCTGCACCGAGAAAGCGGCCCACCACCCAGGTGTCCGCGATGTTATACATCTGCTGCAAAAGGTTGCCCAGCATCAGCGGCAGGGCAAAGAGTAAAATGCCCTGCGTGATGGGGCCTTGGGTCATGCTGCGCTGTGTCAATGGTCTGATTCTCCTTTTTTATACCTATTATAATAGGGAGCGATTAAATTTGGTCTGCTCTATGGAAAGGCAGGCCAGCAGGGAGCTTTCTCCGCGAACAGCCCGGGACTCCAGTCCCGCCCCATCAAGCAAAGCTTGCCGGGGCCCCACCCCCAGGTCATTCGCTGGAGAAACTCCCTGCCGTCCTGCCAGAAAAGTTACTGCGCCTCAAATCTTTGCCGATACTCCTTCGGGGTGCAATGCTTCAGCTCCCGGAAGGTCTTGATGAAGTAGCTGCCGTCTGTAAAGCCGCACTCGGCCCCGATCTCGCCGGTGCGCAGCCGGGTGGAGCGCAGCAGTTCGGCGGCCTTCTCCACCCGGAACTGCTTCACATACTGGATGGGCGTGATGCCCAGCAGCTGCCGGAAGCTGCGCAGGCAGGCGCTCTCGCTCAGGGCCACGCAGGCCGCGATGCGCTCCACCGTGAGCTCCTCGGCGTAGTGCTCCTCCACGAAGCGCAGCATCTGCTTCATGCGCTCGGCCGCGATCTGCTCCTGCTGCGACACCTTGACGCCGCCGCCTTCTTCGCACTGCGCGCCCAGCAGCCGCAGCACCGTGGTCAGGCGGTAGCGTGCCTCGTTCTCGTAGTCCGGCGGTTCATCCGCCACGGCCTGCCAGGCGTCCTGCAGGCAGGCAAGGGCCTCGCGCTGCCAGGCGGTGCCGCTGTCCAGCAGGAAAAACGCCGGGGCCCCGGGCTGCAGCAGCGGGCGGATGCGCTTTTGCCAGAAGATGGTGTCCATGCCGCCCACAAGGCGCGGGTGGAACACCCCGGAGTGCAGCAGCGCGTTCCCGCTCTCGGCCTGTTCCACCGCGTGGAGCACCCCGGAGTTGATAAAGACGCCCTGCCCGGTCCGCAGAACGAGCTGCGTCTTGTTCACGTCCACGGTCAGCGGGCCCTTCACCGCAAGGATGAACTCGAACTCCTCATGCCAGTGCCACGCCACCGAGTAGCTTTTGACATCCTCCGCGTAGCAGGCAATGGGGAACAGTGCGCTGCCGTGCTGCACCAGCTCCCGGCCTTCGCCGTCTGCCACGATGTCCGGAGGGCAGTTGATGCCCCCCGCCGCAGCGCAGCTGGTCTGGAATGCCATGGCCTGTCCCCCCCTTTCTGCAAAGTTTCCGGCAATTTCAGAAAGCCGGTTTTGTCGCATAAATCCGGTGCTTTTGTTCTACCTCTTGTGTCGATTTCGTGGTATTATTCTATCAGAAACCATGAGTACAGTATAACACCGTCCGGGAGGGAACTCAAGTCTATGCTCCAGCTTCTTCTGCCCATCATCTATCTCGCGTTCATCAGTCTCGGCCTGCCGGATTCCCTGCTGGGGTCGGCGTGGCCGTCCATGTATCCGTTGCTGGGGGTGCCGGTGTCCTATGCGGGCATCCTGTCCATGATCATTTCCTTCGGCACCATCGTCTCCAGCCTGAACAGTGACCGGCTCACCCGGGCACTGGGCGCGGGCAGGGTGACGGCCATCAGCGTGGGCATGACGGCGGCAGCGCTGTTCGGCTTCTCCATCTCCACGCAGTTCTGGATGCTCTGCCTGTGGGCCGTGCCCTACGGTCTGGGCGCGGGCAGCGTGGACGCCGCCCTGAACAACTATGTCGCCCTGCACTACGAGAGCCGCCACATGAGCTGGCTGCACTGCATGTGGGGCATCGGCACGATGGTCAGCCCCATGGTCATGGGCCGGGTGCTGGCGGGCGGCGGGCCGTGGACAGCCGGTTACCGGTATATTGCACTGTTCCAGATCGCGCTGACCGCGGTGCTGTTTCTCAGCCTGCCGCTGTGGCAGAAGCGCACCGATGAAACGGCAGAAGGCGGCACCGCCCCGCAGGCACTGAGCCTTGGGCAGGTGTTCCGCCTGCCGGGCGCAAAAGAAGTGATGCTGTGCTTTTTTTGCTACTGTGCGCTGGAAACGACTGCCGGTCTGTGGGCCAGCAGCTACCTCACCCTGACGCGCGGTGTGGCCGCCGACACCGCTGCCAGCTTCGCCAGCCTGTTCTACATCGGCATCACCGCCGGGCGTGCGGCCTGCGGCTTCCTCACCCTGAAGCTCAGTGACACCCAGATGATCCGTCTGGGCCAGGGCGTGCTGGCTGTGGGCGTGGCGGCCCTGCTGGTGCCCGGGCCGCAGCTGCTGGCGCTGGCCGGCCTTGTGCTGGTGGGCGTGGGCTGTGCGCCCATCTACCCCAGCATCATCCATGCCACGCCGGACCACTTCGGCGCGGACAGATCGCAGGCAGTCATCGGCATCCAGATGGCCAGCGCCTATGTGGGCAATCTGGTCATGCCGCCGCTGTTCGGCCTGCTGGCCAACAACATCACCCCGGCGCTGTTCCCCTTCTACCTGCTGGCACTTCTGGTGCTGATGGTGTTCATGCACGAACAGCTGGTGCGCAAAACTTCACACTGACATCTCCTATTTCGTATACAGCAAAAGGCTCCCTGTCCGGCACGCAAACCGGACGGGGAGCCTTTTGTTTTATATGAGCCAAACCATTTAAAACGGCTTCCGCTGCGCTCTAGCCATATTTAGCGGAATTTTCATTTTTAAATTTGCGTTTTGAGCAGCCCGCGGCCGCTCAAAACGCATTTTACGAGTGAAGCGATTCTGTTTTTACAGGATACACCGGCTGATGGCGTTGGCCACGGCGAACAGCTCCTGCTGGCCAATGAAGCCGAACTTCGCCTCGTGCTCGTCCGCAAAGCAGACCGTCAGCTGCGAAGCCTGCATCGGGTCGCCGAAACCGGCCGTCTGGATGCCGAAGTGCAGCACCTTGCGGTAAGGCAGCACGAAGATCTGCTGCCGGGTGCCGGTGACGCCCTGCATGTCCACCATGATGATGCGGTGGGTGGTGAAGATCACCTGATCGCGCACCGTTTTGTACGCACCCACCACCTGCTCACCGTCCAGCAGCAGCGCGCGGGCGTTTTTGCAGATGTCCTTTTCCTGAATGCGGATGAGGTTCTCCATCGGTTTATCGCGGAATTCCATGGTCATTGTCCCCTTTCCTGCGGATGTTCTGCCCTTATTGTAGCATTCCGGCGGACCGTTTACAAGGCCACTCTCGCCTTTTGCGCCGGACTGTGCTATACTGTAGGGCATGAGACTTTGTACGAAATGAGGTTTGCAACACCCATGGAGATCATCATTCATCAGGCGATCCTGCACGTTCTGGACACCACCATAGACGCCCCCGTGCTGAGCGGCGGCGGCATGGAGATGACGGCAGAAAAGACCGCCTATTTTCAGTACCACATCGAAAAACTGCTTGCCAGCGACGATATCCGCCAGTGCCGCCCGCTGCCGGATTCTGCCTTCAAAAATGAGTTGGAGCACAACAAGGACTTCGTGGACCTTTCCTGCCGCATCGCGGGCGTGCTGTTCGACTACATGCACGCCCACACCACCATCCCGGGCGCGGACCTTGCCGTGGTGGATTTTACCCGCGACGGCGAGCCGTGGCTGGGCATCCTGAAGCTGAACTACAAAAACGGCTACACCCACTACACCGAGAATGTGGAGGGTGCCCCGGTGAACTCCATCATCCAGCAGCGGGCCTGCCTGCCCAGCCAGAGCGGCAAGGTGGAGGAAGGCGCGCTGGTCAACCTGACCGATTACTCCATGAAGCTGCTGGAAAAGAAGTTCGACATTGACGGCCGCAAGGAGTTTTACCTTTCCACCGTGGTGTTCCAGTACACCACCGCCCAGCCGGAAAAGAAAAAGCTGCAGGCCATTCAGGAAGCCGCCGTGCAGGCCGTGCAGGAGAACTACGCCGACCAGCCCCATGTGGAAGCCCAGGTGGCCATGCTGATCGCGAATCAGGCTGCCGACAACGACAATCAGGTGTCCGTGCAGCAGGTGCGCCAGCAGCTGGAGGAGGAGTACCCTCTTGCGGCCGTGCCGTTTGACGACTATGTGGAGAAAAGCGACGTGCTGGAAGCACCCGAGCAGCCTGTGACCGTGACGCCTGCCCGCATCCGCCGCATGGAGAGCCGCAGCATCCACACAGCCAACGGCATCGAGGTGAAGATCCCCACCGAGCTGCTCAGCTCGGACAACGAGGTGGAGTTTCTGCACAGCGACGACGGCAGCATCTCGCTGCTGATCAAAAATGTGATCTTGTGAAGACGATTTAGAATTGTCTCCGCTTCGCTCTGACAATATCAGCGGAATTATTATTTTTATTTGCAAAGAGGAAAATCCTGTGGGATTTTCCTCTTTGCTGTTTCACGGGAAGGGGTTGTAAAGGCAACCTGCATTTTGCTGCTGCCGGTCTTGTGACCGTCGCGCAGCGACTATAAACCGGCGGAACAAAAAAGCCATCGTCTTTGCATTTCTGCATCAACGATGGCTTCGTGTTGGAGCGGCCGACGAGGCTCGAACTCGCTACCTCCACCTTGGCAAGGTGGCGCTCTACCAGATGAGCTACGGCCGCATATCCATTGTGGTGTGCCGGGCGTTCCCGGCGACGTCGATTATTATACCGCAGCTTTCGCCTCTTGTCAACTACAAATTTGCATTTTTTGAAAAAAGGGACGTTTCCGTCCCCCTACTGCGTACAAAGCTGCGCCGCCGTTCAAGTTTGCTGTGACTGACGCGAAGAAAATTTAATTGCTTTCCTTTCTTAATATCGTTATAATTAAGATTGTCAAATCGTTGCTGAACTTTCGCGCCTGCCGCTTCGGGCTGCTGCACCGAGGAACAGGCGTGTTTTCATGCAGGGGAGAATATAGGAATAAGGAGCAAACGCAATGTACAAGATCACGGAAAAGGTGGCGCTGAACCCCACCGTTACAAAGATGGTCATTGAAGCCCCGCTCATTGCCAAAAAGGCAAAGCCCGGCCAGTTTATCATTGTGCGCCCGTTTGAAGACAGCGAGCGCATCCCCCTCACCGTCGCAGGCTATGACCGCGAGAAGGGTACTGTGGACATCATCTTCCAGATCGTCGGCGGCACCACCATGGAGCTGAACAGCCTCGAAGTGGGTCAGAGCGTCCACGACTTCGTCGGCCCGCTGGGCCGCGCCACCGAGGTGGAAGGCCTGAAGAAGGTCTGTGTCGTCGGCGGCGGCGTGGGCTGCGCCATTGCGCTGCCCATCGCCCGTGAACTCCACGAGCAGGGCTGCGTCGTCCACAGTGTGGTCGGCTTCCGCAGCAAGGACCTGCTCATCCTCGAGGATGAGTTCAGGGCCTGCAGCGACGAGCTGCGGATCATGACCGACGATGGCAGCTACGGCACCAAGGGCGTCGTCACCGCCGCCCTCGACGAGCTGGTGGCTGCCGGCAACCAGTACGACCTGGTCATCACCATCGGCCCCCTCATCATGATGAAGTTCGTGGTCAAGACCTGCCAGAAGCACGGCCTCAAGAGCATCGTCTCCATGAACCCCATCATGATCGACGGCACCGGCATGTGCGGCGGCTGCCGCCTGACCGTGGGCGGCGAGACCAAGTTTGCCTGCGTGGACGGCCCCGACTTTGACGGCGACCTGGTGGATTTCGACGAGGCCATGGCCCGCGGCACCATGTACCGCCCCTTTGAGGCCAAGGCCCGCGAAAAGGCCTGCAATCTGTTCAAGACTGAGGAGGCAAAGTAAGATGGCTTTCAATATGGACCCGAAAAAGTGCCCCATGCCCACCCAGGACCCCAACGTCCGCAACAAGAACTTTGAGGAAGTTGCGCTGGGCTACACCGCCGAGATGGCTGTGAACGAAGCAAAGCGCTGTGTGCACTGCAAGAACAAGCCCTGCCAGACCGGCTGCCCGGTCGGCATCGACATTCCGGAATTCATCGGCCATGTGGCCGATGGCGACTTTGAGGCCGCGTATCAGGTCATCAACCGCTCCTCTTCCCTGCCCGCCGTCTGCGGCCGTGTCTGCCCGCAGGAGAGCCAGTGTGAGGGCAAGTGCACCCGCGGCATCAAGAACGAGCCGGTGGGCATCGGCCGCCTGGAGCGCTTCGTGGCCGACTGGCACCGTGAGAACGTCCACACCGCTCCCATCGTGCCCGAATCCAACGGCCACAAGGTCGCCATCATCGGCGCAGGCCCTGCCGGTCTGACCGCTGCGGGCGACCTGGCAAAGCTGGGCTATAAGGTCACTGTGTACGAGGCCCTGCATGTGGCAGGCGGTGTGTTGATGTATGGCATCCCTGAGTTCCGTCTGCCCAAGGCCATCGTCCAGCAGGAGATCGACGGCCTGAAGAAGA
>OGJH01002667.1_pt1 | contig 10782 bp, 9 predicted proteins | sample 1572021 | NCBI WGS metagenome assembly OGJH01 (sample SAMEA2582098, study PRJEB24529) | metagenome | biome: Human gut stool | place: China | collected 2011
TTTTTACATTATTTTTTAATTCTACACCGAGATTTCCATAATCCCATGTATTCGCAAGTCCACCGTAGATCTCTGAACCCGGATATACAAATCCTCTCGATTTCGCAAGTGCTACGATCTTGTCCATTGTCTTTTCAACCATTTTATGTTCCTCGCATTCTTTTTCATTTTCCATCATTTGATACACGCTGAAACGCCCACCGCATCAATGTTTTCTATTGTAGCGGTTTACGGACTATTTTGCAAGACCTCTTACAGCAACGTTTCCAGAATTTCCAGCGACTTAAACTTCCGATCCACGTAAAGTCCCATAAGCCGTTCTGTCACTTTTGAAAGCTGCTGCAAAATCTCCGGCTTCACGTTAAAGGTATACAAATGTTCTACTTTACTGCTTTCTATGTATTGCATGCTATATAATGTGGAAGAAGCCAGTCTGATACCGTCCCGCACTTCACCGGCACATGTTTCACAGACCAGTCCTCCTCTGCCGGCACTGAAGACTGCTGTTTCTGCCTTATTCCCACAATTCACGCACTGAAAGACCTGCGGTCCCTGTCCGTTGATCGTCAGGATCTTCAGTTCATAAATGCACCGGATCAGGGCATCCGGAATATGCGGATTCGTCAACGCCCGCATCGTCTGATACAAAAGCTTCAGCATCTCGAGTTCGTCGTTAAATTCTCTCGCATAATAATTCGCAACCTCAAGAAAATAAAAACCATAATACGCTCCCAGCACATCCTCCCGGAGTTCCGAAAAATAATTGATCACCTTTGCCGACTGGATCGTATAAGAACTTCTTCCCTCATACATAGTAAATTCACCGAATGTAAACGGGTTCACTACTCCGACAAGCGGACTGTTCGGTCTTCTCGAGCCTTTGGCAAATGCCGATACTTTTCCCTGTTCTTTTGTAAGCAAAACGACCCGGCGGTCATATTCCCCCACCGGAGTCGTCGAAAGCACCATCCCTGTCAATACGATCTGGTTCACGTTGTTCCTTCTTTCTGCCGTCATCTTCCCATTCTGAAGACTGACCGTCTGCAATACAATTTTTATAACTAAGATAATCCTTGATCTTTCCGCTGTGCAGAAACTGATCCCAGTACATTTTCTCCATCAGGCCACCTCATCCTAAGTCTGCTTCTTTCTCTGGAATTAGGTTCCCCGGATTGACTTCATTTTATCATAGTGTGCATAAATAGGCAAACATTCCCATCCCTCATTGACATTTATCTCTTCCTTTTTTATAATCATCTGCGGAGATAGTATCTGTTGATACAGAACTATACTCTGACTGAATCACTGAAATCTCATCTGAAACCAGAGATCATTGCAAAAGTGCAAGAGCTTATATTTTTAGGAAATAAGACTCAGAACCTTCGAAAAAGTCTGCTATTCTATTTTATCAAAGATTTTTTCATCATTGGAAACTGAAGTCTTTCCAGAAGGAAAGGACAAAAAATGACAATTGAAATGTTAAAAGGAAAGATTCACCGGGCAACTGTTATTCAGGCAGAACTGGATTATGTCGGAAGCATCACGGTGGATGAAGAACTGCTTGAGGCAGCCGGTATTCTGGAATATGAAAAAGTCCAGATCGTCGATGTCAATAATGGCAGTCGTTTTGAAACATACACGATCAGCGGAGAACGCGGGAGCGGCATGATCTGTCTGAACGGTGCTGCTGCACGTTGTGTCAGCACAGGTGATAAGATCATCATTATGGCATATGGACAGTATTCATCCGAAGAAGCTGCATCACATAAACCTGCGGTTGTATTCGTAGATGAAAAGAATCAGATCAGCCGCGTGACGAACTACGAACGCCACGGGCTTCTCAAAGATATGGACACATAAAAAGTTCCACTATCATCCAAATAGTTTTCCGGGACAACAGTGACTTCAGAAAAGAGCCTATCTCCGAATCTTAAAAAGAGGAGAAAAAACATGCAGGTAACAACAACTATCAATGAAACGAAAGAACTGATTAAGAAATGGAAGAAAGACGGAAAATCTATCGGACTCGTCCCGACAATGGGCTTTCTGCACGAAGGTCATGCAAGCCTGATCCAGAAATGCCGGGAGGAAAATGATATCGTCGTTGTGTCCGACTTTGTAAATCCGACGCAGTTCGGACCAAATGAAGATCTTGAGGCATATCCGAGAGATTTTGAACGGGACAGCCAGCTTTGCGAACAGATCGGTGCAGATCTTATTTTCTGTCCGTCATCGGAAGAAATGTACCATGACCCACACGCATTTGTCAGCATTGATCTGCTTTCCGAAACGCTTTGTGGAAAGACAAGACCCATTCATTTCAAAGGCGTATGCACCGTTGTGTCAAAACTTTTCAACATCGTGACACCGGATCGTGCTTACTTCGGACAGAAGGATGCCCAGCAGCTTGCGATCATCCGCAAGATGGTACTGGATCTGAATTTTGATATCGAGATCATCGGATGCCCGATCATCCGGGAGGAAGACGGACTTGCGAAATCTTCCAGAAATACTTATTTAAATACTCAGGAAAGATCTGCCGCACTCTGCCTCTCAAGAGCAGTCAGGACAGGGCAGCAGATCATTCAGACAGGCATGGACGCAGAACAGGTACTGGCTGCCATGCGTGCTGTAATTGAAGCAGAACCACTGGCAAAGATTGATTATATTTCCATGGTAGATGCACTGACAATGCAGCCGGTAGAGCGTGTTGACCGGAATGTGCTTGTAGCAATGGCTGTCTACATCGGGAAGACCCGGCTGATCGATAATTTCAGCTACGAGGTGTCATTATGAGCAGACTCTTACATCCGCTTGAAAAATTTGCATCCCTGCTCACAAAATATATCGGACTGATCATTATCTGCTTTTCCGTTCTTGCCTTTTTCTGGCGTGACGGATTTGCGTGGACGACCAATTATACTTCTGTATTTTTGGGTGTTGCCATGTTCGGCATGGGGCTGACTATTCATATGGGAGATTTTAAAGTTGTCTTTACCAGACCGAAAGAAGTGATCCTTGGTTTTATTGCTCAATATACACTTATGCCGGTCATTGCCTGGCTTCTCGCAACGGCATTTCACCTTCCGGCTGATCTTGCACTGGGAGTGATTCTGGTTGGCTGCTGCCCGGGTGGAACTGCAAGTAATGTCATCACTTATATTGCCGGTGGTGACGTTGCTCTCTCAGTCGGGATGACCATTGCCTCCACGCTTGCCGCACCGCTGATGACACCGCTGCTGGTATACCTTCTTGCCGGTGCATGGGTGGAAGTTTCCTTCTTCAGTATGGTAATTTCGGTGGTAAAGGTCGTTCTGATCCCGGTACTCCTTGGCATTTTTCTGCGATGGATCATCGGCAGGCAGATTGAAAAAATTTCTGGCATTCTGCCTCTTATTTCCGTTGTATCGATCGTCATGATCATCAGCGGCATCGTAGCTGTCAATGCAGAAAAGATCCTGACATCCGGTTTTGCGGTTCTCGGAATTGTAATTCTTCACAATCTTGCAGGCATGGGGCTTGGACTTGGAGCTTCCAGACTTTTTCGTGTGGAATATACAAAAGCTACTGCCATTGCGATCGAAGTCGGGATGCAGAACAGCGGTCTTGCGATCACACTTGCCACTGCCAATTTTGCAGCCAATCCATTTGCAACGCTCCCGGGAGCAATCTTCAGCGTATGGCATAATATTTCCGGATCTGTTTTCGCAAGTATACGTCGTAATGGATATCACCAGGAAAACGCCCCGGAAACTCGGAGCGTCTTAAGCGAAACTTCTTCATAAATATAGAACCTGGTTTTTCACACCCCCGCTGTATTTGCAAAGAGTTTTTCACCAAATTCACCCCTGCTCTGTGGAATTTCTGTCTTTTCCACAAAGCAGGGGTGTTTACATCGAATCATTCACCAATATTCTGATCGGTGCGTTTTGCCCTCAATGGTTTCATTCAAACCGCAGATGTCCGACTTTTTCTTTCGCTGTCAGACGCTCTTCCTCTTCTTCCGGGATCGACACATACATTTTGAATATCTTCTTTTCACGATCGGGATCAAATTGTGGATCGATAATACGTTCCTTCATTGACTGAGATCGGATTGGATACACCGTTCGTTCCAGTAGTCAACGTACCTACTTTTGTAGTACAGGCCGAGTTGGAATATACCCCATAGACTGCATTTCCAAGACTGTAGCAGCTATTATTGTCCGTCATTGCTGTATTAGCCGATGTCTTGGTCAGATACATGGTTCCGGTTGGTGCGTACGTCCAATATCCTAAATGCTGGGTATTTGAACCCGTACTTACCGCATAGGCTTTAAAGGAGCTTCCTGTATAATTCAAATATAGGGAATTCCAAGAAAGAAGGTTGAGAAAAAGAAATACCTCAGAGTAAAATAAGATTACTGACTTTGGACGGTTAGTAAAAAATCTTATTAAAACAGTGAGGTATCTATAATGAATTGTAACACACAGAACGCAAAAATTGCATCCATAACTGAAAAAACTTTGATTGTTGGAATTGATGTCGGCAGTGAAACTCATTTTGCCAGGGCATTTGATTGGCGGAACTATGAATATACAAAGAAGCCGCTGGAATTCAGTAATACTGAGGCGGGTTTCATGATGTTCAAGGCATGGGTGGAAGATATCGCAGAAAAGCAAGGTAAAACAGCTGTAATTCCCGGAATGGAGCCGACCGGTCATTACTGGTTTGCACTGGGGAAATTCCTGCAGGACAGCGGGATGAAGCCTGTACATGTGAATCCGCACCATGTCAAGAAGTCGAAAGAGCTGGATGACAACAATCCCAATAAGAATGACCGTAAGGATCCAAAGACGATTGCGGCACTGGTCAATGAAGGACGCTTCTCTTATCCCTACATACCAACCGGTATTTATGCGGAGATCAGGAGCTTATCGAATCTTCGTTTCCAGACGCAGGAAGAGCTAACAAGAATCAAGAATCGAATCGCTAGATGGTTTGCCATTTATTTTCCTGAATATAAAGACGTTTATGGGGATTTAATGGCAGTCAGCGGACGAATGATACTCAAGGAAGCTCCATTGCCGGAGGATATCAGAATACTTGGAGTGAACGGTGTAAACCAGATTTGGAGAAACGCGAAGCTGCGAGGCACTGGAATGAAGAGGGCAAAGATCCTGGTATCAGCTGCAGAGCATAGCGTTGGAAGTAAGGAAGCACCGGAAGCGGCAAGGATTGAACTGAAGAATCTGCTGAATGACATGGATGTATATGTGTCAAGGATGGAGGAACTGCTCCAAACTATAGAGGAAAAACTGAAGACGATTCCATATGTTGATAAACTGATGGAAATCAAAGGAATCGGATTGATTACAGTCAGCGGATTTATTGCAGAAGTAGGTGACATTGGACGTTTTGATAATCCGAAGCAGCTGCAGAAGCTGGCGGGATATGCAATCGTGGCAAATGATTCCGGAAAGCACAATGGAGAGAGCCGGATCAGCTACAGAGGCAGAAAACGGCTGAGATATGTGCTATATGAAGCTGCGATATCACTGGTGGGGAAGAATGCTGAGTTTAAGGAAATACATGAGTATTATCGAACCCGTAAAGAAAACCCGTTAAAGAAGATGCAGTCAGTAGTAGCAGTGGCATGTAAGATTATTAGGGTATTCTACACAATCCTGACAAAGGGTGTGGATTATGACCCAATGAAACTGATGAGTGATATCAGAAGGCCACAGTTGCAGGCAGCGTAGTAAGCAGAGACAAACAGGTAATGTTCTGTCACAGTTGAATTGAACTTTCAGAAATAGCTGCGGAGAGTTGAATTCAGCTGTGACAGGAAGGCTGAGAAGTATGAAGACCGAGTCGGGAAAACGTCCGCCGTAAGGTGCCGTGAGGTATTGATACTTAAACAGGTCAGTAAGACTTAAAACAAAAAAGAATGAGCCAGTAGTCGGCAGGAATAATCACCATAGGGCATGACCCTGTAGAGGAGCTAAGCTGACACCCTGGTTATGGACAGGCGGGACGAAGGAAGTTAGGACCCGGCAGAAATGCGGGTGATCCTGGTAGACACGGGAGGTTCGCTGCCGTAGATGGGAGGGTATACACAAGGCCATGTAGAACGAAAATGATGACGTTTTATTTTGTGTACCCCAACCCCTCTATTTTCGTACCAGATACAGAGAAATGTCCATCTTCTTGGCTCATTCATCTGAGATATGGAACTAAAAATTCCTTGAAAAATAAGGAAAAAAGACTTGACTATATAGGGAGGATGGTACGGAAGCCTTATGTGCTTCGACAAAGTTATAAAAAGCTGTAAATCCGGTACTCTGTGCATTTCCACTGGTTGCACTTGAAAACGGAGACTGTCCACTGTAGTAGTAGCTGCTCAGTGTGGCCGTGACCAGAACGGCCTGAGAGGTGCTGCTGAAATTATACTGTGCTGCAGCCGGTCCAGTGTAGCCATAATACATGGCAGCTTTTACTCCGGAATTTGTAATCTCGGTTGGTGTTCCCGTTGCCGTCCCTGCTGGTGGGGTTGTCTTTGCGTACTCCAAGCAAAAGGCCAGCTTTCCGTCTACCGCAAACTCTGCAGAGGAAATATTGTTGTAAGTAATTTTGTTATAAAGAGTTACGGCTCTTGACATTTTAGGATTCGTAATACTGTTGCGAATCAATGGCACTACACCACTTTCTGTTAATTCCAGATCACTCTTTCCGGCAAAGTAGCCATCATCCAGCCATCCCTCTTCATCCAGCCAGTCTTCCATGCCTAATGCCTTTGCAAGCTGTAACCGTTGTTGGTATTCCTTCTCATCCGGAAGTTCCCATTCTTCTGTCTGCGTTACCTCCTGCTTTGGTTCTTCCGTTTCTTCGGCAGCCTGCTCTTTTTCTTTCAGCGTTACCTGCAGCAAACTGTCTTTTTCCGGCATGGAAAAGGTAACGGTTCCATCTGCAAGATCCATCTGCTCTTCATTGACACGGACTTCCTTTATTTCCTTTTCGTCCGCAGGAGCAACACTTGCTGCTACCTCACTTCCTGCTTCAATCTGATAAGTTGATGCAGTCTTCTGCTCAACATGATCCCCTTTTACGGTTACTGTACTATCTTCTGCATCTACGGTCAGAAGATAGGTACTTTTTGCTTCTTCCGGCTGTTGATCTGCCGTAGTTTCTTCGGCAAAACCAGTTACATTGCTGGTCAGGATCAGCATCACTGCCAGGAAGAAAGCGGTTAGTCTTTTTCCTACTTTCATGACTTTTTCCTTTCTTTTTTGTATTTAGGGTATGAAAAAAAGACTCTGCGTCCGCAAAGTCTTTCCCTAGCTTATTTCTCTATTTTCTTTTCTGCTTTTTTATTTTGTCGCTCCACAGCCACTACATTTATATCCAGTAGTAACGGTCTCTGTCCAAGCTGCAGAATCCTGTACCCATTTCTGCTCATTATGACCGGTTGCTTCATGGTGGATTGTTCCAGTTTTTACTGGAAGTACGGAATAGCCGTAAATACAATCCGTATTTAAACTATGATGTTCCCACTGATTGTCATTGTCAAATACTGCCCCACATCCACATACCACTTTTTCTGTATACTGATCTTCATCCCAAGCTGCGGAATCCTGTACCCACTTATTTTCGTAATGACCAGTTGCTTCATGGTACACACTTTTTGTCTGGGCTACCCAGGTATGTGTATGCTGCGGCTTACTACTGGAAGAACTGGATCCGTTGGATTTTGTTTCGGTCTTCTTTGTACTGGAATTGCTGGATGACTTATTGGAAGAAGTTTTTGCTTCATCCTTTTTAGTCGTAGCCGTAGCGGATGCAGTACTGGTTTTCTTGGTATCATCCTTTTTTTCTGTCTTTTCTTCTTTTTTTGCCTCTTCTTTTGTCTCTTTTTTTTCTTCAGAGGCCTCCTCTTTCGCAGCATCCTCTTTTTTTACTTCCGCATCAGAACTTTTCTTCTCTTCTGCAGTCTCTTTTTTTGTGTCGGTTACAGAGGCTTCCTGTTCCTTCTGATCTGATCCATTTCCTGAACCGCTGAATGCGACCCCACAGCCGATCAGGATCAGGACAAGAAGAAAAATCCCTGCCAATCCGATGGTTGCTGCTTTCTTATGTTCTTTGAACCATTTCATAGTCTTTCCCTCTCTTTTTTAAAGTATGAGTCCCGTTAATTAGAGTATAGTAAATTTCTGGCAAAAAGCAAGCTTACATTTTCTCAAAGACCACACATTGTAAAATGCAATCCTGCTCCTTTACAATCTGCTACAGTTTTTCTATCGCAGTACCTGCAACTGCGTTGAGATCCAAGGGTGCTAGGAATAGCACCTATTTTGGTATCAAAATTAATTATGATACCATTATGAAGTCTCCAATTCTCTATTCAGTTTTGAATTGATGGTTGAAAATTAAAAGAGCAGCCGTTTGGCTGCTCCGGATATAGAAGAAAAATGTTCGCAACCATCATTTTTCAATGTAATGTGAAAAACGTGGGAGTAACATTTTCTGTGCCGGGTTTACGGCACAGGATGAAAAAGGGATAAAAAAGTATACTTTTTTGTTCCCTGAAAAAAATTAAATATTTTCAATGTTTTTTACTGAAAAATGATAACTTTTAAAGAAATACTTGAAAATATAGCTCAAGTATGATAGAAAAAAGAAGGACAAAAAAGTATACTCTTCTGTCCTTCGGTATCAGTGTATCTTAGATTGTCATATATTTCAAGATATTTTTTTCTTTACTGTTATGTATGTTACTGTCAAGTAATCGTTGGCAACTTTCTTTTTGATTTATCCTTTTGTTGAAATAGTCCTGTTTCTACACTAATTTCTAATATCCAGCCATGTGTAGCAATCGCTTTCTCTCCCCCTGTATCTTTCCGTCCAGTCCGACCACATGACCCATCACCGGATATTCGTATCCTTTTCCTTCTTTCTTCGGTGCTTTCGCCGACATCAGGATCTCTCCATATAATTCTTCTACTTTTTCTTCTTCAAATACTGGGCTTCTCAGACGTTCCGTTACTTCATACAGTTTCCCACTGCATTTCTTCGCCAGAATTTTTGCCAGATGATTCCCACCCCTCCGGCTCCAACTCCTGTGCCCGTGTTTCATCCTCTTTGCAATTACACTCCACACATGGTTCTCCATTGTTCCCATGTTCCGGTATTCCAGCCCTTCTGGTGGTTCCGGCAGGTCAAGTCCCTGCGACTGGTATGGCAGGAGCCCTTCCCGGTTATTCTCGTAATACCGGATCAGTTCTTCCACGTCCTGAATCTCATCATCGTCACTCAGACTGTTCCGGTAAATCTCCAGATACCGGAATACTTCTTCGATCTCTTCTTCCCTCAGAAGTTCTAAAACAGCTTCCCGCGCTGTCCTTTCATGGATCTTTTCTTTTACCGCTTTGTTCCGATGGAACGGGTCTAACTGGAAGCACGTACTCTTATCTTTTACTTTCTTAATCCACGATGCCCCATCTGCATTTAAGATCCTCTGGCTTACTTCATCCAGATTGAACTCCTGTGCGATCACTGCCTCCCGGTATTCCTGGAATTCTTTTGCTTTTGAAAAACCAGCAACTACTACTTTATTTTCCAGGGCATAACGCTCCGGACCGGTTTTTCTCCAGCCATCATAAGCGATCCCTATCTTGATCTCTGCCTTATCCTGCTTTTCCTTTTTTCTGTCTTTGCCCTGCAGTTTGATATAAACTCCATCTGTTTCTTCAAACAGGACAGGAACTTCTTTTTCCCCTTTTACATGACCTTTCTTATATTCTTCTGTCAGCGTTGCTTCTTCATTGTAGACCTTTTCCCCTAACGCCTGGATGACGTTCCATACTCCCATTGCACTGATGGTCTGTCCTGTCATCTCGCTGACTTTCGTGGCACATTCCCTGTAAGACAGCTCCGTGATCCCTTTTACCAGCAATTCTGCCATGTTTGTTGAAATCAGCCCCACATGGTCCAGTTCCAGTGTTTCATCCAAAAGATACACAAAACGTTTGGTGCCATCTTCCTCTATTACCTCATAGACCATTCTCTGATAAGTCACTTCACCATACACGGTTTTTACGGTTGTCTGTCTGGCACCTTTATTCCGGTACTTCTTCTTGTCCCTGTCCTCCATCAGCATCCGGTCATACCGTTCCAGGAATTCTTTTGTGAACTCTCTTCCGATCTGGCAGACCCATGCATAAATATTTTTCTCTAACTCCTTGAATATTACACCATTTTCCTTTATCATTGAATTCATCATACAGACTCCTTATGTTTTTTCTCGTCAATTAAACAATAAGATAAATCTGTATGATTGGGAAGAGGTTTCGATCTCTTCCCTTTATTTTTGCCAATGATAATTATACTCTAAGATTTTATCCTTACCGATACCCATTACTTTTGATAATTTTGACTTTTCAAACAAGTTATCTGTACTGGAGGCTTTTATAACCATTTTTCTGGATATTTTTCCAGGTGCAACCCTGCCTTTCATATCCAAATAAATTCTTTCACGTTCCTGCTTCAGTCCCATTTTATTAGAGAATCTTGCATACTCATCTAACTGTCCTTGGTACTTACACTTTGCAAGCATCACATCATCCGGATCAGCACCGCCTTTCTGCAATAGCTGCACCTTTTCACGCTGTGCCCGCATGGCAGTTTCCATTTGACGCTGTCTTTGCTTTGCTTCATACAGTGTATATTCTTTACCACGGAACTCGGTCGGCTCGCTTTCTTTCCGATTCTGTTCGTCTAGCCAGTCATCCGTATAAGTTCGTACC
>OGJH01002680.1_pt1 | contig 10733 bp, 6 predicted proteins | sample 1572021 | NCBI WGS metagenome assembly OGJH01 (sample SAMEA2582098, study PRJEB24529) | metagenome | biome: Human gut stool | place: China | collected 2011
GTGGAATTCAGGCTGGAGACAATGTTTATGTATTACATAAATTAAAAAGCGGAAGCTGGCAGACTGTAAAGCCGGACAGCGTTTCCAATGGCAAAGTCACGGTTACATTGTATTCATTTTCACCGGTTATAGTTGTAAGGTACAGTTCAAATGTGAATCCTACCGTTACAACAGATCCGTCAAAGGATGAAAATTCCCAGGGATCAAATACAAATTCCAATGTAAATGACAATTCCAACAGCAGCAGCCAGACAAACAACAACAACCAGAACAACTCACAGACCAATAATCAGTATAATCCGGTTAGTGTAAATCAGAATGTGACAGTAAACTATCCACAGTCTTATGACGATGGAGAGGACAGTTTCGAGGATGATTATGACGACGGTTATACAGATGGTTATACCGATGGAAAGAATTCCGTACGGAATACTTCCACAAAGAGTTCTTCTGCCCGTGTCAATGGCAAAAGTGGAGCAGGAAGTCAGAAAGGAACATCAGCTTCCGGATCTGTTTCCTATAAGACATCTCCAAAAACCGGGGCAGCGCTTCCGGCACTTCCGTTCGTTGCAGTATTTGCGGCAGCAGGTATTGTTGTATGCGGAAGAAAAGCACGTAAGAATTAATCTCACTGGATACAATTTTATTTAGCATGTAGGTCTATGGATAGGTGATGCATGGCATCACGTGAGGGCGGTGGAATGGAATCTGCCGCCCTGCCTCAATTTTAAAGAAAGAAAACTATTTTATGAAAAGACAGGAAAGAAAGAACGACAGAACGATCAATATCTATAAAATTCTGACCATTGTTCTGGCAGTTGTATTGATCGTGGTACTCATAATATTTGGAAGAAGCTGGATGGTTCAGAAGAATGCACAGAAAGAATATGAAAAGCTTTCTGCCCAGGTAAATGATCTGCAGAATCAGGTGAATGATAATCAGATCAATATTCCGTCAGATACGCAGACTGAGACGGAGAATGTGGCACAGGAAGTGCAGACCGAAGACAGCGAACTGGAACAAAAAGGAATAGAAATTCCACAGAAAAACTTAAACTGGAAAAAATTAAAGGGAGTCAATCAGGATATTTACGCATGGATCTACATTCCGGGAACCGGGGTGGATTATCCGGTGTTACAGCATCCGAGTGATGATTCCTATTATCTGAATTACAATATGAATGGTACCAGGGGATATCCTGGATGTATTTATACAGAGAAGGCAAACAGTAAAGAGTTTACGGATTTTGATACCGTCGTGTATGGGCACAATATGCGCAATGACACAATGTTTGCTTCTCTCCACAACTATGAAGACCAGACATTTTTTAACAATTTTCCGTATATATATGTGTATACAAAGGAAAAGGTGCTCGTGTATGAGATTTTTGCGGCATATAAGACGGACGATGCACATATTCTGCACACCAATGACTTTTCAACGAAAGAGGGACGTGTAAGTTATCTTGAAAGCATTGTGAAAAAATCCAAGAATTCGCCGGAGGTAAAGGACAAAATCCAGCTTTCGGTGGACAGTCATCTGCTGACTTTATCAACCTGTGTGAGCAGACAGGCAGACAAGCGGTTTGTGGTTCAGGCAATTTTATTAAATGAGGAACAGCTATGAAACAGTGCAAAGTAGGTATGGATCAGGAAAATATCATATCGACCTTTGCAAGTACGCAGTTTTACGGAGATCCGGATGCCTATATCCGGGAGTTTCTTCAAAATGCCATTGATGCATGCAATACCAGGGCGGCGTTGGAATGGAGCTGGGGAACAGAGTTTCTGGAGATGGAGGAGGCAAGAGCCTTAAATTCCATGCGAAATCCGTATTCTCCTCAAATTTCCATTCAGTATAATTCCGAAACGCAGCGTCTGGTGTTTGAGGATAACGGAATCGGAATCAATGCCAGGGATATTGAGCAGTATGTCGCCAAAATCGGAGTGAGTTTTTATCAGAGCGAGGATTTTTCTACACAGCAGCTTCACTATGAACCGGTGGCGCAGTTTGGAGTCGGTATGCTTTCCGGTTTTATGGTTGCACGGGCACTGTTGATTGAGTCGAGAAAGGACAAATCGGTAAATACCGCGTGGAATGTTACGGATCGCCAGACGTTAGAACCGGTTACCGCAAAATGGATAGAAGGGGCGGAAACAATGGAATATATCAATTCCAACCGCGAACAGTCCGGAACCAGAATTACGCTGGTGTTACGGCCGAAATATGCGAAGAATCTGTCCCTTCAGAGGCTGGTGCACGCAGTACAGCACTATATGCTGTATCAGCCATTTCCCATTCAGATTTCCTTTGATGAAAAAAGCGTGACGCTGCGGGAACAGAATCATATCATGGACAATCCGTTCGCGGATATTCTTGGAATCATATCGATTCGTATCATGGATGAACTGATGGAGGGGTGTATCTGGATTTATAATTCCAAACATCAGGGACTGATCGGGACATCCTGCCTGTATCAGCAGGGGTTTCTTGTGACCGATGAAAAGAAAGATCTGGGGTTAAAACCGGAGTGGCTCAGGCATATGACGTATCATCTGCATTTACGGAAAAAATTCCTGACATTGCGGCTGGCAAGGGATGATGTGGCGCATGATGAAAATCTGACGGAGCTGCGCAGGCTGATCGGCAGACGGATTGTAGAACATTTTGCATCCAATCCGCTGGGACTGAACCAGTATATTGCCAGCGGACAGCAGCCGGTTCTGACAGAGTATGAAGAAGAGATGCAGCTGCTTGGCAAAGCTGTCACAGTGGAAGTTTATTTAAAAGGGAGAGAGATTGAACTTCCGGTTGCAACAATTATTCAGGGTTATACCGGAAAAAGCATAAGGATTGCATTTATCAGCAAGGGGCTGTTTACATATTATAGGCAGAACCATATTATGGATTTCCGGCGTTTTCTGGCAGAATACCAGCTGATTGTATTCGAAAAGAACCGGGATCTGTTCTGCCAGCTTCTGGCGCCTTATCAGGGTAGCATGCACTATGTGATAAGCAGTGAATGTCCGGGGGTTATATATGAAGAAATGGATGCAGATTTCCATATGATAAAAAGTGTGGTACCATATCGTTATCAGTATCATCTGCGGCCGGAAACGTTTCCGGATAACGAGATTTTCTGTATGGTGACGAATACGGCAAACGGAACGCTGGAACTGCGTGTCAATCCAAAGCACCGACTCTTAAGGATTCTTGAGCCTGTGATGTATCACCCGAAAGTTCACCGGATGATGGAGGTCATCTATGAGAATATCAAGCAGCGGGTTATCAATACGCAGCATCGTTGGAATAAGATTGTTGATTTCGGCGGTTCGTTCGTAGATGACTGGAAAAATCAGGAGAATGTGCCGACAGTGAGCTGTATCTGGTGCCTGGAAGGCGATTTTGATGTATCTGTGAATGAATTTATTGCACAGACACTGACACAGAAAGAACGTGTCGATCTGGGACTTGTGGGACTGGTTTTCCGCAGGCAAGATTTTATTGACTGGTGGTTTGCACCAAGAGAGTAGGGTGATTATGGAAGAAAAAAAAGAAATATTGACAGAAGAAATAAAGATGGATAATGATCCAAAGGGTGAGGGAAAGGAGAAAGCCACTTCGCCTCTGCGCGAAGTGCTCAGCTGGGTGATCACTCTGTTGGCGGCCTTCGCACTGGCAATGGTTTTGAAGAATTACGTGATCATCAATGCAACAGTCCCGACCGGATCGATGGAGCATACCATTGAACCGGGCGATGACCTGTTCGGGCTGCGGCTGGCGTATCAGTTTTCAGAACCGAAGAGAGGAGATATCGTGATTTTCCGGTTCCCGGATGACGAAACGCAAAAATACGTCAAGCGTGTGATTGGTCTGCCCGGAGAAAAGGTTACCATTGAGGATGCGAAAATCTATATCAATGACTCTGAGACTCCTTTGAAGGAGGATTACCTGAAAGAGACATGGACAGAGGCAACCGGACCGTTTGAGTTTGAGGTTCCCAAAGACAGTTATCTGGTGCTTGGAGACAACCGGAATGATTCCTATGATGCCAGATATTGGGATCATACCTATGTCAGCAAAGATAAAATTATCGGAAAAGCTTATTTCATATACTACCCATTCCAAAGACTGGGCAGTCTATATAAATAAATCATTAAATAATTAACAAGGAGGCTATCATTATGCCAGAAAATTCAAGTTGCAGCGGAGCATCATCCTGTTCCAAAGCAAGCTGTGAGGGATGTTCCCATAATTCTCAGAATCCGCAGAGTATGCTCGAAGCGATGAATGCATATTCCCATATCAAACATGTGATTGGAGTGGTCAGCGGAAAGGGAGGTGTCGGTAAATCATTTGTTACTTCTTCCCTGGCGGTACAGATGGCGAAAGCCGGATATAAAGTGGGAATTCTGGATGCCGATATTACCGGACCGTCCATTCCAAAGATGTTTGGAGCACACGGTCAGTTGGTCGGTGACGAAAAAGGAATGTATCCGTATGAGACAAAAGAAGGAATCAAAATCGTTTCCATCAATCTTCTGATGGAAGATGAAGAGGCACCGGTTGTCTGGAGAGGACCTGTGATTGCAGGGGCTGTGAAACAGTTCTGGAATGAGGCTGTCTGGGGCGATGTGGACTATCTGTTTGTGGACATGCCACCGGGAACAGGTGATGTACCGCTTACCGTGTTCCAGTCCCTTCCGGTGGACGGTATCGTTATTGTTACATCTCCACAGGAACTGGTACAGATGATCGTAAAGAAAGCTTTCCACATGGCAAATATGATGCATATACCGGTGCTTGGACTGGTGGAAAATTTCAGTTATCTGAAATGCCCGGATTGTGGAAAGAAGATCGCACTGTTTGGAGAGAGCAACATTGACGAAGTTGCCGCAAAAGAAGGAACCAGAGTTCTTGGCAAACTGCCATTGGACCCGGCATATGCGAAAGCTGCGGATGCCGGTGCATTCTATGAGATGGAAAATCCGTATCTGGATGCCGCTGTGGATGCGTTAAAGACAATTTAAGACAAGAAAAAACCTGTCAGTGATTTTTTTCACTGGCAGGTCTTTTTTGCTTATTTCTGGCTTTCTAAAACTGTAGATTCGGTATTGCTGTCCGACTCTGTTCCCGTAACGGTTTCTTCCACAGCAGGATCTTTGTATGTGTACGTGTTGGATTCACGGAAAATCGTACTGTTGGAACCCATCTGGCATACTTTAATGGTATCACCGTCTTTGACACTGTCTTTTGGAATAATCAGACACCCGGAATTGCTGAAGGTTGTATTGACTTTCTCATCATTTACAAATACTTTACTCCACTTGGTGAAGTTGTTTCCATAGACAAACACTTCCGATCCGCCGATGGAATCCGACGTCTCCGATACCGTTACATCGTCAATTCCCATTACAATGTCGGTTGCAGGGTATTTGTCTTTGCCATCATAGCAGTAACGGTTTCCGTAAAGAATGTCATACTGCAGATTATCCAGTCCGTCCAGATATGCAGTGTGGTCTGTGTTGTTCATCTGGGTCTGATGGTAATTTAAGATGGTTCCCTCATGAATACCTGTGGAATCCGTAATGCTTGCCATCAGCTGGTATGCATACAGATCTGCATCCTGCTTCTTTAATCCCATGTTATTCCATGTGACATATTTTGTCTTGTAGATATCACCGGATTTCATATCGGAGTCTTCCAGACCCATGGTTGGAAGATGATCACCGAACGCTACCACGATGGTATCTTCATCTCTCTTGGAGAGCTCTGTAATCAGATCATTCAGGAATGTATCTACTTCATTTAACTGGTTGACGTAATAAGTCCACTGGTTTTTCTTTTCTTCATCATTCACACCGCTGACGGTATATACCGGATTTGCGATAACCGGAGTCTTTGGATAATCACCATGTGTACCTACGGTAATGGTGTAGGTAAAGTCCGGCTGATTCGGAGTGGAATCTAAGGTTTTGATTGTTTCAGGAACAAGAATATCATCGGTAGCCCAGCTTCCGTTTGGTGTATAACTCTGAATGTTCATCAGTTCCTTGCTGGTGAAAGTATCAAATCCCATCATGGAAAAGGCATTGACACGGCTGTAAAAGTTACCGCCATTGTTATGTACGGCATGGGTTCCATATCCGATGGAAGCCAGATCAGCAGCAGTGCTCTCGCAGTCTGTCTTTTTCAGGATTGTTTTATACGGATACTCGCCGGTTCCGAAGTACTGCATACTCATACCGGAGAGAACTTCAAACTCAGTGTTTGCGGTTCCTGCGCCAACAACCGGAACTGTCAGGTAACCACTCGTGTAGTTCTTCTCGAGATTGTGGAAGGTAGGAATCGGATCCTGATTATAATTCAGAAACTTGATCTCATCCGGATCACAGAATGATTCAAGAAGAATACAGATAATATTTGGTGCATTCTTTTTGGTGACAGTTGTTTCTTTTTTTGTGTCATTTACATTTTTTTCAATCGAAGCAATTTTCTGCTCGGAGTAGTCATCCGGCTTGCTCATTCCACGGTCTACCACACTCGAAGAGAATCCATAGATAAAACCATAGTTTTCATATCCCTGTGCAATGTTGGAGAAGTAACTTGCAACAACATTGGCATTCTGTGCAGCAGAGGTTGTAACAGGAAGACCGACAAACAGTACCGATACAATGGCACCTACTACAACAATTTTATGGGTCTTGCCCTGATAGCGCGGTCCTTTAATGAAGAGCGCAACACAAAACAGAAGGAACAGACAAAGCCCGATGACTACGATAGTGGCCTCTTCTGCCGTGAAATAGTTGGTATTGTTCATGGCAAACAGATCATTGATACATTTAAGGTCTGTAAAGCCAAATGGTGTTACACGGTTTGAAAGGATGCATCCGTTAATGATTCCAAGGAGCACCCAGAAACCGCTGATAATGATCCGCCAGAATGCACGTCTGCGGAACAGATAAACAAAGCTTAAGGATGCAAATACAATAAAGGCATTATAAAAAAATGCACCGGTATGCATCCCAACGAAGGAACATGCCGAGAGAAAACTCCTTCGGGAAAGAACCTCCACCATAAATACGATCCCACAGGATATCAACATGTGGAACAGTAGGGAATATTTATTCAGAAATGAGATCCGACGCAGGTAAGCTTCGGAATGTTGTTTTTCAACTCTGGTGAATAGTTTTTCTTTGATAATACTAAAAAATTTCTTCATCTTTACCTCTCCTTTACTCGAACTATAGATTACTAAAAAAGGATAGTAAAGACAAGAGGTAAAATTTATAAAAAAACCCCGTTAAAAACGAGGTTTTTTTGCAATATGAATAAATTGTGAACAAACGGTGTTCTTATCGGTTGGAACGTCTCCAGATGTGCATCTGGTCTGCCTCTTTGATCAGATCATCACGGAAGTCCGGATGTGCAATGGAAATCAGAGCCTCTGCCTTCTGCCAGGTAGATAATCCCTTTACATTGACCATGCCATATTCGGTAACGACATAGTGGGTATTTGCACGGGTGTCTGTGACAATAGAACCTTCTGCCAGGGTCGGGCGGATGCGGGAATGCATAACACCTTTCTTATCCGTGAATGTGGAAGAACAGCAGATAAAGCTCTTTCCACCTTTGGACATATAAGCACCGAGAACGAAGTCAAGCTGTCCGCCGGCACCACTGATGTGTTTGGTTCCGGAAGACTCGGCACTGATCTGTCCGAACAGGTCGATATCTACACAGTTGTTGATGGAGATGAAGTTGTCCAGTGCTGCGATGGAGCGGATATCGTTGGTGTAACTGACAGGTGCGCTCATTAGTTCTGGATTTTCATCCAGATAATCATACATCTTCTTGGTTCCGGCACCGAAACCATATACCTGACGGTAGCGGTCAATGTTTTTGCAGGCACCGGTAATCTTTCCGGCTTTGGCAATGTCTACGAATGCATCTACATACATTTCTGTGTGAACACCAAGATCCTTTAAGTCGGACTGTGCGATCAGGGAACCGACTGCGTTTGGCATACCACCGATACCAAGCTGCAAGCAGGCACCGTTTGGAATCTGGTCTACGATCAGCTGTGCAACTTTCTGGTCTACTTCGGTAGCAGGACCGCCGGCACCGAGTTCTCCGATTGGAGGATTGGAGCCTTCTACGATTGCATTGACTTTGGAAATATGTATACCGTTTTCTGTTCCGCCAAGGCAGCGCGGCATATTTTCGTTGACTTCTACGATGATATGTCTGGCTGTCTCACACATCGCACCAAGATGGGAAGCACTTGGCCCGAAGTTGAAGTATCCATGCTTGTCCATTGGAGCAACCTGGAACATTGCCACATCATCCGGACAATCTAGCTCACGGTAATAACGAGGGAGCTCGGAATAACGGATCGGGCTGTAGAATGCACAGCCACGTGCGATCATATGACGTTCGATTCCGGACATATGCCAGGAATTCCATGTAAAATGCTCGCCGGCGTCTTCGCGCTCAAATACGGCAAGCGGTTTTAAGAGGATTCCGCCACGCAGGTTGATATCCTTCAGTTCATCGGTACGCTTGGCAAGTGCTTTGTCCAGTGCATCTACGGTGTTGGTACACCAGCCATAGTCTACCCAGTCACCGGATTTGATTACTTTTACGGCTTCGTCTGCTGAAACGAGCTTCTGTCTGTATTCTTCTGAAAAATCCATTCGTATAAGACCTCCTTGTATGTCTTAGCGTGAAGTTGTGAACAGAAATGCAACAACTTCGTTAATTTATTAACAACATTATAACATTTATGGATTTCAAAAACAATGGGGAGTGCTGGAAAACGTAATTATTCTGTGGTACACTTAAATTACATGATAAAACTTTCAGCCACTGTTTTTCCATTTATTCAGATTTCTTGCAATTAAGAGGCTGTAAGAATTTTGAATTCAGGGTTCCTAAGCCGGACGCAACCGTTGGAAACGCACCGTCCGGGTGCGATTCCAACTTTCCCGTACTTCCATGTACGGGAATTGCTGACTTATGACAAAATTCTAACAGACTCTAAATTGCAGAAAATTCACAAATAGAAAAACAGTGACTGAAAGTTATTTGAAACGTAAATTAAGCTTTGAAAAAAGGTTTTTGAGCTATCTTACGTTTTTGAAAATATGACAATAGAAAATTCATTATAGAGAAGAAAGAGAGAAAAGATGGAGAATCATACAATTGTTACTTTAAAAAAGGGAGAAGGCCGCACGATCAAGGCGGGTGGCGCATGGATTTTTGATAATGAGATTGATACGATTGTGGGGACATTTACCAATGGAGATGTGGTGACGGTACATGATTTTGACGGATATCCGATGGGAAAGGGATTTATCAATCAGAATTCGAAGATCCGTATCCGCATGCTGACCCGTCATGCGGATCAGGAGATTAACGAGAATTTTCTTCGTATGCGTGTAAAGAATGCCTGGGAATACCGGAAGACAACGGTGGATACATCTTCCTGTCGTGTGATTTTCGGGGAAGCGGATTTTTTGCCGGGACTGGTGGTTGACAAGTATGAGGATGTGCTTGTGGTGGAATGTCTGGCACTCGGTATGGAGCAGTTCAAGGAAACAATCGTTTCATTATTAAAAGGGGTACTGAAAGAGGACGGTATTTCTATCCGTGGAGTCTATGAGAGAAGTGACGCCAATGAGCGCAGGAAAGAAGGACTTCCGAAAGTAAAAGGATTTATTGGGGAAACATTTGATACAGAGGTGGAGATCACGGAAAATGGCGTGCACTATCTGGTTGATGTGGTAAATGGTCAGAAGACGGGCTTTTTCCTGGATCAGAAGTATAACCGGCTGGCAATGCAGCGGATCTGTAAAGGAAAGAGAGTTTTGGACTGTTTTACACATATGGGAACGTTTGCACTGAATGCAGGAATCGCAGGTGCTTCCGATGTGACGGGACTTGATATTTCGGAATATGCGGTGCAGCAGGCAAATGCCAATGCCGTGCGTAATCATCTGGAAGATACGGTACATTTTCGCTGTGCAAATGTACTGGACGAGCTTCCGAAACTGGCAGAAGCCGGAGAAAAGTATGATGTAGTCATTCTCGACCCGCCGGCATTTACGAAATCCCGTGAGGCCACGAAGAATGCCATCAAAGGTTATCGGGAGATCAATATGAAAGGGTTAAAGCTGGTAAAAGACGGTGGATACCTGGCAACCTGTTCCTGTTCCCATTTTATGACACAAGAACTGCTGGCAAAGACGGTGAAGGAAGCTGCAAAGGCGAGCGGGATGACGAGATCCGCGGTCAGCGCCGAAAAGGCGGCGCGACTTTATCCGGAGTGTATCTATGCAGTCGGAAACGCGCCGACGGCGTTAATGCGCCTCTATGAGCTGATCGAAGAAAAAAGGATCCGGCCGGCGCTCATCATCGGAGTACCGGTCGGATTCGTGAACGTAGTCGAGGCAAAGGAACTGATCCTTCGGACGGATGTCCCGGCGATCGTCGCCAGAGGACGAAAAGGCGGGAGCAATATCGCCGCGGCGATCTGCAACGCACTGTTATATGAGGCGGGAGGACGATAGCGGTTCGCTACTTTACTTCCTGCACCGGGATTCCCGGAACTGCCATCAGAGAGTAGTTGGTGTGATAGACAACGAAACCTGGTGCGGCTCCGGGAACTTTTTTTAAGTTCTTCCGCTGGATATAGTCGACTTCGACCTTCTCATTCCCGCGGCCTTTGGAG
>OGJH01002690.1_pt1 | contig 10685 bp, 5 predicted proteins | sample 1572021 | NCBI WGS metagenome assembly OGJH01 (sample SAMEA2582098, study PRJEB24529) | metagenome | biome: Human gut stool | place: China | collected 2011
ATATTCACAAAGTCATTGCTCAGAGAATGCGTGTAAAGGTTGATCTCCTCGAACCGAACTGTCTCATTTTCTGCTTTTACCCAGAACACATCCAACAAAGATAAGCAATGGTAAGAAAGCGTAATCCAGGCACGTTCCCTATCCGTATTGCTCTGGGACACACCAATGCTATTCAAGATTTCCTTTGCATAAGTGCGGTCACGTGGTATCAGCCGAGATGCACACCATGAATGGAAGCTAATCACATTATTGATTCGAGTATCAAAGTCATTCGATTCTTTCAGCACTAGACCATAGGGCATGAAATCTTTAAAATAAATTTTACACTCACCAGCCGTACTCACCTGTGCCACACATCTTTCCGTGTGCATAATGCAGTAGACTGTTGCCTTGCCCATCGCCTCCACCACCTTATTTGACTGATGCACGTTCTCTTTTCTACTATTGTACCTTCTTTTATGTTTCAAAACAAGATGTAAAAAGCTCTTGGCCTCTTTATTAAAGGTCAAGAGCTTTTTGCTTGCCGCTGAGCTTCTGCTTCAAAGATTGTGTTCAGCTTAATTTTCAATCATCTACACTCTTCGTTTCAGACAATTCTTCCCAGTCTTCCGGGTTTCCACACCTACGGAGATACTCATGCCCGCCATCGACTGCACACGATCCGCAAGAACAAAATTTGAAATCATGTACAGTGCAGCTTTCAATAACATCCCTGCACTTTTTACACCGGATCATATTTCTCACTATTTTCATCATGCACGTCACCCGCAGTCAATCATCGGCGTTCATATCATTTTTTGAGTCGCAAATAATATTTTTCAAGGCTCTTATCGCAGACATTCACAATATGCAGCCAATCTTCCCGTGTGAGCTTGCGGAAGATGATCGGATTTACCTCAACAGTCTCTACGTCCTTGCAGCGCATCAGGAATCGCATATCCTCAAAGCGCTTGAAGGGGTTGGAGAGGATGTTCTTCTCCACATCCTTCCGGGTATAACCGCCCTTCTGGTAAATGCTGGTGGATTTCTCTGCGATCATCCCATGTGCCTTGCGGTCCTCATAGAAGTCAATAAAGTAGTCCACCACATCCGGCAGGGCAACTCTGCCGCTGCTGTCCATGTACTCATAGATTGCTTTGAGCAGCACCGGCTTGTAGGAATAGCTCATGTCCATCGTTTCAATAAACTTCATGAACTTGTCCGCCATATTCTGCGGCGTAATGAGATCCCAGCCATACTGTTTCGCAATGTTGCGGATGCTTTCCTCCCGGAAATAGTGGAACATCCGCTTATCACCAAAGGGAATCGAAAGGTCCGGTTTGACTTTTCCGTCCTTAATGTAGCGTTCCACCGTCTCGGACTGTACATCCACCATCCGGACGAACTCGATCTGCGAGATCATATCCTTGACGCTGTTCTGCCAGTTGAAAAGGTCGATGATCTCATAGTCAGACACATCGATTGGCACATCCAGCCACGCCTCCGGCTTTTCCCCCTGGAACAGCATATCCTGATCCAGCTTGCGCTTGTTCTCCGGTGCCAGCACATACGCCATCGGCTGATATTTCGCAATGTCCAGCACCCGGTGCAGGCTGTAGGGCATATTGAACATATTAGCGTTGTCCACAAAGTCAACCACCAACAGATCCTCTTTGCCCGGACAGCGGCGTGTACCACGGCCAAGCTGCTGCAAATAGATTGTTTTGGACATGGTCGGGCGCGCCATGAACAGCACCGTGGTATGCGGGCTGTCCCAGCCTTCGTTCAGAAGGTCGCAGGCGCAAAGAACATTGGTCGAGCCGGTTTCATAGTCCTTCAGGATTTTTTCCCGAACCTCAACACGATCCCGCCCGGAAACTGCTTCTGCCTTCACGCCGCTGTCACGCAGCAACTTTGCAATTTCGGCTGCATGGTCTACGCTGGCACAGAAAATTACTGTCTTTTTGCCGTTGACGTACTTTAAATATGTATCAACGATCAACTGATTCCGTTCCGGGATGAACAGCTTGCTTTCCAGATCCTGCGAATTGTATTTGATGCCGTTGATCCGCACATCGGTCAGGTCGATGTTGGTCTTGACCCGGATACAGCGAATCGGCACCAGAACGCCACGCTCCACGGCAGTCTTGAGATCCATTTTGTGGGCAACATTCTGGAACAGCTCCAGCATATCTTCGCCATCGCTGCGTTCCGGGGTAGCGGTCAAACCCAAAATAAACTTCGGGTGGAAGTAGGTGAAAATCTTCTGGTAGGTGTTGGCTGCCGCATGGTGACATTCGTCCACAATCAGGTAGTCAAAATCTGTAGGCGAGAACTTTTCCAGATCCTTGGAGATACTCTGCACCGTTGCAAAAATGACCGTCTGGCTCATATCCTTCTGACTTCCGGTATATTCCCCCAGTGTAGCCTCCGGCCACACTTTCGCAAACGTATCCTTAGCCTGTGAAGCCAGCTTCAGGGCATTGACCAGAAAGAGCGTTCGTCCGCCCACAGCTTTTGCATCCGTGGCAGCTGTAATCGTTTTTCCAACACCGGTTGCGTGGTACAGCAGCGCGATAGTTTTACCATCCTCACGCATCTTCTTCAGGTTTTCGATAGCCTCCTGCTGGTAATCCCGCAGCTCTATTGTCTGCCCCATCTGAACCGGAAGATCCGCTTCAAATGCCTTGAACATGGGACTGCTGCCCAAGAAAGTAATCAGCTCGTCCTTGACCTTTTCCGGTTGCTTTTCAAGCTGGCTGTAAATCCATCGGTATACTTTCCAGTTGTCATAGATCAGGCTGTTTTGCTTCAGGAGGTCATCAGCATACTTATTTTCGGACACCTTGCTGGGGTTGTGATAGGTCTCGCCGTCTATTTCGATTGCAATCTTAGATTTAGGAGATTCCAGCGCAAAATCGATATAACGGTGCCGACCATAAATGTCCACGCAGGGGTACTGAACCTGCAAATTTTCGGTCTTTTCCGGGCCAAAAGCCTCACAGAACAACTGAACAAACAGTTCTTCCGCACGGCTGTTGACACTGGTTGCTTTTGATGGCTCCATGATGACCTCCTAAAATTCAGATACGCCCTGTTTTAGTGAATTATAATAGTGCTCCACCAAAATCCTGAATTACAAGATCACTGTCTCGGCCAGAAACAGTCTTTCCTGTAGCTTTCTCAATTTCATTCAAAATGGCAGTCGAACGTTTGATAAAGAAATCATCAAATCGATCTGCGCGGATATCTCCTGTATCGATTAGATGCGTCCTAAGATAGCCATCCAATACACTCGGTGAAACCTGACCTTTCTTTTCAATTTTAGTCAAGTACTGGCTTGGCGCCACTCCACCAATTTCACGGTTAGTAGAATACGTGATAGGTGTCTTGTTCACGACAGAATTCCATTTTGCGCGCGGCAGCCCTTTTTTCTCGCAATAATCTCGCGGGAAGATATGGTGAATGTCTATACTCTCCGCTTTATAAACCGTAAAGTCCATTTCACGACCACTGATAAAATCTTTGCATTGATTTTTCAAGATCCGTGCCATAATGCCTTTATAGGCTGCGCTCAATCTTGACTGCAAAGATAACAGACGCACTGGATTAAAATAAAACTCCTGCACCGTTTTAGGCGTTTTGCTGGCGTCTTCTAGCCACGCCATCACTCCCACTACATCATATACGTAGCGCGTTTCATTTGCACTTCCATACATTTCACCAAAAACGCCGCACCAGTACCATTGCTTTATTTTGTCTTTTACGCTTGTTGTTTTAATGCGATTATGCTCTGCCAGCAGTGTACAAAGAACTGCAAGCGGAATCAATTGCGTTGTATACGGTAAGTCCTTGCTGGAAAAGATCCGTTCTTCCTGCAAAATTTTTTCTGCTTCTACAAATCCATCTGTCAAATCATCTGCATACCGCTGATACTCTGCCAGCGTCAGATTCAAGACATCTTTCTTCTTACAACTTACGGTTCCTCCTTTTTTATACGAAGACAGTAATGTGCAAGCTGTAAGGAAGTCCGTTGCAGAGGTCACCGAAAGAATCTCATCATTAAAATATTTATTCTTTCTCTCTTCCCAGTCCTTACGCAGTTCGAAATTATCCATTGCAAAAATCGCAGTGACTAATTCAAAAACTGTAAGTGATACTCCACCAGTATTTACATTCTCAAAAACCTGGCAAACTGCCTCCTTGGGTGTATCTTTATCCAATGTAATCACTGGAATTGTATACTGCCCCAATGGAACAATTACTTTAGACAGAAAATCCATATACAACTTTGCCGCATTCGGATCATACTGATGATATTGCATATAATCCATCTGCCACTTGCTGTATTTACTGGGATCTAAAATAATGTTCAGAGGAAACATGTTCTGTGCATACTCCTGCGAAACAGAAGAAAGATCCAGCTCAACCTTTCGACCAAAATCTGAAGTTATTTTCCGATCCTTAGGAACCGAAATAATCGAATCCACCCGGTCAATCGTGCTGTTAACAGCTTTGACCATATCAATATAGTAAAAGCGTTCTATTTCTTGCCCTTTGTCTGTTCTTGTTCTAACTGCTTTCTCGCTAAAAAGTGAAGAATAGACAGATGTCAGTCTTTGTTGTCCATCCAGAATAAGTTCATCAGGTATCACCTTGTCTGCAGAAGGCACCCCTTCAACAACTCGTGATTTGAAGTGAATACTCTCATTACCGTATTCCAGAAACATTGCTGCACCGATAGGATAACCATTTGTAATACTTGCAATCAGTGCTTTTATCCTACCATCATCCCATACCCAGCCTCTTTGAAAATCAGGAAGTTGCGTTTTTCCTGTATGGATTGTGGCCATCAGGTCTGTGATTTTTCTATCATTCGTTTTCATAGAGCACGCCTTTCTTCACTCCACACCAAGTGCTTTAAACACCGCATCCTCTGCGCTGCTATAGAAGATCAAATTGAAGCTCCCCACCAGTTCCGGTGGAACAGTCCCCAGATCAACGGCACTTGAAATCGGCAGCAGAACCTTCTTTGCACCGCTATCGAGGCAGACCTGCAGGCTGTTTGCAAGCTCATCTACCTTCATGATTGTTCCACTGATGCTGATCTCGCCCAAAACTGCAAGAGTGCTGACCGTAGGACGACCAAGAGCAATGCTGCACAATGCAATCAAGGTGGGCAGTGCCAGCTTTCCTGTCATACCGATGCCCTGAAGATCCTGATAGTTGATGATGTAGTCCTTAGATGCCGTGCTGATGCCACCGCTGATGCGGTTTCCATTCGCTTTCAGGAAGTTAAAGGCTGTGTTGGTGGATTCTCTGCAGTCACGGTCACTGCCAAGACCGGTGCGTTCAAACTTTCCGCTGCCCGGCAACATCTGGCTTTCCAACCGGAACACACCAATCATGCCGCTTTTTCCACGAGAAACGGTATAGACCTGTCCCGGATTGCACATTCCATCTGGGATAAGCTTTCCGCCGCCCTGTTCGGGAACCGATACGAACTTTTCTTCAAAGGTATCCAGATCAATGTAGCTGAAATTCACATCATAGAACTCCATGCCACCCAGCTTTTTCAGTTGCTCTTTCACACGACGGCGCATTTCCAGCGCAAAGACAAGGATCTCCTCCAGTTGCTCTTTGGTAAACTCACCATCCGGGTACAGCAGCTTTACATAGCCGCCTACGATCTTACGCACTGCGATCGTATCACGCTGATTCAGATTTTTACCAAGGCGGAAATACTTATCTAGTGCATCGCCGTACTGCTCCTTACGCAGTTCCCGGATAAACTCAGCAAGATAATCCGTGATGAAGCCGTAGTCGTTGGTGAAATGCTCCGGGCGGAATTTTGGGATCTCCCAGCCGGGAATGTAACAATGCAAGCGATCCAAAAATGCAGTGTCTGTTCCCATTTCAGGCGGGAATGGGTCAAACAGGCTGGAGGTTTTCAGCAGCACATCTACGCTCTGGTTGATGTTGCCCACAAAGACCATCGAGGCCGAGGCTGCTTTTTCCTCTTTGCCACGGGCAAAGGAACCGGATGCCATATAGTCCTTCATGATCTGGATGCCGTCTTTGTCCTTGAACTTGATACCAGCAACCTCATCAAAAGCCACACAGTCCCAAAGTCCCACCAGACCAACGGTCTTTCGTCCCATGTTGTAGAACAGGTTTGCCACAGTCGTTTGTCCACCGGACACCAGAATGCTGTTGGGGCTGATCTCCTTATAGATATGGGATTTACCGGTGCTGCGAGGACCAAGCTCACAGAGGTTGAAGTTGTTCTCCACCAGCGGCAGCATACGTGCCAACAGGAGCCATTTCTCCCGCTGGTTCAACTGCTCCGGCTCATAACCGCAAGAGCGCAGCATGACATCCATCCACTCGTCCTGCGTGAAGGCTTTACGTCCAGCGCGCACTTCCTCAATGTCGATATGGGGCATCTGGATGGGGGTCAGCTTGCGGATGCTGATAGGCGAAACATCCTTCTGTTTTTTCTGCCGGGGTTCGCTGTCAAGATCTTCCATGCCAAAGCTGCTGTCACCTTCGGATTCATATTCCAGTTGAACGATGCACCAGATGCCGCCGCAGAGCAAACGGTCATATTTTTCCGGGTAGTCGTCCGTAATGGGCACATTGGAGAGCCCCAGATTGGAAAACTCTGCAAAGAAGCAGTCTTTCTTGATATCCAGATGCACGGTCACCATATCAATAATGGTGTGGCTGCCGTTCCGGCGCAACTGAGAAAGCACCTTCTGCGCCTCATCCGGGCGCACAAAGTTGTCCGCCAGAATATGCTTTACGTTCTGCACACCCTGCTCGATGATTTCCTCATCGTCCGAGCTGCAATACTGCCCCAGCAGAAACTCCAGCACATAGACCGGTACGTTGGCACCTTCCTTGATCTTTTTGGTCAGATCCTTACGGACGATACGACCATCAAAGTTTTCCCGCAGTTTCCGGCGCAGTTCTTCCCGGTTTCCCTCTGCTGCCTGATCCATCATTAGCATACGGTGTACCCGCCTTCCTTTTTGTTAGAATCCAAAACCAAAATCGTCTGCAAAAGCAATATCCATCATCACCGGATGTCGCCACTGTTCCAGACCTGTATCCTCATCATAGACCACAAGATAATACTGCTTATCCTTGTCGTACTTCTTGTTCTTAAAGGTAAAACGCAGCCGGAAAATGCGCTTTTGTGCGCTGAGCTCCCGGTTGTCTGCCACATAGGTGTTTTCGTTGGAGATCTTCTCGTTGTCCCCCGAGATAAAGAACACCCGGTACTTTGCCGGTTTCACAGTATCGCTGACGGCTTCCGACTGGACAAAATCCATGGAGGTAATCAGATTCGTGATCTTATGGAGGATGCTGACCAGTGCGATCTCTGCATTCTTGGTCTCCTGATGTCCACGCTCCATTTTGATATCCAGCACTGGCACCAGCATCTCCTGCGGCGAGGAGCCGCCGTGGACGTAGTTGGCACCGCCGCCAGCAACCTTGAACACGTTGCTGCTGACCGGGTAGGAAACCACCTTGGCATCCTGATTGCCCAGTACTGCGCCCATGCTCATGTGCCCGATGCCGTCATCCTGAAGCGGAGCAGCGGACACCACAAAGCGGCGGTTGACAAAAGCATTTTCCATGCTCTTGCCTGCGATTTTCTCGCTCTCGGACAGCTTATCTCGCTTATAGATAAAGCCGTGGTCTGCCGTTACGATAAAGTGATGGGTGTTTCCGCTGCCATTGATGCGGCGGATCAGATCCATGATCTCCTGCACGGCTTCCTCACAGGCGTTGAACACCTCATCCTCGGTGTTGGGCTTGTCACCACGGGCATCGATCTGGTTGTGGTACACATAGATGACCTGCCGCTTGGTAAGGACATCCCGCAGGTCTGCCACCTTCATGCTCTTGATCTCGTCAAACTGGATACAGACACTGTCCGGCACATAGCTTTGCAGCACCTGCTGACGCCCTGCCAGCGTATCGCAGAGGGTGCCATCCACCAGAACCTGAAAGTCATCGGTCATTTCCAGCGTGCGGTGCGGGAGAAGCGCAGCCATGCCCAGCCGGGTGTAGGAGGGCAGCACGCCCAACTGCACGTTCAACTGCGCCGAGCACTTGGGGTCATCCTGCATCCGGGCAAAAAGCTCCTGCCCTACCTCATACCGCATAGCATCGGAGATGATGACCACGGTACGCTCCTTGGCGTAGCGCAGGTTGGCGTTGTAGAAATCCCGCTGCAAGGGCAGCACTGCCAAAGCTTCCTCCTGCCGGAGCCCCTCGTTCCATGCCGGGAGAAGGGTGGCAAGATATTCGTTGGTGTAGATGTTCTCCACCAGTTCCCGCAGCGGTTCAAAGGCTTCGGTGTTTTCCAGCTTGTCGTAATAGAAGTAGAACTTCCGGTACTGCTGGTCTATCTGATGATCTGCGGACAGATACCGGTCCACAATGGCTTTGAAGCCCTCGGCGCTGCGGTAGTTTGCCGCCTGCACCATGCAGTAGGCACTTTGCAGCAACTGGTAGGTCTTGTCGGTCTTTCTGCCAAAGTGCATCTTGGCACGCTTTTCGCACACCTCCGGGATGGTCAGCTCGTTGAGCTTTGCCCCGGTATCCTCGGCAAGAAGCCGCCCCATCAGCCACTTGACCAGCACCTGATCCACTGCAAGGAAGGTATCGCACTCCACCAGATCATCGGCACGGCAGCCGGAGAACGCCTGATAGACGTTCAACCCCTTTGCCACATGATCCGAAAGTTCATCGTACTTATCCCGGTAGAGGACGCTGTTCATCAGGCTGTCGAGAAAGGCAATGATGTTGCCTGCCTTGTAGGACACAAAGGACTTCCACGCCGCAGGCAGCTCCGTCTGCACATAGCGGGCGGTATAGGTGACGAAAAGGGTCACCAGCAGCCGTTCCAGCGTGGGTTTTACGTCCGTATAGCCAAAATGCTGCTCGCACAGCCGCCAGAAGGACGGCAGCAGATCGTACTGTTCAAACTGCTGCAAGTAGACATTCTCCGACAGGCTGCCCTCGGTGAGCACGACACGCACCACCTCCTCAAAGGAGCAGGTGCGTGCTTTGCAGATGGCGCTGAGCAGCCCGGTGAGGATGTTTTCCTCGTTGAAGTTCTCGATCTCCAGATCATAGAACCGCTGGGTGCGCTTTTTATCAGCAAAGAACTTGATGTGCTTTTCGAGGATAGGCTTGTACTTTTCCTCAATGCCAAGGTCTACCGACAGCAGCGAGGCACGGTCGGCAAAGAACCGCCGGGAGTACAGCAGGGTGTCCTCCAAGTGGTTTTCCCGCACATCGGGCTTGGGGAACGGGGCGTAGACAAGGTAATTGGTGGTGGTGTCCACCCGTTCCAGAAAGTATTTGGTATAGAACTGGTTATCGGGCTGGAGGCGGTAGATCTTTGCATTTTCCAGCTCCACGTTTTCCAGATCCTCGGCAAAGTCTGCCTTGTCGTCATACCAGAACACCAGCTTGCGGGTATCACCGGTAAATTCCGCATTCAGGCGGTCTATGATTTGTTTTAGGTTCAGTTCGGCCATACGGTTGTCCTTTTTGATGTAGTTTTTTCTTAAACAATCAGATGTTTTTCTCTGGCTTTTATTTCGTTAATGATCAAAATTGGTCGCATGTTCCACATTTTTGTGATCGGTCCTAACTTTCCGCGAATGGAATCCTGAACTTCCGGGTCTGGATTCCATCCCGCTCCTTTGGTATTCACAACAACAATCGGCTTAATCTGACTTCCTACAAGTCCCGCTTCATACATTTCTTCCGATAATCCCGTTTGTTCATGCCGTTTCAGAAGAATCGTGCCAAAAAGCTCTATGGAATCTTTCATTTTTTCGCTAATTTCCCGCACAAATCTATCGTAGTCTTCTTTCTTTTTAGCTTTGTCTTCTTCGGAAAGATTTTCTCTTAATGCTCTGGGACAGGACGACTTTGCCTCAATGAAGCAAAGTGCACCATTTCTCAGCAAAACAAATTCGCAGGTAGAAAGCCCTTTTTTATCGCCTTCATTCGACTGAAAGCTGATGTTAAGTTCTTTGTGTTGCTTGCTTTCCTCAATATGAAACACATTGGCTTCATCGTATTCTCCAAATTCCAGATCAGATTCTGTAATTTTCATCGTTACAATTCCTCATCGATTTCCTGTTCATAAAGCTTGATCGACGTCTGGATGATCGAATTATCCGGCATACCGTCGTAGAGGTTGCAAATCAGCGGCTCCTGTCTCTTGCTGAGAGAAATGCAGGTGACATTTTCCGGCTGCTTGAGTGCGATCAGATACATTTTCTTGATAACAAAGTAGGAATGTGTGGAGATGAACACCTGAATACCCATTTTCTTGGAGACTTCCGCCAGCATATCCAGAAATTCGCAGATCGCCGTAGGATGCAAAGCTGATTCCAGCTCATCAATGAAAATCACGGAATCTTTGCTGAGATAACCGTTCGCCAGCAGGCGATCCATAATGGAAATCTTCTTTACGCCCTCTGCGGTAGCACCGATGGAGAATTTCTGCCCGCTGGAATTTTTGTAGTACCATTTACCGGAGTTGTCGTCAAAATCCACCTTGCCATCCACAACATGGCTCAGTTCTTCTCGTGCATCGGCAAAGGCGGAGAAGTTTTTCCCTCTGGAAGGCGCAATCAGATCGGAAGAGCGTCGTGTAGGGAAAGAGTGTA
>OGJH01002696.1_pt1 | contig 10665 bp, 9 predicted proteins | sample 1572021 | NCBI WGS metagenome assembly OGJH01 (sample SAMEA2582098, study PRJEB24529) | metagenome | biome: Human gut stool | place: China | collected 2011
ACCGAGATCTACACTCTTTCCCTACACGACGCTCTTCCGATCTAATGTGCCGGAAACGTGTCAGAATTCTTGCAAAAAGATTACAAATTGTTGCATTTCCGGTTTCGGCGCTTTGGGGTCTGCCTTGTGTTTTTTGAAAAGTTTTTTCAGGAATACATAAAAGAGAACTCCCCGTGCCGCGTTTGCGGGCGCAGGGAGTTCGTTCTTTGCGTTTTTACAGTTTCAGCAGTGCCTTTGCAATGTTGAAATACACCAGCAGCGTGGTGGTATCCACGATGGTGGTGATCAGGGGCGAAGCCATCACGGCGGGGTCCACATGCAGCTTTTCGGCCACCACCGGCAGGATGCCGCCGATGAGCTGCGAGAGCAGGATGGTGCAGATCAGCGTCAGGCACACCACCAGTGCCACCGGGGCCGCCACGCGGTCCAGCAGCAGCATCTTGGCAAAGTTGCACACGGCCAGCGTGCCGCCGCACAGCAGTGCCACGCGGCTCTCGCGCCACAGGATGCGGGGCAGGTCGCGGGGGCGGATATCGCCCACGGCCATGCCGCGGATGATGGTGGAGGTGCTCTGGCTGCCCGCGTTGCCGCCTGCGTCGGTCAGCATGGGGATGTAGGCGGTCAGCACGGTCACAGCGGCCAGTGCATCTTCATAGCCCCGGATGACCAGGCTGGAGAAGGTGGCGCTGATCATCAGAAACAGCAGCCACGGCGCGCGGCTTTTGTACAGGTCCCACATGCTCTGCTTGAAGTAGGGCTTATCGGACGGGCCGATAGCGTTCATCTTGGCGATATCCTCGCTGGCCTCGTCCTGCAGGATGCTGATGGCGTCGTCAATGGTCACGATGCCCACCAGCCGGTTCTCGGCATCCACCACCGGGATGGCCAGGAAGCCGTACTTCTCGAACAGGTTGGAAACATCCTCCTGGTCGGTGGTGGTGCCCACGCTGACCACATTGGTGTCCATCAGGCTGCGGATGGGCTCTGCGGTGTCCTTGGCCAGCACCAGTGCCCGCAGCGACACCACGCCGATCAGCTTGCGGCTGCCGTCGGTGACGTAGCAGTTGTTGATGGTCTCCTTGTCAAAGCCGTTCTTGCGGATGGCATCCATGGCCTGCGCCACGGTCATGTCCGGCCGCAGCTCCATGAACTCGGTGGTCATCACGCCGCCTGCGGAGTCCTCGGGGTACTTGAGCAGTTCGTTGATCATGCGGCGGGTGGCCGGGTCTGCCTGGCCCAGGATGCGCTTGACCACGTTGGCCGGCATCTCCTCCACAAGGTCGGTCGCATCGTCCACGAACAGCTCATCCACCACAGCTTTCAGCTCAGTGTCCGTCAGCCCGTCGATGAGCTTTTGCTGGGTCTCGGGCGTCAGTTCGGTGAACACGTCTGCCGCCAGGTCCTTCGGGCACAGGCGGAACAGCACCGGGAGCTTCTCGGCGGGCAGGTCTTCAAACACGGCGGCCAGGTCCGGCGCGGGCAGGGTCTCCATCACGTCCCGCAGGCTCTGGTACTTTTTGGCGTCATCCAGGTTCGCCAGCATGGTCTTCAGGGTGTTGATCGAAATTTCAGACATAAAAAGCTGCCTCCTTTTTTCCAGGCGGCAGCTTGAATCATCTACGCAGGGGAACACGAACACACGCCGTGCGCGTTCACGCACAGCAGGGCCATTTCCCGGCATTTCCAAAGGCTGCCGTCTGGTTCACTGATCGGGGATATAACGTGCTGCTACTACCGGCAGGTTCCATGACGACCACCTCGTTTCTGTGTTGTGAAAAGCATTTCAGTGTTTTCCGCCCATTACTTTACCACGGCTTTTGCACCGCGTCAACCCCGTGCCGAAAATTTTTCCGGTTCTTTACAAAAAGCAAAAGCGCCCGACGATATTTTTCGTATCATCAGGCACTTTTGTTGTTTTTCAGGGGTTATTCGGCGGCCTTGTCAAACAGGCCCTTCTGCTTTGCCTTTTCCCAGGTCAGGCAGACGCGCAGCTTGCTGACGGGGAAGGCCGGGTGGAACTTCAGTTCCCCTTCCACGCTGTCATCGTCCTTCAGCAGGCCCTGCTCCACGGCCCAGCGGGCGGCCTTCTGGGCGTCGGTGTCCTCGGCGCTGATATCGCTATAGAGGGCGGTGCTTTCCGGCTCGGGCTTGCCGGCGCGCTCCCACATCAGCTTTGCAAGGGCAATGCGGTTTGTGGGCATGGCCACGTCGTCCATCTGGGTAATGCGGTACAGGCCGGTACCCACTTCGTAAGCGCCAACCGCCGCAATGCCGCCGATGACCACACCGGCCGCGATGTCTCCGCCGTAGTCGCTGTCACCCGTGCCGGGGTCAATGATCACATCTTCATACTCGGCGGTCACGAAAATGTCGTAGTTCGGCATGGTCAGGGTCGCGGTCTCGGGGTTTTCGAGGTCGTAGTCTACGACACCATACACCTCTGTCACACCCTCGGCTGCAATTTTCTCCACCTTCCAGCCGGTGACCCGCGCATTATCCGGGATATCAGCAGTCAGCTTCACCGGAGTACCCTCTTTGAGCTGCGCATAGGGTTTCAGTGTGGTCACATTGTCGCCTTCGCCGGTCGTTGCGGTAGCATTGATGGTGTTAAGGCCGTAGTAATCGTTGCCCTCGCGCTGGGTCAGGTAGCGGTACTCGCCGTCCGCATCCTTCTTGTAGCCAATCAGCCAGCCGTCATTTTTACCGGTCAGCTTCAGGTTCTGCTGATAGTCTTTACCCGTGTTCTTTGTGGTGATCTGCACGCCCTCGGCCGGATACGCCACCTCAACCGTAATGGCACCCGCGGTATCCTTTGTGCTTTCGTCCAGCTCCACATGCGGTGCATTAGCAGAGGTACTCCCGTCGTTCTTCAGATAGATATCGGTTTCGTTGTCTTCAAAGGTCACATTTTTCAAGGCAATGTTCGGTCTTTCGTGATTATTTTTCGGATCATAGTCAATACTGATTGCTTTTTTACAGCCTTTTACAGTTATGTTTTCAAGTGTCACATATTCCGCACCGTCCATATAGTAACCTACAGAGAATCCTTTTTCTTCACTGCCAAGGCAGGTACTGTTTTGAATCGTCACATTGGTTTCTCGATTTCTGCGACCCTCCATATACAAAAACGCTGTACTCCCTTCGTCACCAACGTGCTCCAGTGTACAATTATCGACCACCACGGTAGCGCCACCTACCGTAAGACATGAACTATCACTTCTCAGCGTACTGCCGCTGATTGTTATATTATCCCTGAAAAGTCGAACTGCGCTTTCGTAACCCATTGTTTCAAAGGTTCCGCCATATATAACGCCCGTTCCTGAGCAGCAAAGTGCAGAATGGGACTGATTTGGGCCACTAGCTTTAACACCAGATTTGAATGTTCCTCCATCGATCGTAAGATTTCCAGACGCAACAATAGTGTCACCAAAGCCCTCTACTTCTGCGGTCACATTTCTTAGTTCCAGCGTGCCTTCAGAGTCAAACACGTCGGGGGAGGAGCAATTATGATTGGGATTCCACCCACTGCTTTTGTATTTTCCACCGTTGCAGACAACATTCGTGTTTTCTGCCATTTTTATTGTCTTGCCATAGTCTGCTCTTTTGTTCTCGATCTCCTGATCCACACCATCTTTTGTACCGTTGATGGTCACCATGCCGCTGCCGGTAATATTCAAAAATGTATAAACATTGTTGATCGTCACCTTGCCATTAACATTGATGGTGATATTCTTAGTCGCTTCTACCGTAATTTCCCGTGTATAATCACCGCTCAGGGTATAAACCGCGCCATTCGCTTCAACAAATGTATCATTGATGGTCTCACCGCCCTGCAGGTGATTGGGTTCAACCGCTTCCTGCTCACTCACCGCCGCAACGGCGTCATTTGTGCCCGCTTCCAGCGCAAATGCACCCACCGGCAGAGTGGAAGCCATCATGCAGGCCGCGAGGGCCGCGCTGACGAGCCGGATACTCTTTTTTCGCATGGTTTTTTCCTCCAATTTTTACCTTCTTTGCGGGCGGCTCTTTTGGAAACCTCGCCCACTTTATCCTTATTTTACCCCCCCCCCCTATTGTTTTTCAAGATATATCGTGCTTTTTTGCCCACCAAAGTTTCCTGCCATTTTTCGTCACATTTGCACAAACAGCGCAAAACCGCCCCGGAAAGCTCCGGGGCGGTTCTGCAGGCTTTATGGTATCTCCAAATGGGAGGAAATGGCGTTTTTTACTCGGCGTCGGTGCGGTTCTTCTTGAGCAGGCTCAGGATCACTGCGCCCAGCACGCTGCCCACGGCCAGTGCCACGCAGTACAGCACCGCGTGGTCCACCACCGGGAACACGAAGATGCCGCCATGGGGGGCGCGCAGGGCACAGCCGAAGGTCATGGACAGCGCACCGGCGACGGCCGCACCGGCCACACAGCTGGGCAGGATGCGCAGCGGGTCGGCGGCGGCGTAGGGGATGGCACCCTCGGTGACGAAGCACAGGCCCATGACGTAGTTCACGATGCCGTTGCGGCGCTCGTCGGGGGCCCACTTCTTGGGGCAGAAGGTGGTGGAAAGAGCGATGGCGATGGGAGGCACCATGCCGCCCACCATGACGGCAGCCATCACCTCATAGTTGCCGGAGGCAAGGGCGGCCGTGCCGAAGACGTAGGCTGCCTTGTTGAAGGGGCCGCCCATGTCGATGCTCATCATACCGGCCACGATGGCACCCAGCAGCACCTTGGAGGTGCCGCCCATGGCATTCAGCCAGTTGGTCATAGCAGTGTTGATCATGCCCATGACCGGGTTGATGCCGCACATCACCGCGCCGATGACCAGTATGCCGCCCAGCGGGTAGATGAGCATGGGGCGGATGCCGTTCAGGCTGGCGGGGAGCTTTTCGGTGATCTTCTTGAGGAACTGGACGATATAGCCCGCCGCAAAACCGGCCAGCAGAGCCGCCAGGAAACCGCCGGAGATACCGGTGGTCTCGCCTGCCGCGATGCCCGCGAAGTTGGTGCCGTTCATGGCCAGCACACCGCCCACGAAGCCCACGGCCAGGCCCGGACGGTCCGCGATGGACATGGCAATGAAGGCGGAGAGGATGGGCAGCATGTAGCCGAAGGCTGCACCGCCCACCGTCTTGAAGAAGGCGGCGACGGGGGTGTTCATGCCAAAGTTGGAGGGGTCAATGGTGTAATCGTCCAGCAGGAAGGCCAGCGCGATCATGATGCCGCCGCCCACCACGAAGGGCAGCATGTGGGAGACGCCGTTCATCAGGTTCTTGTAGAGGGTGCGGCCCACGCTGTCCTTGCCGGAAGCATCGTCGGCCGCCTGCGCACCGCCCTCGGCGTGGTAGACGGGCACCTCGCCGTGGACGATCTTCTTGATGAGCTCCTCCGGCTTATGGATACCGTCGTCCACGCGGGTGAACAGCACCGGCTTGCCGTCGAAGCGGGCGGTCTCCACCTTTTTCTCGGCCGCCACGATGATGCCGTCGCAGGCCGCAATTTCCTCTTTGGTGAGGATGTTCTTCGCGCCGTCGGAGCCGTTGGTCTCCACTTTGGTGGGCAGGCCCAGCTTGTCGCCCGCCTTGGTGAGGGCCTCGGCGGCCATGTAGGTGTGGGCGATGCCGTTCACGCAGGCGGTGACCGCCAGAATGCGGTAGCCGTTCTGGGGGATCTCCTGCTGGGTGAAGCTCTCGGTGCCGAACTGGGCGTCCTCCTGCGCGTCGATGCAGTCGAGGAACTCTGCCGGGGTCTTGGCGGCTTTCAGCTTTGCCACAAAGTCCTCGTTCATCAGCATCTGCATCATGCGGGCCAGCATGTCCACATGCAGGCTGCCGTTTTCCGGTGCGGCAATGGCAAACAGCAGGTCGGTGGTGCCGTCATCCTCAGCGTTGTACTGCACAGGGCTTGCCAGCCGCAGCGCCGCAAGGCTGGGCCGGGTGACCACATCGGTCTTGGCGTGGGGCACCGTGATGCCGTTGTCCACATAGGTGGAGCCTTCAGCTTCGCGGGCGTAGAGCGCCTTTTTGTAGGCCTCCTTATCGGTGATATTGCCATGGGTAGCCTGCAATTCCACCAGACGGCTCAGGATCTGCTCCTGCGTCTGCAGCGCCTCGTCCAGCGCAATGGACTGTGCGGTAAATAACTCGGTGATGCGCATAAACGTTCCTCCTTGTTCCTTTTATCCTATCAAAGCTGCGCCAGCAGCTCGTCGATCTTCTCCTTTGTGGCAAGCCCCAGGCTGAAGGCCGTGGCGCTGCCGCAGGCGGTGCCCAGGCGCAGGGCATAGGCGTAGCTCTGGGTCTTGCGCCACCCGGCCACGAAACCGGCCACCATGCTGTCGCCTGCGCCCACGCTGTTCACCACCTTGCCCTTCGGGCAGCCGATGCGGTGGGTCTCGCCGTGCTCGTCCAGCAGCAGAGCGCCGTCGCCCGCCATGCTCACCAGCACGTTGCGGGCACCCTTTTGCTGCAGGGTGCGGGCGGCGGCGGTGATTTCCTCGTCCGTGGTGAGCACTTTGCCCACGATCTCGCCCAGCTCATGGTTGTTGGGCTTGATGAGGAAGGGGTGGTACTGCAGCACGTTCACCAGCAGATCGCGGGTGGCGTCCACCACGGCCCGCACGCCGCGGCCCTGCAGCCGGGCCAGCAGCCGCTCGTAGGTATCCTGCGGCAGGCTCTTGGGGATGCTGCCCGCCAGAATGAGGATGTCGTCCTCGCCCAGCTGGTCCAACCGGGCTTCCAGCTGCTGCATGGCGCTTTCCGGGATGGCGGGGCCCGCGCCGTTCAGCTCGGTCTCCTGCCCGGCCTTGATCTTGACGTTGATGCGGGTCATGCCCTGTTCCAGGTGCACGAAGTCGGTGCGCAGGCCCTGGGCGGCAAGGCCCCGCTCCAGCCAGGCACCGGTCTCACCGGCCACGAAGCCCAGGGCCACGCTCTCGCAGCCCAGCTGGGCCAGCACGCCGGACACGTTGATGCCCTTGCCGCCCAGCACGCAGTCCTCGCCGTTTGCGCGGTTCACCTCGCCCACTTCCAGCGGGGCATCCAGCCGCACCACATAATCAATGGCCGGGTTGAACGTTACGGTATAGATCATAGCTCTGTCTCCTTTACTAAGGTGTACTGTTTGTACTTGGGGTTCGGGCAGCGGTTTGTCAGGATGGCCCCGCTTTGCAGGTCCGCGATGACCGCCGGGTAGACGCGGGCGAATTTGGCGTCATCCACCAGAAACCAGGCTTCCCGCGCACGGTGCACCGCCGCCGCTTTTACGGCCGCCTCCTCGGGGTCCGGGGTGGTAAAGCCCGCTTCCAGCGCCACACCGTTGGCCCCCATGAACGCCTTGGTGAACCGGTACTGCTGCAGGCTGGCCAGGGCGGGCGCGCCCACAATGGCTTCGGTCTGGGGCCGCAGCAGCCCGCCGGGCAGGTACACCCGGCAGCCCTTCCGGGCCAGCGCCCGGGCGTGGGCCACGCCGTTGGTCACATAACCGGCCTTGAGGGCGTCGCCTTCCAGCGCATGCACCAGCTCCAGCGTGGTGGACCCGGCGTCGATGAAGACGAAGTCGTCTGCCTGGATCAGCCCGGCCGCTGTCTGCGCGATGCTGCGCTTCTGGGCCACGGCCAGCGTCTCCTTGGCCGCCATGGTGGGCTCATCGGCCAGAAAACGGCTGTCCGGCAGGGTGGCACCGCCGTGCACCTTGTTCAGCTTGCCCAGCCGGTCCAGCTCGGTCAGATCGCGCCGGATGGTGGACTCGCTAGTGTTCAGCGCCTCGCACAGCTCCTGCACGGTGACGGTGCGCTGCCGTTCCAGCTGCTTCAGGATCAGACTGAAGCGTTCTTCTGCCAGCATCTGCATCCTCTCCTTTGGTCTCTCACGCCATGACCGGTTTTGCACAAGTCTGGCGTGTTTTGATTGATCGCATCTTTATTATAGCAAGTTTTGCGTCAATTTCAATCAGTTTCAGTCATTTTCGTTCGTGTTCACTCACAAAAAATCGCATTGATTTTTGTGCAGTATGCACACAGCGTAGGATATATCATCCCAGATACGCAAAAACCGCTCTGCGTATCCAACACAGAACGGTTTTCATTGCGGTTTTTGACGAAATATGGTATACTTTTCTTGCCGCTTCGGCGGCAGTTAAGGTGCTGCCTGCATCACAGGTGGTCAACTTCCTCCTGACAGAGCTGTCCGGGGAAGTTTACTTATTTGTTCTTCTCCGGACGATAGAAACGGTTTTTAACCGGATATCGAATGGAGGAGTTCCACTATGGAAATTTTGAATATTGTTTGCAGCGTACTGAACCTTTTGGCTACAGTCATCATCGGCGTGATCGAGATCACATGGATGATCTCCAAGGATGTCTTTCGGGATGATCCTCGGGCGAAACATTATTCTCAGGGCAAAAAGTAACGACCGCCTAGGCTACCAAACTCTAGCGGTCGTTGACTTTTGTTAATTAAACTGCCAGGGAAAGGAAGCTGACCATTGCGGGCAGCACCTTTTCTATTTGTAGTATAGTGATTTTTTGCACTTTTGTCAAGCGTTACGCATCCGAACGGGAGTAGGCGTTCTTCATCTGGCAGCTCAGCTCAAACAGAACTTTATCCAGCGTATCGGCAGCTTTCTCCTTCAGCATGGCGGCAATGGCATCGTTGGCTTCCTCGCGCAGGGCGGGACGCTGGTCCGATGCAGCTGCCGCAAGCTTTGCGTCATACTCGTTCACCAGTGCCCGGGCGGCAGAGACAACGGCCTCGGCATAGCGCTCGATGTGGATGAGCGACTTATTATAGGAAGCATCGGTCATGGCGGCGATCATGCGGCTGACCCAGTAGAAGTTGTCGGTGGAGACGGTGCCGGTGGTGTTTGCAAGGTACTCCGGGGTGCGCTCCACGTTGGCGTAGAAAGGCACCATGGTGTTGAAGGCGTTGGACGCATAGGCGATCCACTCAATGGCACGGGAAGCTTCCGACACATCCGGGCGCATCTGCAGCAGAGCCATGAAATCGTTGCGGTTGATGCCGATGGAGCGGTAAGCGCCCTTCATGCCCTTGTCGCCGTAGGTCAGGTAGGGGTCATAGGGCGTGCCCTGATAATGGCCGGACAGCACATACTTGACTTCTTCCGGAGTGATCTTCTTTTCCGGCACCATGCACCAGGGCAGGTCGTCGGATCGGGGGCCGTAGTCGGCGTCCGGGCCGTCCCACACCCAAGTAGTGGGGTTCAGGTGGCGCAGCATCCACCAGGCGCGGGGCGTGTTATAGACGTGGTCGGCGTCGTCGTGGCTGCCGAAGGCGTCCCGCGGGTTCAGGCTGCCGTCCATGGAGAGATTCAGGTGATATTTCTCAATGAACTGCTTCAGGTCGGCAGAGCACATGTGCTCCTTCTGGGCACCAAGGGCATCCTCCAGATCAAAGCTGTCGATGCCCAGCTGGTTCGGCATGACCACATAGCTGTCGTCCGGCACACGGCGGGCGATCCAGTGGTGGCCGCCGATGGTCTCCAGCCACCAGATCTCGTCCACATCCTGGAAAGCGATGCCGTTCATCTCATAGGTGCCGTACTCTTCCAGCAGCTTGCCCAGACGGAGCACGCCCTCGCGGGCAGAATGGATGTAGGGCAGGACGAGGTAAACAATATCTTCCTCGCCGATGCCGCCGGGGACTTCCGGCTGGCCGTCCCTGGCGGGCTGGTAGACCACCAGCGGGTCTGCGCCCAGAACGCGGGGGTTGGAGGTGATCGTCTCGGTGGCGGTCATGCCGACATTGGCGGCGTTGACGCCCGAAGCGGCCCAGATGCCCTTGCCCTCCACGGCGTTGGGCATGGCGGTCATCCGCAGGGCATTGCCCGGCAGGGGAACTTCTACATGAGAGATGACCGACTTGTAAACAGCCGGGTGCTCCTCCGGCTGAACGACAACGAACTTTTTCGCGGTGAAGTGGCCGGAGCCGGAATCGTCGTTCCGGGCGATCATGGTAGAGCCGTCATACGAGGCTTTTTTGCCGACAAGGATGGTAGTACAAGCCATAGCTGTTATCCTCCAAAATTTTACATCCTGTATGTATAGTGCTCATTTATACAGTTTTGCAGGCGTGTTTGTTCTGCAAAACCCATTGTATCGCGTTTGGCCTCCGGGCGCAAGCCCTTACATTTCGCCAATGTAGGCAAAGCGCGGCTGACGCTTGCCGTCCCGCTCCACCTCTTCGGCCCACATAGCCGCCGGGCGCACCCAGAGCCCGCCCTCGCCGTACAGAGGGCGGTAGACCACCATCTCCTCTTCGGTCTCGCTGTGGCGGGCCATCCCGATGACCTGATATTCGTTGCCCTTGAAGTGCCGGTAACGGCCCGGCTTGATGTCGTATTGGAACTGGTACATAAAAACTCCTTACAAAAAGCCCGGCCGCAGATCGGTCTGCGCCGGACTTTTCCACTTGCTTCACCCCTGCGGGTGGAAATATTCGTAAATGGTCTGGGCCATCTGCCGTCCGACGCCGGGGGTGTTCTCCAGCTGGTCAGGGGTGGCCTCTTTGACGGCACCCACGCTCTTGAACTGGGTCATCAGGGCCTTGGCCGTCTTGGGGCCGACGCCCGGCACCTCGGTGAGGGTGGACGAATAGCTCTTCTGCTTCATCTGCTGCTTGCGGTAGGCGTTGGCAAAGCGGTGGGTCTCGTCCT
>OGJH01002704.1_pt1 | contig 10634 bp, 8 predicted proteins | sample 1572021 | NCBI WGS metagenome assembly OGJH01 (sample SAMEA2582098, study PRJEB24529) | metagenome | biome: Human gut stool | place: China | collected 2011
TTTACTTTGGCCGTGCCGCTGCAAAACTGGACGATGTGGCGAACTATATCCCGAGCCGTCTGGCGGCGCTGCTCTGGATCATGGCGGCGGCGTTCACCCGCAATGACGCCAAGGGCGCGTGGCGCATTTGGCGGCGGGACCGCCGCAATCACGCCAGCCCCAACAGCGCCCAGACCGAGAGCGCCTGCGCCGGTGCGCTGGGCGTCCAGCTGGCCGGGCCGGCCTATTATTTCGGGGAATATTATCCGAAGCCCACCATCGGCGATCCGCTGCGGCCCATCGAGCCGGAGGATATTCTGCGGGCAGATCGGATGATGTATGTAGCCAGCGGGTTTGCGCTGGCGTTTGGATGTGCGATACGGGGGTTCTTGGGATGAAACAACTGGTCCACGGCGGTGACTGGATGGGCTACCGCGAACGCTTTGGCCGCGACGCGCTGGATTTTTCGGCGAACGTCAGCCCACTCGGTCTGCCCGAAGGGGTGGCGCAGGCCATCCGGGATGCACTGCCTCTGGCCGACCGCTACCCCGACCCCCTCTGCCGCACCCTGCGGGCGGCGCTGAGCCGGGCCGAGGGTGTGCCGCAGGAGCATATCCTCTGCGGCAACGGCGCGGCGGACCTCATCTTCCGGCTGGTCTGGGCCGTAAAGCCCCATAAGGCGCTGGTGACAGCCCCGACTTTTGCCGAGTACGCCTCTGCATTGGATACGGTGGGGTGCGAAGTGAAACGCTTCTTCCTCGATGAAACGAATGATTTCGCCCCGACGGACGCCCTCGTGGACGCCGTGGACGAGAGCATCGACATGGTGTTCCTCTGCCAGCCGAACAACCCGACGGGGCAGCTGGCCTCACCCGAGCTGGTGAAAAAGCTGCTGCGCCGGTGCGAGGAGTGCCACACGATTTTGGCCGCAGATGAGTGCTTTCTGGACTTTCTGCCCGACGCCGACGGGTGGACCGCGAAGCCTCTGCTGGAAAGTGGGAACCTCGTCATCCTGAAAGCTTTCACCAAGCTCTACGGCATGGCCGGCGTCCGGCTGGGTTACTGCCTCTGCGGCGACGAAACGCTTCTGGAAAAAATGCAGACAGCGGGCCAGCCGTGGGCCGTGTCCAGTCTGGCGCAGGCGGCGGGCGTCGCGGCCCTGAAAGAAACCGCTTATGTGGACGAGGTACGCGCCCTTATCGCCCGGCAGCGGCCCGTTCTGACGGCGGGCCTGCGGGCGCTGGGCCTGCGGGTCATCGATGGAAAGGCGAACTATCTGCTCTTCCGCGCGCCCGCCGACCTGAACGAGAGGCTTCGCCCGCGGGGAACACAGGTGCGCAGCTGCGCGAATTATCCGGGCCTCGGGCCGGAGTGGTACCGCACGGCGGTGCGCACGGCCCCCGAGAACGCCCGGCTGCTGGAACTTATGAAAGAGGTGCTGGGATGAGCAGGGCAAAATGCATCATGGTGCAGGGTACGATGAGCGGTGCAGGCAAAAGTCTGCTCTGCGCGGCGCTCTGCCGCATTTTTGCGCAGGACGGCCTGCGCGCCGTGCCGTTCAAGAGCCAGAACATGGCTCTGAACAGCTTCGTCACCAAAGACGGCCTCGAGATGGGCCGGGCGCAGGTGGTGCAGGCGCAGGCCGCCGGTGTCGAGCCGGACGTGCGGATGAACCCCATCCTCCTGAAGCCCAGCAGTGACGTGGGCAGTCAGGTCATCGTCAACGGCGAGGTGCGGGGCCAGATGAAAGCGTCGGAGTATTTCCGCACGAAACGGCAGCTGGTGCCGGACATCCTGAAGGCATATGACAGCCTCGCCGAGGAGGCTGACGTCATTGTCATCGAGGGCGCGGGCAGCCCGGCAGAGATCAACCTCAAGAGCGAGGACATCGTGAACATGGGCCTCGCCGAGATGGTGGACGCGCCGGTGCTTCTGGTGGGCGACATCGACCGGGGCGGCGTGTTCGCCCAGCTATACGGCACGGTGGAGCTGCTGGAAGAAAAAGAACGCCGGCGCATCAAGGGACTTGTCATCAATAAATTCCGTGGAGACGTAGAAATTCTGCGCCCCGGCCTTTCGATGCTGGAAGAAAAGACCCATCTGCCCGTGGTGGGCGTCGTGCCGTACCTGAAGGTGGACATCGAGGACGAGGACTCCCTGAGCCAGCGCCTCGAGATGCGGGACGGCAAAAAGCCGCTGGACGCGGCGATCATCCGTCTGCCGCATCTGTCCAATTTTACGGACTTCATGCCGCTGGAACAGCACCCGCTGCTGGGCGTGCGGTATGTTTCGAACGCTCATGAGCTGGGCGCACCCGACCTCATCCTGCTGCCGGGGACGAAAAACACGGTGGACGACCTGCTCTGGCTGCGGCAGTGCGGGCTGGAAACGGCTCTGCTCAAGCTGGCCGCGAAAGACACGCCGGTGCTGGGCGTCTGCGGCGGCTACCAGATGCTGGGCCAGACCCTCGACGACCCCACCGGCAGCGAGAGCGGCCGGCCGCAGACTCTGCGGGGGCTGGGTCTGCTGCCCACCCGGACCGTGTTCAGCGAGCAGAAGCGCCGCGCACAGGTCAAAGCGACCGTCGCCGCCGCCCCCTTTGCGGGTGCAGAGCTGGAAGGCTACGAGATCCACACCGGCGTGACCGAGGCTGAGGGCGAACCCTTCGCCCACTACCCCGACGGAGGCCGGGAAGGCTGCGTGCAGGGCAATGTGTTTGGCACCTACCTCCACGGTCTGTTCGACACCGGTACGCTGACCGAGGCGCTGGCGGGCTGGCTCTGCCGCCGGAAGGGCATCGACCCCTCCGACGCGGCCCTCATCCCGATGGAAGAGTACCGCCGCCAGCAGTTCGACATCCTGGCCGACGGCGTGCGCGGGGCGCTGGATATGGACGCGGTGTATGCCGCGATGGGAATGGAGAAGCGCTGAATGGAACAGGGACTTTTGCATCTGTACTGGGGCGACGGAAAGGGGAAGACCACCGCCGCTATGGGTCTTGCGCTCCGTGCGCTGGGGTCCGGGAAGCGGGTGGTCATCGTCCAGTTTTTGAAGGGCGGGAACAGCGGCGAGATCCCGCTTCTGGCCCAGCTTGGCGCGGAGATCTACCGGGGCAAGGCCGGGCAGAAATTCGTCTTTCAGATGACGCCGGAGGAAAAGGCCACAACCCGGGAACTACAAAACCAGAACCTCGCCGCCGCCATGGCACAGCCTGCCGACCTGCTGATACTGGACGAAGCCGGGAGCGCAGAAGAGCTGGATATGGTGGACGTCGATCTATTAAAAAAGGCCGTTCTGGAGCGGCCTGCTGGATGTGAGTGCGTCCTGACGGCCCACACGCCGCCCCAGTGGATGCTGGACGCCGCCGACTACTCCACCGAGATGAAATGCCACCGCCACCCCTACCAGAAGGGGATAAAAGCACGAAAGGGGATAGAATATTGACGCCGCAGCATCATTTACCTGCTGACATTGAGCGGACGAGCTTCCACATCATCACCGAAGAGCTGGAAATGATGGGCATGACCCCGCCGCCCAAGCACGAAGCCGTGGTCAAGCGGGTCATCCACACCACCGCCGACTTCGACTATGCGCGGAATCTCCACTTCACTCCCCGCGCGGTGGAGCAGGCCGTCAAGGCCCTCCACGCCGGGGCCGTCATCGTGACCGATACGAATATGGCGCTGGCCGGCATCACCAAACCCGGTCTGGCGAAGCTGGGCGGCACGGCCTGCTGTTATATGGCTGACCCCGAGGTGGCCGCCGCCGCAAAAGAGGCTGGCACCACCCGGGCCGTCGCAGCGATGAAAAAGGCAGCGCAGGAGCATCCCGGGGCCATCCTCGCCGTCGGCAACGCGCCCACGGCTCTGCTGACGATTGCAGAACAAATCGAAAGCGGCCTGCGGCCCGCACTGGTCATCGGTGTGCCGGTGGGCTTTGTGAACGTGGTGGAGAGCAAGGAGCGGCTCTTCGCCGTCTGCGAAAAGCATGATGTACCGGCCATCGTGGCGATGGGCCGCAAGGGCGGCAGCAACGTCGCTGCGGCCATCTGCAACGCCCTCATCTACTCTGCCGCCGAGATGCTCGACCCCTCGGCCCGGGGGTGGAAGTGAGCGGCAAATTTTGGAGAAACACAATGATACCTACAAGAAAGACCGATGAAAGCTTTTACCGGCTGTTTTCCGTGTCTCACACCGTTTCAGAGCATCTGACCAAGCGGGAGGACAGCGAGCTGCGCGATAAATACGACCACAACGCGTTCTGCTATTACAGCCAGCCCTCGGCAGATGAAGTCCGGGCCGCGCTGGCCTACCAGAAAGAGCGGGGAGACACCTTCCTCAAGCTGGAAGGGTACGAGCCGCTGGCCGATGCATTCGGCATGGAGTGCGAAGAGACTCTGACGATGGTTCTGCCCCCGGAAACAGACATCCGCAGCTGGAAAACGAACCCGGAGGTCTCGATCAAAACCCCGGACGCAGACCAGCTGGAACAGCACGAACTGAAATACTACGGCCCGTTGTACGGAGATGATTTTACCGTGCGGAACAACCGGCATCTCCGGGAAAAACTGACCTACCTTGGAGCGTATCTGGGCGGGAAACTGGCGGGCGACTGCTATATTTTCGCATCCGATGGATACGTCTGCATGGACGGCCTGCTGGTGGACGAGGATTTCCGGCACCAGTACATCGCCATGACCCTGATGAAGCATATTGCCGAAAAGGCGCAGGAGCGCGGAGAGATCCTGTATCTTCACGCTGACTCCGAGGATACACCGAAGGAACTGTATGCGAAGATGGGATTTCAGGCCGTTGACAAGCTCTATGAATATCTCTGCACCGATTTCTCGAAACTGAAAATATGAACGAATGCGCGCCGGATACGGCGATGGGCTTCCCAATGCGGGAGGCCTTTCTTTTACACCGTCGCCAGCACGGCGAGGATGCTCTGCCAGCGCTTGTTCTCGACGGCGGGCGCACGGCGGACGGGCCGGGACTGTACAGGCTGAGGCCGCGGGGCCGTCTGGGGCAGGGGAGCGAAAAGCGCGGCCTGCCATGCGGCGGCAAGCTGCATGGCCTCCGGGCAGCTCTGCAGGGTGCGGCGCTCGGCCCCGGCGAGGTAGTCGCCCAGCCAGCAGAGGATGGCCGCGATGTTCAGCTGCTCGGCGGCGCGGGTGCTCCAATAGCTCCAATGGGCGGGACGGCCCACGAACCGCTCCACCGTGATGAGCGCACCCTCCCGGGCGGCAGAGGGGGAGACCGTCCCACAACCACCGGCAGTATGGGCCAGAACATCCAGAATGCGCGCCATCCGGCCGCTGTCGAGGGCGTCGTCCCGGACAAAGGCGGAGAAATCCGTCTGGGCCAGCAGACCGTCGGCGGTGGCAGGGAAGCGCCCCGTCAGCTCGCCCGAGGCGTTGTGGCAGCTCTGCCACCCTTTGCGGACGAGCTGGAAGTTCAGCTTCTGACGTCCCATCGTGGAATAGAACACCCGGGCCTTGCCGCTGACCGGCTCCTGCCGCAGCTCGAGATAAGCGTCTGCGCCTCCGAGGTCTTGGACCTTGACGCTGAGCACAAGGCGGTACTCAGGCTTCTGGCTGGACATGGCAAGATGCATCTCTTCAAAATAACGTGCGGCATCCATAGCGGTTCTCCTTCCTGTGGGCGCGGGGTGATGTGTAGGTGTGCGGCCCTTCGTTGGTTGTAGTATATCATAAATTGCATCAGAATACAACTATAAGTTTGCAAATAAACCAAAAAACTTTTTGATTCTTCGGCAATGCAAAACAAGATGGTTGTGAGTGACAACAAAAATACGGGGCCGCTGGCAGCAGATACAACTGCACAGCGGTCCCGTACATTATTATGATTCAGTCGCCCAGCTCCCGTATCTCGTTCTGGATGAGTCGGCCTGCGGCCCGGGCCAGCTGGTCCATGCCCCGGATGCGGGCCATGTTCTTGCCGTAGATGCGGGAGGCGTCGGCGGCGCTGGCGTCTTCGCCCATAAAGACGGCGGAGACTCGCAGACCCTTCCGCTGCAGCGCCCGCACCTCGGCGGCGGCGTCCTCCACGCCCGCGCTGCCGCCGTAGTCGCGGCCCAGCGGGTCATCGGGAGAGGGTGGGATGCGGCGGCTGTCGTTGGGGGAGGCGTCCGTCAGGAGAATGAGCAGATGCCGCGCGGCGGGGCCGGGGTCGAAGTCGATGAGGTCGCCTGCGGCCCGCAGAGCCAGACCGTCCCGGTTCCAGCCCGAGGCGAAATACTGGCAGATGCCCTGTAAGCTCTTCTCCTTGAAGCCCTTGAGCACCCGCAGGACGGTGTAGCCCCGCAGGCTGGAAAAGCAGCTCACCCGCACCGGGATGCCGCAGGCCGCGAGGCTCTGGGCGAGGATAGACCCCTGCGCCGCGATGACCTCCTGACAGTGCAGGCGGGAAGCCGAAGCATCCAGCAGCAGGTCAACGGTGAAGGACGGGTGGTTCTCTTCCTCGGCACAGCGGAACACCCGGTCGTCGTCCATGACGGTGCGCCAGACCCGCTCCGGGTCGAGGTTGCCGCTGCGGGCGACCCGGGCGTTGGGCTGCTGGTGGACGAGGATGCAGTTGCGTATCTGTTCGGTCAGCCGCAGCACGACGCTGCGGTGAAGCTCGAGATTTTTCGAATCGTACGCCCGGTTCCGCTCAGCCTGAAGCTGGGCCTGTTCGGCCAGGTGCTTTGCCTCGGGGGTAGGGGCCTGCTCCGGGCTGGGGACGCCAGAGGCAAACCAGAGGTGACAGCCCAGATGCTCCCCGGTGCAAAGCTCCTGCTCGGCCTTCCGCAGCCGTTCGGGCGGGTAGAGCGACCGGCCAAAGCAGCTTTCGATGTAGGCGCGGTCTTCCTCGGCGCGCTGGCGCAGGGTGATGTGGGCCAGCCGCTTGTCGGCGTGGATGCCGCTGCCGGAGGCGTCCACCGAGCCGGAATGCTCCACCGTGACCCGGTCGGTCTTTATCATCTGGGTGGGCATGGTGCGGGTCATGAGGGACGCCAGCAGGCCGTCCAGATGGAGATGCAGCCCGGCCTTCTGATGCACCGTGCCGTTGAACAGCTCGAATTTGGCGTAGACGGCCAGCAGTGCGGCTCTCAGCTCGTCCGGCTTCGGGGGCGTCTCGGGACTGAGGGCAGCGTCGAGATCCTTTTCGTAGGGGGTCATGACCGGCGGCGTGCGCCCCTGCACAGCCCGCCAGCGCGCGGCCTGCATGGAGTAGACCAGCTGGTTCTTCGCCATCCACTCCTGCCGCGAGAGCTTGTACTGGATGCCGAAAAAGTAGTCCGCATGGGCGCGGCGGAGGGCCGAAAGCACCGGACGGCGGGGCAGTTCCAGCGCGTAGACCGCGCTCTCGAGGTAGAGCCAGGTCAAATCGTCCAGCATGGCCTGCCGGATGTCGCCCTCCCATGCGTCAAAGAGGCTGCGCACCAGCTCGTCGCCGTAGTATTTGTGGACCAGCCCCACGACGCAGTTCATGTAAAAATCAATGGTGCCGTCGGTGTTCCGGGCGAGGAACAGCGGCTCGAAGCCGTAAGCTCCTGCCGCTGCCCACACCTGATTGGCGGCCCGCCGCTCTTCGGCGGTGTAGCTCTGCGCTTCCATAAAAACGCCCCTTTTTTTAATCGAAGAGCTTTGCGGCGGTGAGCTGGGCCGGGATGCGGGCGGCAATGGCGTCCCGGATGAGGCCCTGTTCGTAGGAGTCGAAGGCTTTGTTGGTGATGCCCATGTCCAGCGCAGCCCCGGCAGCGACGCCCCGGCGCATCAGGCGCAGGGCGTCCAGCATACCGCGCAGGTCGAGAGCTTTGGTGGAGATCTCTGCGCTGTCGCACTTTTTCTGCAAATCGAGGAAAAGCAGGGCAAACTGCCTGACATACTTGCTGTTCAAATCGGGGAACTGGGTGCGCAGGAGCTTTTCGAGGTTCTCCTCGGTGATGGTGGGCATCTGGATGACCACGAAGCGGGAGGTGAGGGCCTCGTTCAGCTCACGGGTGCCGGCGTAGCCGTAGTTCATGGTGGCGATGAAGCGGGTCTCCTCGGCCAGCGGGATGCGCTCGTAGCCCGGCACGTCGATGGCACGGCGGAAGTCCAGCACCGCGTGCAGGACGGCCAGCGCCTCGTTTTTGGCCATGTTGATCTCGTCCAGAACGCCGAAGCCGCCGCTCTGGGCGCAGCGGTAGACCGGGCCGGGGCGGAACTTGACCTGTCCGCCCTCGAAGGTGTCCATGCCGATGAGGGACGCCGCGTCCATATTGACGTGGAACGAGATGTCCCACGCGGGGCGTCCGAAGGCGGCGGCGAGGTTTTCGGCCAGCACGTTCTTGCCGGTGGCCTTGCCGCCTGCCAGCAGCAGGTTTTCGCCGCAGAGCAGGGCGGCCAGCGCCTGTTCCCACACCTCTCTGCCGTAGTAGACGAAGGCAGGGGAGGGGATGCGGGGGCGCAGGGCCTCAGAAAGCTCGTGAGAGGCGCGGTATTCTTCCACAGCGCGCAGCAGGTCGGGGGAGACCCCTTCCTGCCGCAGCGTATCCATCAGAGCAGATGTTTCAGACATCCATGACATCTCCTTGCGGTTGGCAGTGCCAAACCGAAATTTCACCCTTATCATAGCACAACCCGCGCGGTTTGTGTAGGGCTTTGGCGGGCAAAAAAGCGGCAAAGAAGCAGAGAAAATAAAGGTGAAGCTATTTTAACAAACTCTCAGCCGAGACGTGCAGATTTCACGTTCAAAGTAAATTGACAGGCCGCTTAAAATACGATAAAATATTTTTCGTTGTGTCAAAGTGAAAAAGAAAGGCGTAAAAGTATGCTCGAAACCATCACAGCCGTCAATCAGGCGGTCAACAGCTTTATCTGGGGCATCCCGGCGATGGTCTGCATCATCGGCGTGGGCCTGCTGCTCAGTGTGCGGACAGGCTTTTTGCAGCTCCGGAAATTCCCCTATGCCATCAAAACGACCATTGGTCGAATCTTCCGCAAAAAGGACGCCTCTGACGGCGCTATGACTCCGTTCCAGGCAGTGTGTACGGCGCTGGCCGCTACCGTCGGCACCGGCAACATCGCCGGCGTGGCGGGCGCGATCGCCATCGGCGGGCCGGGTGCGGTGTTCTGGATGTGGTGCTCGGCTCTGCTGGGCATGTGTACCAAGTTCTCCGAAGTGACGCTGGCTGTGCATTTCCGCGAGCGGAACAAAAACGGCGAGCTGGTGGGCGGCCCCATGTACTATATTAAAAACGGCCTCGGCAGCCGGTGGCAGTTCCTCGCGGTGCTGTACTCGCTGTTCGGCGTGCTGACGGTCTTCGGCACCGGCAACGCCACCCAGGTCAACACCATCGTCACAGCCATCGACTCGGCCCTGCTGGCCTACGGCAGCAGCCTGAACAGCATCCTGCCCACGGTCAACCTCGTCGTGGGCGTGGTGGTGGCCATGATGGTGGCTATGGTGCTGCTGGGCGGCGTCAAGCGCATCGGCAGCGTGACCGAGAAGCTGGTGCCGTTTATGGCACTGTTCTACGTCGTGCTGGCACTGGGCGTCGTGGTCATCAACTACCGGCGCTTCCCGGCGGTGCTGGCCTCCATCGTCGGCGGTGCATTCGACCCGCAGGCCTTCACCGGCGGTGCCATCGGCAGCATCTTCCTCAGTATGCAGAAGGGCGTCTCCCGCGGCATCTTCTCCAATGAGGCCGGCCTCGGCACCGGCTCCATCGCCCACGCCTGCGCCGATACCCGCAAGCCCGTCAAGCAGGGGATGTTCGGCATCTTCGAGGTCTTCGCCGACACCATCGTCATCTGCACCCTGACCGCCATGGTCATCCTGTGCAGCGGCGTGCCGGTGGGCTATGGCAGTGCGGCAGGCGCAGAACTGACCATCTCCGGCTTTACGGCCACCTACGGCGGCTGGTCGTCCATCTTTACGGCGGTGGCGCTCTGCAGCTTTGCATTCTCCACCATCATCGGCTGGGGTCTCTACGGCTCCCGGTGCATCGAGTTCCTGTTCCACACCGACAAGGTGGTCGGCCCCTTCCTCGTGGTCTACTCCTTCGTGTCCATTCTGGGCGCGACGGTCGATCTGGGCCTGCTGTGGAGCATCGCCGACACCTTCAACGGACTGATGAGCATCCCGAACCTCATGGCCCTGCTCCTGCTGTCCGGCACGGTGGCAAAGCTCACGAAGGAGTTCTTCGCGGGCGAGGGCGCAGGAAAGTAAAGAATCATTCAAAGCGCCCTTCGGCCCGCGCCGGAGGGCGCTTTGCTGTCAATAAACCTGCGGTTTTGTCTACTTTTTCTGCAAAAAATCAAAATAGTATAAAAAATTCATGGAAATCATAAGAAAATGGTATTGAACAAATTTTAACAAAGTGGTAAAGTAAAAGCAAAGAGAGTCGTACCCGCCGCCCGGCGGGGCGCAAAATCAGGAGGTTTTACCAATGGCTGATCGTATCGTTCTGAATACTATTTCTTATCATGGCCACGGCGCTATCGAGAACATCGTTCCCGAGCTGACCGCCCGCGGCTACAAGAAGGCTTTCGTCTGCTCTGACCCCGACCTTCTCAAGTTCGGCGTCACCAAGAAGGTCACCGACCTGCTGGACGCTGCAGGCTTCGCCTACACCGTCTACAGCGAGATCAAGCCCAACCCCAC
>OGJH01002729.1_pt1 | contig 10527 bp, 7 predicted proteins | sample 1572021 | NCBI WGS metagenome assembly OGJH01 (sample SAMEA2582098, study PRJEB24529) | metagenome | biome: Human gut stool | place: China | collected 2011
TCAGATCGGTGATGTCGCCGTTGTTGGCGCGCAGACGCTTCATGGTCTTGCCATCATACTTCTCGCCGTCCAGACCCAGTTCCTTAGCGACCAGGCTGGTGTAATCGGTGCCGTCGGTGGTGTAGCACAGGCCGCTCATGGTAAAGAAGTCGTTCTCGCACTTCAGCGGGTTGATGGGGTTGTAGCGAGAGTAGAACTTGGACAGCTCCAGACCCTTGGAGAAGCATTGGCGGAATGCCTTGTTGGCGATGGCCTTGTTCCAGTTCTCATCGGCGGTGCCGTCGGCCTTGCGCTTGTCGTAGTTGAAGATGAAGCAGTAGCTGAACTTCTTGGGGCGCTTCTCGCACAGCTGCTGGTTGAACACGTTGGAAGGATCGGCCTGGATGGTGGCGATGCTGCTCTCGCCCAGATCGACCTCGTCCAGCTCACGGTTCTCGTACAGCTGCAGGCTGATGGAGCCATCGGAGATCATGGTGATGGTCATGCGCTCAAAGCGGCTGACGTTGGCTGCATCGTAGTAGCTGGGGTTGGGGATATAGCTCTTGGTGTTGCCCTGGATATACTCCTCGACGACGTACGGGCCATTGTACCACATGGTGGTGTTGTCGCAGCCGCGGAAGCCCTCGATGCCCAGCTCGTCGAGCAGGGCGGGAGCGACGGGGTAGAAGCTGTTGTAAGCCGCCACGGTGTCGAAGTACGGGCAGGGATCCTTGCAGGTGAAGACCAGCGTGTAGTCATCGGGAGCCTCGATGCCGACACCGGCAGCCAGCATGTCCTCATAGGTCATGTCGGCAGCAGCGTCGCCGGCTGCCTTGGTCTGCTCGTAGTAATCGGCAGCGCCCACGACGGTATCGTTGGGCATGGAGGTGTTGTTGGCCTCATTCTTGTAGGCGTTCATGACCCACTCGAAGCCGACCAGGAAGTCCTTGCTGGTCAGGTGATCCTTCACCTCGCCGTTGGCATCGACCCAATCGACGTCATCGCGCAGGTGGAAGGTCCAGACGGTGGAATCGTCGTTGTGCTCCCAGCTGGAAGCGATGGCGGGCACGACCTTGCCGTAGCAGTCGAAGCTCAGCAGGCCGTCCCACAGGTTGGTGATGACGTTGGCGTCCTCAGCCCTGTGGGTGTACAGCATATTCCAGCTTTCCAGCTCGCGGTTGCCGCTCTCAAAGGAGATGAACTCCTTCAGCGGGGTGGCGCCGGTGGTGTTGGGGGCTGCGGCACCGCTGGTGGAAGCAGCGCTGCTGCCGTTGTCGGACTTGCCGCCGCAGGCAGCCAGCAGGCTGGCTGCGCCGACCATGCCTGCGCCCTTGAGGAAGCTGCGGCGGTCGAGCTTGTGAGACTCAAAATTGATACTCATGGATGGATCCTCCCAGATCTCTGGCACAGGCGGTCTGCCTGCGCTGTTTTTTCCTATTCCTGAACGAGTGTGGCCTGTCCTCTACGAAAAAATGCACAGGAAGGGCAAACGTCGCACTTCGGATATTTTAGCACTGTATTGAAAAGAAGTCAATGGATTAAAGCAATGAATTGGAAACAAAAGGATGACAACTGCTTTTGCATGAAAAGCAACAGCGGAGAAATGCAAAAGAATCCAAAGCGCCGGGTGGCTGCGGGAAGCGGCAGGCTTCCAAAGAAAAAAGTGGACTGTTTTTTCACCACGGACGATTCTGCTATCTTTTTTCATAAAAACATGCTACAATAAAATGTATCTGTATCGGAATAAGGAGCAAACCATGAAAAAACTACGCGCGATGTACAAAGGCTATATGCTTCATCCCATCTTATATAAAACTGTGACCCGCACTTCCATCGTGGCTGTGCTGATGCTGCTGTGGGAGCGGTATGTCAGCGACGGCACCTTCTCCATGTGGGAGGCACCGGGCTTTCTGTGCGGTGTGGTGCTGCTCATCTGGGCGTGGGTGGACTATATGCGGCTGGACGGCCTGACCATCCACCACCTGCTCGAAGAGTTCAAGGGGATCAAGCCGCAGAAAAAGTTCCACGCCACCCGCTCCATCATGGACTATGCCGACGAGAAGATCGTCTCCTTTGAGGAGCTGGAGCCGGAGGAGCGTACCTATTGCAGTATGCTCTCCAATCTGGTGCTGGGGGTGCCGCTGGTGGTGGTGGCACTCTGCATCAGCTTTTTATAAGGAAGGGTGCAGACCATGGAGAAACCGCACAAGCAGCTGGTGGTGGGCATCCTCGCCCATGTGGACTCCGGCAAGACCACCCTTTCCGAAGCCATGCTCTACCGCGCCGGTGCTATCCGGAAGCTGGGCCGCGTGGACCACAAGGACGCCTTTCTCGACACCGACGCGCTGGAAAAGGCGCGCGGCATCACCATCTTTTCCAAACAGGCCCTGCTGACGGCAGGAAACACCGACTTCACCCTGCTGGATACCCCCGGCCATGTGGACTTTTCCACCGAGACCGAGCGCACCTTGCAGGTGCTCGATTATGCAGTGCTGGTCATCAGCGGCACCGACGGCGTCCAGAGCCACACGGAAACGCTCTGGCGTCTGCTGCGGCGGTATCACATCCCGACCTTCGTTTTCCTCAATAAAATGGACCTGCCCGGCCCCGGCCGGGAGGCGCTGCTGGAACAGCTCAACCATCGGCTGGGGGACGGCTTTGTGGATTTCGGGGCCGATGCGTCCGCCCGCGACGAAGCGCTGGCCCTCTGCGACGAGCGGCTGATGGAAACCGTCCTCGACAAAGGGGAGCTGACCGATGCCGACATTCTCCCGGCCATCGCCCGGCGGCATGTTTTTCCATGCTGGTTCGGCGCAGCGCTCAGGCTGGAGGGTGTGGACGAGCTTTTGGCCGGGCTGGACCGCTTCACTCGCCCGGCTCCCGCGCTGGAGGCTTTCGGCGCACGGGTGTTCAAGATCTCGCAGGATGAGCAGGGGGCCCGGCTGACCTGGCTGCGCGTGACCGGCGGCGAACTGAAGGTCAAGGCCCAGCTCACCGGCGAAGTGGACGGGGAGCCCTGGACCGAAAAGGCCAACCAGCTCCGCCTTTATTCCGGTGCCAGGTATACGCTGGCCGAGCGCATCGGGCCGGGGCAGGTCTGCGCCGTCACCGGCCTGACCAAAGCCCGCCCCGGCGAGGGTCTGGGCGCAGAGCGGGACGGCGACCTGCCGGTCCTGGAGCCGGTGCTGAGCTATCAGGTGCTTCTGCCGGAGGGGGCCGACGTCCACGCAGCCCTCGGCAAGCTCCACCGGCTGGAAGAAGAGGAACCCCAGCTCCACGTCGTCTGGAACGAGACGCTGGGCGAGATCCACGTCCAGCTCATGGGCGAGATCCAGCTGGAGGTGCTCCGGAGCCTGCTGGCAGAGCGCTATGGGCTGGAGGTGCGCTTCGGCCCCGGCGGCATTTTATATAAGGAGACGATCACCGAGGCCATCGAGGGCGTGGGCCACTATGAGCCGCTTCGCCACTATGCCGAAGTCCACCTCAAGCTGGAACCTCTGCCCCGCGGCAGCGGGATGCAGTTTGCGGCCGACTGCCGCGAAGAGGTGCTGGACAAGAACTGGCAGCGTCTGGTGCTGACCCATCTCGAAGAAAAACAGCACCTCGGTGTGCTGGCCGGTGCCCCGCTGACCGATGTGAAGATCACCCTCATCGCGGGCCGCGCCCACCTCAAGCACACCGAGGGCGGCGACTTCCGGCAGGCGACCTACCGCGCGGTGCGGCAGGGCCTGATGATGGCCGCGCAGATCCACAAAGCGCAGCTGCTGGAGCCGTGGTACGCCTTCCGGCTGGAACTTCCGGCCGAGAATGTGGGCCGTGCGATGAACGACATCCAGCAGATGGGCGGCAGCTTCGACCCGCCCCAGACGGCTCCGGATGGCCAGACGGCCACCCTGACCGGCACAGCTCCGGCCTCCACGATGCGCAGCTACCCGATGGACGTAGTGGGCTACACGCGGGGCCGGGGGCACCTGAGTCTGACGCTGGACGGCTACCGCCCCTGCCACAACACCGACGAGGTGCTGGCGGCCATCGGCTACGAGCCGGAACACGACCTCGACAACCCGGCGGATTCGGTCTTCTGCTCCCATGGGGCAGGGTTCGTGGTGCCCTGGGAACAGGTGCGCAGCCACATGCACGTGGACAGCGGCTGGGGCAAGACCGCCCGCCCGGCGGAAGAGGCCGCTGCCCGGCCCCGCCGGATGGCCGCCTACCGCGCCACGCTGGAAGAGGACGCCGAGCTGCTGAAGATCTTTGAGCAGACCTATGGCCCCATCAAGCGGGACCCGCTGGCCGCATTCCGCCCGACCCGGAAGACCGAGCGCCCGGATTTTGACGCCGAGCAGTGGGAGATCGCGCCCGAATACCTGCTGGTGGATGGCTACAACATCATCTTTGCGTGGGATGAGCTGAACGAGCTCTCCAAACAGAGCCTTGATGCCGCCCGCAAGAAGCTGATGGACATCCTGTGCAACTATCAGGGGTTCAAAAAGTGTGTACTCATCCTCGTGTTCGATGCCTACCGTGTGCCGGGCAGCCCCGGCGTCATCGAGCAATATCACAACATCCACGTCGTCTACACCAAGGAGGCCGAGACGGCGGATATGTTCATCGAGCATGTCACTCACGAGATCGGCAAGGGGCGGCGGGTCCGCGTGGCCACCTCCGACGGCATGGAACAGATCATCATTCTGGGTCACGGTGCCCTCCGCGTCTCGGCCCGCATGTTCCATCAGGAAGTGCAGGAGGTCGAGAAGGAGATCCGGAACTATTTGCAGGGAGAGGTGTAAACCTTATGAAAACAGACGCCGCGTATGTTTGGACGTGTCTTCGCCCCCGCCCGCGGGACAGCCACAAGGGCACCTTCGGGGCCGTGCTGGCCGTGGCAGGCAGCGCCAGCTACCGGGGCGCGGCAGCGCTGGCGGTGGAGGGCGCTCTGCGCACCGGCGCGGGTATCGTCACGCTGGCCAGCGTGGAACCGGTGCTGGCGGCGGTGTCTGCCCGCCTGCCGGAGTGCTGCCTCTGCCCCTGCGAGGCCGGGGCCGAAGGGGGCATCGCGCCGGAGAGCATCCCCCGCATCCAGCGCCAGAAGGCGACCGTCCTTCTGCTGGGGCCGGGTCTGGGCTACACGGCCCAGAGCGCGGCCCGCGCTGCCGAGACTCGGACGCTGGTGCAAACGCTCCTGCCCGGCTTTGCGGGCAGTGCCGTGCTGGACGCCGACGGCCTGAACGCTGCCGCCGACCTGCTGCAAGCTGGAAAAACGCTTCATCCGAAGGGTGAACTGATTTTAACGCCCCACCCCGGTGAGATGGCCCGGCTGACCGGGTTGTCCGCTGCGGCCATCCACGCCGACCGGGAGGGTACCGCCCTGCGGTTTGCCAGAGCGTGGAACGCCGTGGTCGTGCTCAAGGGGGCGCAGACGGTCATCGCGGCCCCGGATGGCCGGTGCGCGGTGAACCCCACCGGCAACCCCGGCCTGTCGCGCGGGGGCAGCGGCGATGTGCTGGCCGGTATGACCAGCGCCCTGCTGGCCTGCGGGCTGCCTGCCTTTGAGGCTGCCGTCTGCGCGGTCTACCTCCACGGGGCCGCTGCCGACCGCGCCGCCGCCGTGCACGGCGAAGCCGGGATGCTCCCGCACGACCTCTTTGCGGCCCTCGGCACCCTGTTTGCCGAGAACGGCCGCTGAACCAGAGAACCAAAAGAAACGCTTCCTTTCCGCCGGATTTGTGTTATACTGGACGTGTAACCAAATCTGCTGGAAAGGGGCGTTTTTTGTTATGGTTCCTGCGCTGGAAAAGATCATCCAGGAGAGCGACAGCATCGTCTTCTTCGGCGGTGCGGGCGTCTCCACGGAGAGCGGCATCCCGGACTTCCGGAGCGTGGACGGGCTGTATCATCAGAAATACGATTACCCGCCCGAAACCATCCTGAGCCACACCTTCTGGGAACAAAATCCAGAGGAATTTTACCGTTTTTACCGCGATAAGCTCATCGTGAAAGGGGCAAGGCCCAATGCAGCCCATCTGCGGCTGGCCAAACTCGAACGCGAAGGCAGGCTGAAAGCGGTCGTCACCCAGAACATCGACGGCCTGCACCAGGCGGCGGGGTCCAAAACGGTCTATGAGCTGCACGGCAGCACCCTGCGCAACTACTGCACCGGATGCGGCAAGTTCTACGACATCGACTTCATCGCCAACAGCACCGGTGTGCCTCGCTGCCCGGACTGCGGCGGCATCGTCAAGCCGGACGTGGTGCTATACGAAGAAGGGCTGGACGACGAGGTCGTCTCCGGGGCCGTGCAGGCCATCCGCCGGGCCGATACCCTCATCGTGGGCGGCACCAGTTTGGTGGTCTACCCGGCGGCGGGGCTGCTGCGGTATTTCCGGGGCCGGCATCTCGTCGTCATCAACATGCAGCCCACCCCGGCGGACGAAAGCGCAGACCTGTGCATCGCCCAGCCCATCGGGCAGGTGCTCCGCGAGGACGTGGAATTGGAGGAGAAGCGATGAAAGCCGTCATTCTGGAACGCTATGTCATGCACGAGGGCGACCTCGACTGGTCGGGGGTCAAGGCCCTCATCCCGGATACCACCAGCTACGTCCGCACGGCCTACGAGGAGATCGCGCCCCGCATCGGGGATGCCGAGGTCGTCTTCCTCAACAAATGCCGGATGGATGAAGCCATTCTGGCCCAGTGCCCGAACCTGAAGTTCGTGGGCATCATTGCCACCGGCACCGACAATCTGGATCTGGACGCCTGCCGCCGCCATGGCGTGGCCGTAGCGAATGTGCCCGGCTACTCGACCTACAGCGTGGCGCAGATGACCTTCAGCCTGCTGCTGGCCATCGTCCAGTGTGCCGAGCGGTATGACCGCGCCGTCAAGGACGGCCTGTGGCAGCTGGACATCCCGGCAGGCTACGGCCTGCTGCCCCAGAGGGAGCTGTACGGCAAGACCTTCGGCATCTACGGCTACGGCAGCATCGGGCGGCAGACGGCCCGCATCGCCAGAGCATTCGGGATGCGGGTACTCGTCTGCACCCGGACCGTCCGGCCGGAATATGCCGCCGACGGTGTGGAGTTCGTGGCGTTTGCCGACCTGCTGAAGGAGAGCGACGTCCTCAGCCTCCACTGCCCGGCCACGCCCCAGACGCGGGGGCTCATCGGTGCGGAGGCGCTGGCGCAGATGAAGCCCGGTGCCATCCTGCTGAACACCGCGCGCGGTGCCCTTGTGGACGAAGCAGCGGTCACGGCGGCGCTCCGCAGCGGGCAGCTGGGCTTTTACGGGGCCGACGCCTTTGCCACCGAACCCCTCCCGGCGGACAGCCCGCTCCGGAAGGAACCCCACGCCATCCTCACCCCGCACATTGCATGGACGACAAAGGAAGCGCTGCAGAACCTGATGGACATCACCACCCGGAACCTGCGCACCTTCCTGGACGGAAACGGCGAGCACATCGTCAACCGATAACAATGAAAAAGGAGAACGAATCATGCAGGCAACCATCCACAACGAATTTCTGACGCTGACCGTGGACACCCTTGGCGCGGAGGCCGTCAGCCTGAAGAATGCAGCGGGCGAAGAGCTGCTCTGGCAGGCCGACCCGGCGGTCTGGAAGCGTCATGCGCCCATCCTCTTCCCCTGGACCGGCAAACTGCCCGGCGGCACCTTCACCCATGGCGGCAAGACCTACAAGGGCGGCCAGCACGGCTTTGCGCGGGATCTGGAGCACACCCTGCTCCGCGCCGAGGGCGACACCATTGAGCTGGAACTGCGCTCGGACGATGCGATCAAGGCCGAGCGCTTCCCCTTCGATTTTGTCCTCACTAGCACCTTCCGGCTGGAGGGGAAGACCGTCCACCACACCCTGACGGTCGCAAACCCCGAAACCGCCGCAGAGGAGCTGCGCTTCGGCATCGGCTACCACCCGGCCTTTGCGCTTCCCTTCGATGACCGGCATGTCACCGAGGATTACGAGATCCGCTTTGACGGCATCGAGTCCCCGCTCTGTGTCAGTGCCCAGCCCACCGGCCTGCTGAACGGCCAGAGCTACTACCTCGCCCGCAATGTCGAGGCCATCCCTCTGACGGACGACCTGTTTGACAGCGACAGCCATGCCATGGTCAACCTGCGCAGCCAGCATGTTTCTGTCATTGAGAAGGACACCGGCCGCAGCGTCATCTGTGATGTGTCGGACTTCCCCTACACGCTGATCTGGTCTGCCGCCAAAAAGCCGCTGCACTTTATCTGCATTGAGCCGTGGCACAGCCTGCCCGGTGAGGAAAACGGCCCCATCGACTGGGAGCAGCGCCCCTGCGCCGCCTCCCTCAAGCGCGGAGAGAGCTGGTCCACCACTCTGTCCACGACCTTTGTGCGCTAAATGAAGGCGCTGAGAAAATATCGCTGGCCGCTGACCGGCGCCCTGCTCGGGGCGCTGGTCTTTCTGGCTGTGTACGGCGTTCGTGTGCTGGACCCGACCAGCGTTGACTGGCTCCTGAATAACCCCAGTCCCGACCCGGCCCAGCACTATCTGGGGTGGGCGCTGTTCCGCCGCAGCCCGGTGCATCTGCCGTACATCGGCGCGAACTATAATGCGGTCTATCCGTTCCGCACCAGTGTGCTGTTTACGGATTCATTGCCGCTGGCAGCGCTGTTCTTTAAGCTGCTGGGCGGGGCTCTGCCCACGCGGTTCCAGTATTTCGGCTGGTGGGGTCTGGCCTGCTACATGCTGCAGGGCGGCTTGGCGCAGGCGGTCATTGCCCGCATTGCGGGTGTGCAGACCACGGTTGACCGTAGCGGCAGCAAGGCAGCCATCGGCGTTATCATGAGCCCCCAGCAGACGGCCAAGCTGTGGGGCAGCGTGGCTGGCGCGGGGCTGCTTGTGCTGTTCCCGGCGCTGACAATGCGCATGTTTGCCCACACAGCACTCGCCGCCAACTGGCTGGTGCTGCTGGCACTCTACCTTTGGCTGCGCAGTGACGAGCTTATGCCCACGACCCGCCGTGCCTGTGTTGTGTGGGCTGGCATGGGGCTGCTCTGTGCGGGCATCCATCTGTACTACCTGCCGATGGTCGGTCTTGTGCTTGTGGGATACGCGGTGCGCCGCGCCCTGCAAAAACGCGGCCCGGCGGCGGTGCTGGCACCGATAGCAGCGTTCTGCGCTGCGGCGCTGGTGGAGTTGGTGCTGTTGGGGGCGTTCGCTGTCAACTTTGCAGGCTACTCCAATGGCTACCTCAGCGGCGCGGATTACCTCGGCCTGTTTGTGCCGTGGCTGGCGCAAAGCTGGGAGCAGAATGTCTATGCAGGCATCGGAACATCGCTGGCCGTGGTGCTGGCGGTGTTCGGCATAGTCTGCAACGCCCGCAAGGCGGAAAAATTCTTTGCCGCCCACCGCGACTGGCTCATTGCCGGCGCTGTGGTGCTGGTGCTGGATTTGATTGCCGCGGGCGGAAACGCCATCACGGTGAACGGAAAAACGCTGTTCACCGTGCCCATCCCGCAGTTTTTGATGAACTTCTGGGCAATGTTTTCCTCCTGCGCGCGGCTGGCGTGGTTGGCAGGTATGCTGCTGGCTGCCGTTGGCTGCGGGTTGGTGCTGCGCTTTTGGCAAAAGGGCGTTGTACCCGCTTTGATGCTGGCCGTCTGCGCTGTGGCGCAGGGCTGGGGCCAGCGGTCGGAACTGTTCAACCGCTGGACGGACTACCACTACTACGGCTTCCGCTACGAGAATAAGACCCTGCTGACCGACCCCGTGTGGGAGCAGATCGCCGCCAGCGGTAAGTACAGCCATCTGGCCTTTGCCACATTTGACTTTGAGCATGACGAGTTCTGGGACTTGGCCGACTTTGCCGCCGACCACGGCTGGACCTCCAACAGCTTTTATATGGCCCACATGGACGGCAACCTTGCGGCGGTCACGCTGCCGGGTGAATTGAACGAGCTATCTGCTGACACGCTCTATGCCTTTGTTGACGAGGACGAGCTTGCGCGCAACAGTTATGACCTACATTATTATAGGCTGAACGGTATTTTGATCGGCAGTGTTGAGCCGATCAATGGCATTGAGGAAGAGCCTGCGCCCGAAGTGCCAGCCCGCACGATGGATCTGACGAAGTCCGACCTCATCAACGCACATTTTACCGACGATGGCGTAGGGCTGGAAACGGGCGGCGAGATGATGACCGAGGAGTGGACGCTGTTTCCCGGGCGCTACCGCGTGACGCTGACCGGCAGCGGCTTTGACCATAGCTACATCTACGCCCGGTATGGCCTTATCAATCAGGAAACCTATAAGCTCGACATTGACTTCACCGGCATCGACCCCAACGAAATGACCTTTGAGTTCACAGCCGGGGAGATGCTCCACTACTGGCGCGTGGCCGTCCACACTCTGGATGACGCCACTGTCACCGTCAACAGTGTGACGGTAGAAAAAATCGTATAAAAAACTGCCTGCAAATGCGATTCCATTTGCAGGCAGTTTTTTATACGGTATTTACTTAAAACGCAACCTTTTTCGCAACATAGTCGCGCAGCTCGCTGATGGGCAT
>OGJH01002730.1_pt1 | contig 10525 bp, 12 predicted proteins | sample 1572021 | NCBI WGS metagenome assembly OGJH01 (sample SAMEA2582098, study PRJEB24529) | metagenome | biome: Human gut stool | place: China | collected 2011
AAAAACACAGCCGTTTTACCCCATTTTTTGTTTTTGCTTTGCCCTCTAAAGTATCGTGTTTCATATATATTCCACCTTCCTTATTAATTACACAGAAATATAATAATCCTTGCAAATTGCGATTTGTATGTCTCTATTATACCATAATGATACTATTATAAAAAAGGAAAAAAGAGCTCACGGTTTATAAGTTTTATAAGCTATCCATTAATCGACTTCGCCAGACTCGTCAGCAAAGCTGCCATCTCCGGATTTTCAAGCACCTTCATAAGCATATCCGCATCTACCCCCTCCGGAACGCTTATCATATTATTGTTATTATTATTCTGTGTACCTGATGCCCCATGAATATCAGGATTTAAGTTTTCCTTGTTATAAAAAGCATTTTCCATAAGCTGGGCATTCTTTTTGCGGTCCTCGTCCAGAATATGTCCATATACCTCTGTTACCATGTCTGCCTGCGCATGACCAGAATCGCCCTGGACCGCCTTTATATCACCGCCACTCAGTTTCAGCTTGTATGTCACCGATGTATGACGCAGGCTGTGAAATACCACATTCGGCAATCCTTCCTTTTTAATAATCTGCTTCATCTTGGTACGAACATGGCTTGCGCCAATTGGCATACCAAAAGTCGTGGCAAGCACCAGGTTATAATCCTTATATTCATTTCCAAGGATTTCCTTTGTATGATCCTGCTCTGCTTTCAGCTCCTTCAGACATTTTCCCACATGACTAGGAATATACACTTTTCTGTTACTCGTTTCTGTTTTCGGAGTCTTCATCACGACAACTGTGGTGTTATTCCTTTTCTGCGTAGGAAAAATCGTAATAATATCTTTCCTGTCCATGAAATCCAATGCCTCAACACTTACACGCTCAATAATCTTGTTGATGACAATATAACAACTGTTTGTCTCTATTGCCTCATCGGATATATCCACGCAGTCCCATGTCAGAGCAAGTATCTCGCCAATACGAAGTGTTGCTGTGAATGCCAGATGAAATGCTGCCTCAAGCCATTTCTCATCACATGCTTCTATTGCCTGCATCAGCATCTCTGCTGTCCATATTTCACGTTTTTTCTTATTACGTTTCGGAAGAGTTGCATCTATTGCCGGATTTTTTTCCATGATTCCCCATTTTACAGCTTGACGAAAACAGCTTCTGAGAATCTTATGTATTTCAAAGATTGTGTTTGGAGAAACATTTCCCTTGCTTTTTTTGTTGTTTGCGCCATCAACCGCTGGCATATTGCTCAAAGTTCTATAGAATTTCTCCACAAAATGATTATTCACGGAACTTACGTCTGTTTTTCCGATAACCGGTAAAATGTAATTATTAATGAGTCCCATGTTAGCGCTGTATGTTGTAACTGCCCACTTTTCTTTTCCGTAAAGCTTAACGTATTCATTAAGCAAATCCTCAACGGTAACGCACTTAGCCACTTTAAAGATTCCGTTGTCTATCTGATACTCCACTTCATGCTGGCGGCGCTCTGCATCCTTTCTCTTCGCAAAGGTTTCTGATTTCTGATGAACCTTGCCTTTCTCATCCTTGATTTTATAAACTACATGAAATTTGCCACCGCGCTCTCTGATAAATGCCATTGCTCACTCTCTCCCTTCTCTATTTTTGAGCCATTTGAGAAATGGTTCCTTTTCAATTCTCATCACATATCCTGCCGCCTCGCACGGAAAGAAACCATTTAATGCCCATTTTGTAATTGTGCTTTTAGAGACTTTGGCTATTTGTGCAGCCTCTTTCTTTGATATATAGCGCTTTATGCATAATGAGATATTTTCTTCAGTTGCTTCATCATCCTTCTGCATTGCTCTAATAGCCGCAAAGCCTGTTCTGGAAATGTACCTTTTGTTATTAAACATGCGCATGTCAAGTTTTTCACCCAGTTTTTGATATCTTACTACAGCAAGAAGCTCATCACCGCTCATCCCCAGTTTCCCGGCCGCCTCCTTAAACAGGATGAATTTTTTCTCGGTTTCCTCAATGGTAGCCGGTACGTCCACCTTCCGGTATCTGTCCTGACTTGCATACCAATCATCAAATACACCCTTTGGTATCCGTTTTACATAATCAACCGTAACTGTCGGAAGCTGCAATTTATTCCACACAGTATATATCGTGCTGTTATGCTCTCCAAGCATATTTGCAACATCCTGAAATGAATATGACGACTGCATAAGTTCTTTTCCCGGAGCTTCTCCTGTCACCTTTTTATGCTTGGTCTGATTCGCATACCACTTTTCAAAACTGTCACAGTCCACACGCATGATGCCGTCAACAATCTCTGTTTTAAAATAATGCTGATGTACCAGCCAGTAGCTTGCTGTTTTCTTAAGTCCCAGCAGCTTCCTCATCTGAGGAACTGACATTGTCTTTCTTTCATTATCCAAACCAAACATGCCTCCTGATTCATAATTATGCGGCTGATTATGTTAATTCCATTAATCCGGCTCCTGCTTATCCAGCCAGTCATCAAAGCTGTTTTTTGAAATACGATATTTATTCCCAATCATAAACCACCTGAACTCTCTTTTCTGCAACAGAGCCTATGCTGTTGGCCTGCTTATCCCAAGCATCGACTGTATTTCCTTAATCGTATAACACCTTTTCTCAGCTATTGCAGCATCTGTTGTGATATTCTCATTTATTACTGCCTCTTTCATATAAAGCACTCACTTTCTGTAAACATATCATATTTTCACGTGTTCTCTTAGCACGCTGATACTCTGGTCAATAAAGACATAAATTCTGACTACCATTAAATCAGAGCAAACCTATACTGTATTGCCTTATCAATCCTGTCCATTACATCCCTGCTGATAATTCTTCCGGTTTTCCCAACAATCATTTTCTTGTCAACCGGTACAAGCTGCTCCACAAGAATCAGCGATGCTTTCATCAGATATCCCTCAACGTCATCTTCACGTAGCAAAACATGTGTCCGTCGCTTTTTCTTCTCATACTTTGTGGTACACGGACACACATTTACAATCGGATTGCCATTGATATTATTGTCCGTATCACAACTCACCACCACACATGGACGCTTTCCTGACTGGACTGAGCTGTCGGAATGATGCCCCAAATCTACATATATAATGTCACCTTTGTTTAATTTAAAAATTTTATCCATTTCTCCTCCTTTCATGCGAACTTTCTCAGATTCATTCCGAGCTCGCCATCCCTCACTGAAAATATTCTGCCACCTGCTGCTTTTACCATGCCTACCTTTTTATATGCGTTTATAAGCTCTTTACTGACTGTTCTCATGTCAAGCACAATCACACCTTCTGCTTTGCCCTCTTCTATAAGCTTTGCAATTTTTGCAAAATGAGCATCCACGGCTTCCTGTCCCAGAATGTCCTTGTGGCATATTCTGATAAGCTCAATATTATTTGCCTGTGTGTATTCTCTTATCTTCTTAAGCTGGTTTTTCTCATAAGTCGTCACTTCTCTGTCATGCCCAAATACTGACAGATATGCAATGCATCTAACCGGCTTTATCTCTTTTCTGCCTCTGCTCATACTGATATCTCCCCTTCTCTCGTCTGAATCATGTAATTAAATACACCTAAAAAATACTTTTTACTATCCTGTGACATGCTGCTCAACTTATCATCTATTGAGTTTGTCTTTTTATCTGCACACATAAGAATACTATTCGCATCCACATCAAATTCATCTATATATCTCATAAGAAGGTCAAGGCTCATATTCCTGTAACCTCTCTCAATCTGATTCACATGAGATACGCTTATTCCAAGTCTTTCAGCCAGCTCAACTATTGTAAGGCCATTATCAATCCGTATATCTCTAAGTTTCTGTCCTATCTTATACCTGCTGTATATCATCCAAAATATCCTCCTGTTTCTGTGCCATTTCCCGAATCATCTCAACTGCTGCATCCTCTGATTCATACTGCCCTAGCCATTTTCCACTGTGGTCATGTACCACTGTTCCAAAAGATGTCTGTGTAAATCTGCAGTCTTTCACTGCCGGAGCCTGTAAGCTCCGGCCTGAAATATCTGCTTTAGTCTCATCAACCTGGATTTCATAACCCCAGCTTCTTAAAATATCTGTTAACATGCGTAGTCCTCAGCGTGTGAAATAGTTACTGGAACCGGGCCGATTGCTATGCAGTAAACCGCAACTCCCTTTGCAGCAAGTGTCAAAATGAACTTTTCAAGATCAGACACATTATCGGTTATCTCATTCAGGCTTCTCACCACAACTACCTGTGCACATTCGCTGTCAATCATCTCAAAGAAATCATCAAGCTCACGTCTGTCAAAATCCAGCGAAAAAGATGGATCATGATAAGCTCGTGTAAGTGTGATTCCGTTTGCATCAGCCATGTTGTTCATATCGTTTAAAATAGTCTTTACATTATCAATTGATTTTCTCGACTTGATAAATGCTACTCCTCTTGCATTGACTCTGTTGTTTACTCCTGTGAAATTGTTTCTCTTACTCATAATGAATGTTCTCCTTTACATTTGATGTATTGGAGAGCTCTGGCGCCTTCACTCTCGTGACGTGCTCTCTCAAGCACATGTTTATTGTATATTGTCACGAATGAATTGCCGACCGTGTTTACGCGACAATTTTGTCGTGTTAACACGACATTTGCATCTGCTTCTAATATACTTAAATATTTTTTACAGTTAGGACTTCCGTTCGAAGCCAAAAAAGAATCCATGCCTTTCCCGCATGAATTCTTTTTATCGTTCCTTACGCATCCTTATATTCTATTTTTAATGATGTATGGAATCAATATTTTCGGCTGTACAGAACTCTCATCATACACAATTATCTTCTTTTGAATAGCATTTAAATCTGTGAAATACGCTAAATACAGACTGAACAATTCCCAATATGTTTGATCCCAAATCAAAGCCTTTTCTTCACTCGCTTTTATAATACGTGGAAAAACATAATTTGTAGAAATCATTTTTTATTTGTGCTTTTTATTTCCGCTACCAGTTCTTCATACTTACGTTCGTCAATGATATATTTCCGTTTAATCAGTATATAAGCAGCTCCTATAGAAATTACCGGAACAGCTACAATTCCAAGACGCAATATAAATCTTTGTCCGGCATCTGCTGTCTGAATAAATTTATCTGCCTGTACAATTACATTTTCCGAAGTAAGTTCTCCTGTACCAGCTTTTATTTCTAATCCGGATATTTTCTGACTGATTGCATAAATATTGCTTATAATCAGTATTAACGCAACAACCGCCTGATCAACTGCACTTGCCAGCTTTGTTGCAAAAGATCTTACTGCTGAGATAATACTGTCATGTCGTTCATGAAACCGGACTTCATCATACTCTATGGTATTATTTAACATGACAATCATCGTCATATTGAATGCTCCCTGCGAAAAGAAGATTAGAAAACCGATGATATTCAGTAAAACAACACTTTTTGGTAAAATGTAGCCTACACTCATAAAAAGCATATACCCAATTACTGTAATGCTGGTAGCTGCAGTTATAATCTGATTTCGTGTGAATTTTGAGGAAAGCCACGCAAAAGATGCCTCTGATATCAGCGTTCCTAATCCATACATAATTGTAAACCAAAATACAAGACTGCCACCTACAGAATATCCAAATTCAAAATAAAAGAAATTCATTCCAATCATAATCAGAAGACCATTTCCGATTTGGAATAATAAACATGCAATTCCAATCACTATCAACTGATCATTTCTCAGGAATATATGAAACATATCTTTTAATGACAGTGTTCTCTTCTTTTCCGGTCGTTTTCTCTCTTTTACTCCAAACACTGTAAGTAGCTGGAAACCAATAAAACAAAAAGCAATCACAATCGCAGCCGTCCGATATGCCATAATCGCATTTCCAGCTACCATATCAGGGAGCAGACCTGCAACAGAAAACTGTCCGATACAGATAAAAATTCCCTGTACGGTTACCAGCCAGTTCCGTTCTCCAGGATCTGATGTAAGACTCGGCAGCATTCCCCAATATGCAATATCATTCATTGTGTAAGTCATTCCCCACAAAAGATATCCCACTCCAAAAAATGCAACAAATCCCCATCCTTCCGGCCTTACTGTAAACAAGCAGATAATTATCAGGCTGTTTAAAATTACTCCTATAAAAATCCAAGGTTTAAATTTTCCGGCTTTCAAATGCGAATTTTCAATAATAATTCCCATCATTGGATCATTAATGGCATCCCACAGCAGACACACTACCATAATTGCTGATATTACTGCATATTGGGCAACTGTCAGTTTCATCGTATATTGAATATATGTAAGAAGAAACATAGAGATAAGTGCATACGCCATATCTCTTCCGGTTGCTCCTATACAATAGCTCCATTTTGTGCGTTTATCCAATTTATTGTTTTCCATATACGACTTCCCCCTCTCTCTATTTCTTCAGCAGTCTTTTAAAAGCCTGCAGATATTTTTTATTTGCATTGTAAACTAACATATCGATTAACTTCGGAGTTGCAATTCCACCACTGGTTGCAATCAGTCCTTCCAGATTTCCCTCTTCGACTCCCATTTTTACCATTTTAAATGCCGGGTCCCGCTCTGATTTTCCCCGAAGTATAATCTTAAGTCCGACATGTACGACTCCACGAACAAATTTTCCAAACATTGAGACATTTACCACATCCTGATAGGAATCGTAAACCGTATACTCTCCACGCTTTTTTTCTTTGTCATGTTTCGGTTCACCGCCTAATAGCTGATAAAATTGTTCTGCACTGATTTCCATTCCATGTGGCTGCTCTCTAAAATAATCCGGAAACAGTTCTCTTTCATTTCTAAAATAACTATTTCCTACTACTTCCATATTCGCCTTTAATTGCAAATCATGTACCGATGCTCCGACACAGATCTGATATTTGCCGCTTAACATGGAAAAGGCTTTTTTCTCTACATCATAGACGGAAAAACTTCTTTCATCCAGCTCTAATATAACTTCTTTTTCTTCTCCTGGATGCAGATATATTTTTTGAAATCCCTTTAATTCTATATGGCTTCTGATAACATCTGATTCGTTCGGGCAGACATATAACTGTGCTATTTCTGCTCCACTCACCTTTCCGATATTTTTAATTTTAAAACCGATTTGTATCTTTCCACCACTATATACTTCCGGTACACTCAATTCCGAATAGGAAAAAGAAGTATAAGAAAGTCCATAACCAAACGGATATTTTACCGGAACATGGAATGTCTCATAGTAACGATAACCCACAAAAATACTTTCCCTGTATTCTACATCATCATTCGGAGGTGCAAAATATCTCCATGCCGGAGTATCTTTTTCTGAAAATGGAATTGTCTCTGCCAATTTACCGGATGGATTCACTTCTCCACTGATTAAGTCAGCAACAGATTCTCCTACAGCCTGTCCTCCGAGGTACATGTGAAGAATTGCTCCTACATTCTTTTCAAAGCTAAAATCCATAGGCGCACCCCCGAAACTAATTGCTGCAATATGATCTTTTCCGACAGTTTCTGCAATTTCAGCCAACAGTTCTTCCTGATTTTGAGGAATTTTAAGATTTTTCCTGTCGTATCCTTCTCCTTCGTAAGATTCTGTAAGACCGATAAAATATAGAATCACACAATCTTTTTTTCTATATTCCTGTTTCAGTTTTTCTATCGTATCCTGTAGTTGCTTTTCTCCTAATTCTTCCTTTTCATTCTGATATCCCTGTATATAAGTTACCTGATATCCTTTTTCACGTATTGCTTCAATCGCATTTGTCATCTTCGTCGGCTGGATATGACTGCTCCCACCTCCCTGAAATCGCATCTGCCTGGCAAGCTCTCCAATAATGATTACCTTCTTCTCTTTTCCAATTGGCAAAACACTATTATTTTTCAAAAGCACTGCACTTTCATTTTCTAGTTTACGTGCCACCTGATTCTGTTCTTCCATATCTACCTCATAATTTTCTTCTATATTTTTATGAAGTGATACAAAATTCTGCAGAACATTCTTAGTCCAGTTATCCAGTTCCTGATCCGTAATCCGGCCACCCTTATACGCTTCTTTTAACACATCTGTGTGGAAGCCTTTCGGATCTGGCATTTCCAGTGTCAGACCATTTTTCATACAGCTTACAATATCATTTGCTGCTCCCCAATCCGACACCACACCACCTTGATATTTCCATTCTTTTCTCAGAACATCTGTCAGTAAGTATTTATTTCTTGCTCCAAATTCGCCATTAATCCTGTTGTATGAAGCCATTACAGAAGTCGGTTTTGCTTTTTTCACAACTTCTTCAAAAGCCGACAGATATATTTCCCTAAGAGTTCTTTCATCAATCTGGCTATTGGATGTCATTCGTCTTGTTTCCTGTGAATTAACAGCATAATGCTTTAAACTCGTACCTATTCCAAGGCTCTGTACACCTTCGATATATCCCATTGCCAGCTTTCCTGTCAAATACGGATCTTCACTGAAATATTCAAAATTTCTTCCGCATAAAGGAGAACGCTTGATATTGATTCCGCAGCCTAGCACAATGGATATCTGCTCTTTCTTTGCTTCTTTCGCAATCGCTTCACCCATCTTTTTAACAATAGCAGGATTCCAACTGCAGGCTATTGCACTTGCAGTTGGAAAGCAGGTTGCTGGCTTACTGGTTTCAATATCCCCAACCTTTTCCTGTTCCAGTTTTCGAATCCCATGTGGTCCGTCTGTCATCATAATAGAGGGGATTTTCCCATTACAGTCATAAGTATGCCAGTCACCAACACCGCCTAAAAGCCGGATTTTTTCATCTATTGTTAACTGTTCACATATTTTATCAATGTTCATCTCTTTTCCTCTCTTTTAATCTCTTAATTGCATTTTATCTATTTCCGGCATATAATTATATTGATTTATCGTGTTTTATGTCAATTTATCGTGTTTTTGACAGGAGGAATCACCTATGTATAAAATGAAGTCAGACATCAATTTTTCACTCACACATGAAATGTTGGAAAATGCAGAAAATGAACGGATACATACATCTTATGCACAGGAAAAAGCAATTCTCGAATGTGTTTCAAACGGAGATATTCACGCATTGGAGAATACCTATTATTCACTCCCAACAACTGTTTACGGAAAGATGACCTCTTCCAATTCCAAATTAAAATTACTTTTTTATGCAAGTATTGCTAATACAACTTTAGTTACCAGATATGCCATCGAAGGAGGACTTAATGAGGAAACTGCTTTTTCCTTAAGTGATGTATATATACGAAAAATGGAACAATGTACCGATGTTGACGCTTTAATGAAATTAAATGAACAGATGGCTATTGAATTTACGCTTCGTGTTGCAGAAGCAAAAAAGACGCCAAAAAACTACTATTCACCAGCTATTTCTCGCGTCATTGATTATATCTATCATGGTAAAAATAAAACTTTAACCTTAAATCAACTGGCATCTTTAGTTAATTTAACACCTAAATATCTGTCTGCCCTGTTCCATAAAGAAACCGGACAGACGCTTACTGTTTTTATCCATAAAGTTCTTATTGAAAAGGCACAGAATTTACTGGCATATTCCGACTATAGTCTGGGTGAAATCAGTACTTACTTGAATTTTTCATCTCAAAGTTATTTTATTTCTATTTTTAAGAGATACACTGGTATAACTCCCGGACAATATCGTAAAATGCATCGTCAGATTAGTTGGTAAAATAGAAAATAAAATAAGAATATCGATGATTAAACGTTACTATCGCCAGAACTTTTCTCGTCTTGAAGATAAAAGAAAGCTACCAGTTTTTCCGTATAATCAGCAATTTCTTTATCCGTAATGTTATCGGAATCATCAAATTGCTTTTGGATGCTCTCATTAAAATCCTCTTCGATTTCTTTATTTGCATCTTTTTCCGAGAATTCTAACAGATTCGCATAGTCCTTATATTCTCCATGATAGTGTGCATCAAGAGAACTTTGGACGTAGGATTTGGCATCAAAGTCTGGTTGTCTGGAGCAAGCTGATAACAATATACATACTATAATTCCTATACTTATGCACAAAACACAATTCTTCTTTTGCATATTCTCTCCTTCACGCTTTATTTATCTTCAATTTTTATCGAAAATAACATTTTTAAATACTGTTCTATTGACTCCTTTTGAACTTTTCTTTCAATATTATATGGAATGCACATAAAAAACTCCACATAACCATTATCAATAAAACTCAGCAATACTTCTCCATTTTCTGTTAAAAAATGTACATATTTTTTATTACATTTACTTTCAAATTTAATATTCGACATTTGCTTGTATATTTTTTTGTAATGATTTTTTATGCTTACTTCATCTGTACAATCAGTTCCATCACCTATCAAAAAAGAAATATACAACTTATCATAATCTTCATTTCTATATGTCATATAAGAATCTGTATGACCATCACCAATATTTTTATAATGCTCATTTGGAATCGAATAACTAATTATTTTCCCCTCTAATGTTTCAAAT
>OGJH01002735.1_pt1 | contig 10508 bp, 7 predicted proteins | sample 1572021 | NCBI WGS metagenome assembly OGJH01 (sample SAMEA2582098, study PRJEB24529) | metagenome | biome: Human gut stool | place: China | collected 2011
CCCAACATTAAAAGTGTTGTGCTCTACCTGCTGAGCTAGCGAATCAATCCTTATTTGCGTATCAGTTATTTCCTGATTGCGGGTGCAAAGGTAGTGACTTTTTTTATATCTGCAAGCTTTTGGGTGAAAAAAGTTTTATTTATTTTTCGTCATCTCCCTCTATCTTCTGATTATCAGATGTTTCATGTGTGTCGTATTTTATTCTCTCTTTATTGATGATGAAACGTTGATAATAGGAGAGCATTAGGGTGGTGAGCGGGAGTGCTATGATCATACCTAACATCCCGAGCAAGGATCCCCAGATGGAAAGAGATAAAAGAATGATGGCAGGGTTGAGCCCTGTGATCTTTCCCATGATTCTTGGGACAAGGAAACCATCTTGGATGGCTTGAACAACAATAAAAACAACGAGGGCACCTGCCAGGATTACCCAGAAATTCTCACCGGTATCAGCAGCTTTTAGGATTGCTAATATGACGGTAGGCAAGAAACCGATAATCTGCAGATATGGAACCATATTGAGGGCACCAATGAAAAGTCCCAAGGCAATAGCCATCGGAAAGTCGATGATCAGGAACCCAATGCTGAACAAGATGCCGACACAGAAGGCAACAAGTGCCTGGCCGCGGAAATAGCGATTCATTCCATCCTGTATGTCATTGACCAGATTGGATGCAAAGGTACGGTATTTGCCTGGTAGCAGGTGAAGCCATCCTTCTGCGATGGATTCATAGTCGAGCAAGATGAATACCACATATAATAAAATGATGAATGAAGCGAATACGCTAAACAGAATATTAATAGATTCCGCAACGAGTGCCCAAAGTTTAGGAACAGTCTCTTTAATGGTATTCATTATATTTTCTTCACTTAAGATTCGGTTCAGTGCCTGAAGGTCGATATGTCTGTGGATAAATTCCGAAAGAGTAGGAGGCACTGTTCCGGAACGATAAGCACCATTAGTCAGATAAGTAACCAACAGATCGTTCATTCGTCCTATTTCGGCAAGCATTGGGGGCACTAAAAGGTAAAAAATGGCAATTCCTATTATGGTAATGCTGAACAATGCGCAGAAAATAGAAATGATCCTGCTTTTAAAGCGTAATTTATACTGGAAAAATTTGACGAGCGGATAAATCATATAAGCGATAAGCCATGCCACAAAAAAAGGTAGCAGCACGCCGCTGAGCCTTTTAAAAAGTATCAGTAATCCCACAATGAGCGCACAGCAGATGGAACCACGTATGAAACTATCAAATGTAATCTTTTTCCTTTCCATAATAATCTGACGTTTGATGTGCGACCTCACCGAAAATGTCCGGGCTTTGCTACCGTGAGGTCATTATGATTTTTCTTTGTCCTCTTGCAGGGCTTTCTGGTAACATTCCCGACATAAAGGTTCGTATTCGGCTGTTTCACCCAATAGCACCTGTTTGTCGTTTTTCACCGTACGGTGTGAAAAAGAGGCTAATTGTCCACATTTTACACAAATGGCATGTACCTTGGATACTTCGTCGGCAATGGCACACAAAGCCGGCATCGGACCAAACGGTATGCCTTTGAAGTCCATGTCCAATCCGGCTATGATGACACGTACCCCGTTGTTTGCCAATTGATTGCATACATCTATTAATCCACTGTCGAAGAACTGTGCCTCGTCAATGCCTACCACATCAATTTCGGATGTGAAAAGCAGTATGCTGGCTGAAGAGTCGATGGGGGTGGAGGAAATGGTATTACTGTCATGTGAAACAACGTCCCCCTCAGAATAGCGTGTGTCAATGGCAGGTTTGAATATCTCTACGCGTTGGCGGGCAAACTTGGCCCGCTTCATGCGACGGATCAGTTCTTCGGTTTTTCCTGAAAACATGGAACCGCAAATTACTTCAATTCTTCCTCTTCTTCTCGTCTCTTGTATATGATCTTCTGAAAATAATACCATGCTGATGTATGTTATAATTGGTTGCAAAAGTAATAGTTTTATTGGCTTCTCGGTGTTTTTTCATTATTTATTTCTACATTTGCGAAGTCATTCAAGAAGAAATTCAGATGTAGATATGCAAGCATTGTTGAACGATATAGAATTGGATATTCAGGAACTTAAATGCCTGATGGAGGCCGTTTCGCGTAAACCGGATTCTGCTTTGCGTGAAGTGGCAAAGAGAAATATTGTGCAAATGCGTGGCCGGTTGGACATCTTACTGGAACAGTTGGATCGGGGAGCACTACCGGAAAACGAACTTCCTGACCGGATTATAAATCCAATGCCGGAACCTGTGTCTGCAGCAGCAGAAGCAGCAGCAGCAGCAGCAGCAGAAGAAGAAGAAGAAGAAGAAGAAGAAATAGTTGTGGGTAACCCGGAGAAAGATGAAGAGCCTGTAATAGTTCCGGAGGCTCCGGAGATGCCGGAATCTGAACAATTGGAATTGCCTGAAGTGACCGTAGAACCGGCACAATCGGCTGAAGTATCTATGAAGATTGAAACCAATACGGCTTCTACACCTATTTTGGCCGAGCGGATTAAAACAGCCGGAGATTTACGCCGTTCAATCAGTCTGAATGATTCGTTTCGCTTTTCCCGTGAACTGTTTGGGGGAAGCATGGAGCAAATGAATCATGTGTTGCAACAGATTGGGGAGATGCATTCACTGGATGCGGCTCTTGTTTTCTTATCTTCTAAAATAAAGGTGGAAGAGGAAAATGAAGCTAAAGCTGATTTAGTGGAACTTCTCAAAAAGTACTTTATATAAAAACGCGATTATTAGGATATGGGAAAACTATATGTGGTACCGACGCCGGTCGGGAATTTGGAGGACATGACATTCAGGGCTATTAAAGTCCTGAAGGAGGTCGACTTGATTCTGGCGGAGGATACCCGTACTTCCGGAATCTTGCTGAAACATTTTGAGATTAAAAACGCGATGCAATCCCACCATAAGTTTAATGAACATAAAACGGTGGAGAGTGTTGTTAATAGAATAAAGGCAGGAGAAACCATCGCTTTGATTTCGGATGCCGGAACACCGGGAATTTCTGATCCGGGTTTTCTGGTAGTTCGTGAATGTGTGCGCAATGGTATCGAAGTACAATGCCTGCCCGGGGCGACAGCTTTTGTTCCGGCGTTGGTAGCATCGGGATTGCCTAACGAAAAGTTTTGTTTCGAAGGTTTTCTCCCTCAGAAAAAGGGGCGTATGACAAAATTGAAATCGTTGGTGGATGAACACAGAACAATGGTGTTTTATGAATCCCCACATCGTTTGCTGAAAACATTGACACAGTTTGCCGAATATTTCGGTTCCGGACGTCAGGTATCTGTGTCCCGTGAAATTTCAAAGATTCATGAGGAAACGGTTCGCGGGACTTTGAGTGAATTGATAGAACACTTTACCGTTACCGAACCCCGGGGAGAGATTGTGATTGTACTTGCAGGAATAGACGATTAATAATAACTTCATTTAAAAACGTAAAACGTAATCGTATGAAAAAGTTAGTAGTTTTATTAGTATGCGCAGCTATGTTGGCTTCGTGTAACGGCCTGGGTGGTGGAAGTAAGGACCTGAAGGCAGAAAATGATTCTCTTTTGATGGAGTTGACCCAGCGCAATGCCGAATTGGACGAAATGATGGGTACTTTCAACGAAGTTCAGGAAGGATTTCGTAGAATAAACGCAGCTGAAAGCCGTGTTGACTTGACCCGTGGCACTATCTCTGAGAATTCTGCAACCGCAAAACAACAAATAGCATCTGATATTGAATTCATTACGAAACAGATGGAAGAAAACAAGGCACAGATCGCTAAGTTGCAGGCTATGCTGAAGAATAGTAAGAATAATTCGGCACAATTGAAAAAAGCCGTTGAATCTTTGACTCAGGAGTTGGTTGCTAAAACTCAGCGTATCGAAGAACTTCAGGCTGAATTAGCTTCTAAGAATATCCGTATTCAGGAATTGGATGCTGCAGTAACCGGACTGACTGCCGATAAAGAGTCATTGGCTGCTGAAAATGAAGCCAAGGCAAAGACCGTAGCAGAACAGGATAAGGCCATCAATAGTGCATGGTTTGTGTTTGGTACTAAATCGGAGCTTAAATCTCAGAAGATTCTTGAAAAAGGGGATGTGCTGAAGAGTGCGGATTTCAACAAGGATTATTTTACTCAGATCGATATCCGTACTACTAAAGAGATTAAATTATATTCTAAACGTGCTGATTTGCTCACTACTCATCCGGCTAAATCTTACGAGCTGGTTAAAGATGATAAAGGTCAGCTGACTTTGAAGATCACGAATCCGAAAGAATTCTGGAGTGTATCTAAATATCTGGTAATCCAGGTCAAATAAGTAGTATAAAACAAACGTAACTGATAAGGGCACGGACTACACAGTATGTAATCCGTGCTCTCTTTTTTGAAATGTACCTGATATATTAATATGAAATATAGAAACCTGTTTTTTGATTTAGATGATACTCTCTGGGCCTTTTCCCAAAATGCGTATGATACGTTTGAAGAAGTTTACGATAAATATGGATTGGGAAGGTATTTCGATTCGTTTTCCCATTTTTATTCTCTTTACCAAAAGAGGAATGCGGAGTTGTGGGTAGAATATGGAAACGGGGAGGTGACTAAAGAAGAGTTGAATCGACAGCGTTTTTTATATCCTTTGAAAGCTGTTGGCGTTGACGATGAAATGCTTGCAAAACGTTATTCTGACGATTTCTTTTTGATAGTTCCTACTAAAAGGCGGCTAATGCCGTATGCGGAAGAGGTACTTTCGTATTTGGCACCTAAATATAATTTGTATATTCTTTCAAATGGTTTCAGGGAATTGCAATCCTGTAAAATGCGTTCGGCAGGCATTGATACATATTTTGATAAAATAATTCTTTCGGAAGATCTGGGAGTGATGAAGCCTTGGCCGGAAATTTTTCATTTTGCTTTGTCGGCTACACAATCCGAACTACGTGAATCATTAATGATTGGGGATAGTTGGGAAGCTGATATTGTTGGTGCCCATGGAGTGGGAATGCATCAGGCTTATTATAATGTGTCCGGACGCACTGATTTTCCTTTCCGTCCTACTTATTCAATGACTGATTTGAAAGAGTTGGTGGAACTGTTGTAACATTTATAGATATATTGTATTTTTGCGTTCAATATAGAACGCATAAAAATACAACTATGGACACTCTCTTGCCTTTTGCTTTACTCTGTTTCACTTCTTTCTTTACGTTGACTAATCCGTTGGGTACAATGCCCGTTTTTCTGACCATGACTCATGGTATGACTGATAAAGAGCGGCAAGCGGTTGTTCGCCGTGCCACTTTCGTCTCGTTTATCACTTTAATGGTATTTGTTTTTGCAGGGCAATTCCTTTTTAAATTCTTCGGTATTTCGACCAACGGATTTCGTATTGCAGGTGGAGTGATTATTTTCAAGATAGGCTTTGATATGTTGCAGGCACGGTACACTCCGATGAAATTGAAAGATGAAGAGATTAAAACCTATGCTGACGATATTTCGATCACTCCACTTGCCATACCTATGCTTTGTGGTCCGGGGGCGATAGCTAATGCCATTGTTTTGATGGAGGATGCCCATACCATTGAAATGAAAGGAACGTTAATTGGCATTATTGCTTTGATCTATTTTATTACCTTCTTGATTCTGCGTGCGTCTACCCGATTAGTTAAAGTGTTGGGGGAGACCGGAAATAACGTGATGATGCGTTTGATGGGACTTATTTTGATGGTGATTGCTGTTGAATGTTTTGTTAGTGGATTGCATCCGATATTGGTAGGTATCTTGAAAGAAGGGTTGCTATAAATCAGATACTGATTCGTTCAGAAAAAGAAGAATGCCCGGATACGTTTTATATGTAAATCCGGGCATTCTCTTTATTGTTTGATAAATACTTTAGAAAGCATTATGCTGATTAGCGGCTACCGCCGGCCCACCAAACCGGATCGGTATATACATACTGGCCGTTTCCAAATGCAGATTCTACGTTCGGGTTTGCACTTACATCATCTGCTCCGTAAGGTGCGCGAAGTGGGAACTTGTAAGGGTTGTCCAGTTTGATATATTCCTCACCCATTGCTTTGAGGCGGCGTACATCATTATAGCATTCTGTTGTCTCACCGAAGGCTCCAAGGAATGCAATATATTTCTGTACCATTACCTCTTTTACAGGATTGGCATCGAATAATGGTTTTACGTTGTTGGTGAAATACTCTTCTGCTTCAGCAGTTGTGATAGCTTTGGTAGTCTCTTTAACGCCTCCGTAACTTTTTACTGTAGGAGCGTTAAGTGCAGCTGTTACACCTGTTTCTGCATTTGCAATGGCTGCAACAATAGCATCTTTCAGAGCATCTGCCGCATCATTGGTCTTATTCAAGCGAGCCAATGCTTCAGCTTTCAGGAAAAGTAATTCATGATAGCTCATTAATAAGGTTGGACATGTTTGCGAATATACGAATATAGGAGTATTATATTCATATTTAACAGACTCTGCCGTACCGTTATCGGCCATAAGGAATCTTGGGTCATCTGCACCGGTTACTTGGATGGACACAGCTTTTTCTTCTCCAGTTACCTTACCTTGTCCAATGCAAAAGATACGGCGTAATCTCGGATCCTTACGTTCTATTAGTTTATCAGCGTAGCTTTTACTTGCAGCCAATCCGTCACGGCTCCACTGGAAGTCAAATAACGGGTTTAAGTTTGTTGCACTATAAATAGAGAAAGCAGCTTGATCCTGAATAGATGTATATGATTTCTCTATGTACTCTAAAATTTTTTGTAAATCAGCTTCTTTTGAAGAAGAACGAGCTAACAGACGCATTGTATAACGAGCTTTCAAGCCGTATGCTAGTTTTAACCATGCTTCTCCGTCACCTTTATATATGAAGTCATACTCACCAATTTCATCGCTTTTGTCACCTTTGGGAAGATCAGTGATTGCTGCATCCAAATATTCCATAATGGTAGTATAAATAGCTTCTTGCTTATCTAATTCCGGAGTCATAAACTGGGGTTGTCCATTGACTAATTCCGGAAGGGCAGCCTGGCTGAAAGGAGTGTCACCGAATGAGTCTGCGATCAGTCCTGCATTGATTGCGGCCAATACTTCGGCAATACCTTTGGTTGTATAATTGGCTGAAACCTCATTTGAGCTTATGTTAATTGCGATACGTGCATTCTTCAGTGTAGAGTATAAATTACCCCATACATTGTTAAAAGTAGAAGATGCCGAAGGCTCTCCGTTACGCTTTTCCGCATTTGCCAATTGATTGTCTACTCCAACCATATGCTCTACGTAGGTAGAATAATATGTATTAAAGTCGCCTCCGATATTGCTAAATGCAGTTGCAGTGATTACGTCAGCCAAGATGAATTTGGCAGGTACACTGGTTGTGTGGTCTTTGTCTTCATTAATACGATCCATTGTATCTTCCGAACAGGAAGCAAATGCAACGGAAATCAATGCCACAGACAATATGCCTTTTGATAAATTAAATATTGATTTCATTTTTGTCCTTTTTAGAATTTAACTGTAATACCAAAACCATAGCTTGATGTTCCCGGGAGCGAGAAGCGTTCGAAAGCACCAGCCATGTTGTTATTTCCCTGTGATGATTCAGGGTCAATACCATTATCCATTTCTGACCAAAGCAATAAGTTACGTGCAAAGACGTTTACTGTTACGCCTAAGTATGACTTATCCAGTACCGGATAACTTAAAGCGATTTCGCGTAATTTCAGGAATGAAGAACCGTATACTCCGGCTTCAGAGATCGTACTCAATCTGTCGAAGTAATTATAAGCGTTCTCACCGCTGATTTTGATGTCATTAGGTGCGTAAGAACCATCTGCCAACTGTTTTACAGCCGGTTTATTGAAGTAGAAGTAATCAGCTTTACGATAGTCTGCTGATTTCTGGGTTACACCATAATAGTCGAGTGTTGACACAGTACCGGCATACATACATCCACCTTGCTTCCAGTCAAGTACTGCAGAGAGGCGGAACTTATAAAATTCAAAAGTAGTATTGAAGCCCAGTCTGAAGTCAGGAGATACACTTCCCAACACTCTGTTTTCACCTAATGTCGGCATACCGTTTTCATCTACGACAATCTGACCATCTTCGTTTCTTTGATAGCTTGTACCATAGATAACCGGGAATTTATCACCGGCACTCAGACGTACTTGCGGATCAACAAAACCTCCTAACATGATGCTTGATACACCCGGAGCTAATTTATCGACATAGTTGTCGATTTTAGAGAAATTGAATGCAAAATCCCAGTTGAAGTTCTTAGTTTGGATCGGATTTACACTCAAAGTGATTTCGTGTGAGTTTGTATGTACCGATCCACCATTTGTGATCAATTCGCTATATCCGGTAGAAGTAGCCAAAGGCACCTCGAATATCTGATCCTTTACATTCTGGCGTGAATATGTATAGTTCAATGAAACTAAACCGTTCCAAAAACTGAAGTCTGCACCGATTTCGTATGATTTGGTGTTCTGAGGTTTCAGGTTAGGATCATAAATTTTGTAATATGGAATATATGAGCTGATTGATCCAATAGGATACTGGATAGGAGTTCCTGACGAGAATCCGCCACCATAGACCGGAGTTTTATAGTAAGAAGGATAGTAAGTACCTGCCTGCCCTACTTCTGCATAAGAAGCGCGAATTTTACCATAAGTCAGAACATCATTCTTCAGTGCTTCCAATTCGGTAAAGATGAAACCAAGAGAAACGGAAGGGTAAGTGAATGAACGGTTGTTGCGTGGCATGGATGAAACAATATCATTACGAACAGTAGCATTCAAATACAGCATGCTACGATATGCTAATGAAATGTTACCGAAGTTACCAACGGTACGCTCGCGATGGTAGGTTCCTGTAGACGAATAGATTGATGCGTTAGCTATATGGTTCCATCCTGGGAAATTGAAGTTATTTCCGAGGTTGTATTTGTATTTTGAAGAATTATCGACTAATTCATTACCATATAATACATTTAAGTCAAGTTCCGGAGTGATTTTCCAGTCATAAGTAACAGTTAACAATGAATTTATTTCATTGTTTGTAACGCTCTGCTCTTCAATGCTACCTGTTCCGTTGGAGTGTCCATATCCCCATGTATCGGTATAGTTAGTGGTATAAGCATCGGTACCTAACTGGTATTTTACATCCAGTTTATGATTTTCTGTACCGAAATCAGTAGAATATTTAGCAAATGCATTTCCAAAAAAACGTTGAGTACGTTCTTTAAAAGAGTTATTTTCAACGGCCCAATAAGCACCATCGAAACCGCCTGTCGAACGATACGTGTTTTGTGTATAAGGATCTCCATCAATGTGTGATGGGATACCGGCTAAATCGTAGCTGGACGGTGCACCATATACAGTTGCCAGGATACCATTGTTGGCACCGGTTTGCTTTTTGATTTTAGAATAAACGAAGTTTCCATTGAAACCGGTAGACCAATTCTTGTTCAATTGAGCTTGTGCAGTTAGTTTTGCATTATAACGATCCATACCTGTAGAAGGTACAATACCGTTTGCAGTAGTACTTCCTAAAGACAAAGAGTAACTTCCTTTATCGAGGCTTTGTGCCACGTTTGCACTGCTGTTCCACGTTACACCTGTATTAAAGAAATCTTTAGCATTGTCATATGCACGAGGAGTAGCCCATGGGTCCAGTCCTGCTTTGGCACGCTGGTCTACATAGTATTGCCCCTGATGTTTACCGTATTTCTGGGTATAGGTATTATCCGTATTGCCACCATATTTGGGATCGTTAGCCAGTTCTGAGATCAAAGGGCCCCAAGAACGAGAATCTGATGGGCTAAAAGCACCATTAAATCCTTGTGCGAATTCTTTTTGGAAATCCGGCATAGTAGAAACCTTATCGAATGATAAACCAGTGTTGATGGTAACTTCCGGTTTACCTTTACGTGCACCTTTACCGCTCTTGGTAGTGATTACTACCACACCATTTGATGCGCGCATACCATACAGAGCAGAAGCAGCTTGACCTTTCAGGATGTTGATGCTTTCAATGTCATTCGGGTCGATATCTACCGCACGGTTTGCATAGTCAGAGCCTGTAACAGAGTTGAAAGTATCCAAGTCTGTAGATGATGAGATAGGCATACCATCCACAACATACAGGGGAGTGTTATCTCCTGTAAACGAGCGTGATCCGCGAATAGTCATTTTGGAAGAGGCACCCGGCATACCTGATGACGGTGAGATCTCTACTCCTGAAACTTTACCTTGTAAAGCGCTGGAAAGGTTACTACTTGATGCTTGAGTCAGCTTATCTCCTTTCACATCCTGTACGGCATACCCTAACGCTTTTTTCTCTTTTGAGATACCCATTGCTGTTACTACGACTTCGTCAAGTGCCTTAGCATCAGTCTTTAATATCACTTTGATTATCGGTGCAATTGCTACCTCAGCAGTCTGCATACCGATATACGAAATCTGCAAAGTCT